>Ga0209337_1002690_pt1 | contig 12736 bp, 1 predicted proteins | sample LinPmetageLP53_FD_184044 | JGI IMG/M metagenome (GOLD analysis project Ga0209337, IMG submission 184044) | Marine viral communities from the Pacific Ocean - LP-53 (SPAdes) (version 2) | ecosystem: Environmental > Aquatic > Marine > Oceanic | place: Pacific Ocean | collected 2010-02-08 | reverse complement strand
AATTAAACCAACCTCAGTATCAGTAGACATCACACCTTTTGATTTCAGGTACTCATAAATCTCTTGCTTAGCTGCCTCAGGTCTACGTCTAAAGTTATTCACCACAACCTTAAGAGACGTTACCATCGCACCAATACGTTGAGGGTTTATAGGTATGTGACCTGCCTGTATAACAAAGGCTACGTTACCTATAAGGTTTCTAAGGTGTGTTGGTATATTACCTACCGTCTTAGACCACTTAGTCATTAACGTTAAAGCGTATAAGGCACCAGCCCAACCTTTAGTTTTATTATCTTGGTATACGTTATTAAGTATGGAAAATACCTCGTCACTTACGTACTGACCTTCAAACGCTCCAAATCTTGAGCCTAACTTTTTAGATAAACCGTTGGCTACAACTGTACCTTCTACAACCTCAGAGGACCAGAACCTACCCTCACCCATTTGCTGCATCTGATCTAGCATACTATGAGTTGATATGGTTTTCTGAATACCAGATATAGTTTCAAGGTAGGTTATCATAGGGTCGTGTATCTCACCCATGAGTTCTCTAATCTCCATTGGAATATCTTGTCGAGACTTAAACATCTCTCTAGCAATACCAACCTGAGAAGGAGTTAAACCATCCTCACTTATACTATAGTTATCTCTAGTAGAGAATATCTCTTTAAATGCTGTCTCAACAAGTTGTTCTATTTGAACAGCATCAACAACAGGATCAAGGCTAGTGTTCTCTATTATCTTGCGTCTAATTATAGACTCAGATATTTCTCTACTTTCCTTACTAACCTCGTACTCATCTAGCTCGTGTTTTTTATACATCCTATGGAGATACGTATCTAAGTTCTCTGCAACAGATAAAGCCATCTTACCATCAAAAGCACCAGAATCTAATCCCTCCTGAGATAACTTATCTATATCGTTCCTCATGTCGACTAATAAATCTCTAAGGTTAACCTCTGTAGGTACACCACGAAGATCTATTGTAACAACCTCATCTAAATCGTTTCTATCTAAAACGTTTCTTACTACTGTGCCATCAGGTAAAACCACCTCTTCATATCCACGAAGGTAGTTGGTTAATTGCTTAGGAGTCCACCCTTTAGTTGAAGCTAAAAACGCCTTCTTAAATATAAAAGCTTTACGCTTAGCTCTACTTAAAGCTACAGCAACCTCACCATGCATAGCTTCGAAAGCCTCTGTCATCTCAGGATCTTGGAAATTATTTGCAGCCATAGATAAGAACTTTGTACCTCTTATTCGTAGAGGGTTACTAAGAGGATCACCACCCTCCATAGTAGATGTAAATCCAGCCCTAGCGTTAGCACTTCTAGTAAGTCTTCTTCCTAATCTGTAGTCAGCACGAAGTAAACCTTTTCTTATGGCAAACATAACATTCAGTCCTGGACTAGAGAACCCTAAAAATTCACTATCATTATCGTCAACCTGGTACCTTGTTAGTCCATGTGAGTCGTTATGAGTTTGCTTAGACTGATCTGTAAAGTCAATCCTTAATGCTGAGCCTAAATCTCCTTTACCTTTAAATTGATTGTAAGCGTACTGAACTACTGCGGCTTCAACTTTAAGCTTATCAAGTTCTTTTAATCTTTCAAACCTTTTTTCTCTATCTGTCTCCTGTCTATAAAGTTTTCTAGCCGCTTCAGCCTTATCTCCGTACTCTTCTCTAAGGGCTTCTAACTTTTCGGTTGCTTTAGATCTGTCTCCCTTAGAGTTTCTTATAGGTGGGAATATAATCTCACCAAGAAATTCCGTCATAATAGTATTACCATGATCTATCCAGTCAGACTCACTAACCCCCATTGGAGCTAGTAGTAAAGCTCCTTCTACCTCAAGTTTAACATCAAGAGAGTTAAAGGTCTCAATTGGAGTCTCTTCACTTACTAGTTCATTTTCAGCTAAAAGACTAGTAGTAATACCTCCATCAAGCCTCCTTACTTGTTTAACAAGTTCTTTAGGTGCTACTCTATTATAAAACTCAGCTAGTCTATCGTCAGAATGACCCTCTATCTTTTTAGACATCTCACCATTAACAAGGGCTACTCCATCGTAACCTTCATTTATAGCCATATCAATAGCCTTTCTAAAGCCAAGACCTAACCAGTGTTGAGTTTTACCCCAAGGCATATCTCTTACAGCTTTTGTATTTTTAGCACGTATCAATTCTAATTGAAGAAGTCTTTGGTAGTTAATTAAGTCCTCAGTTAATTTCCCACCATACTGTTCAGCTAAAGACTTTGTGTTTTTATCTGTAGCGGTGACAAACTTTACTCTCTGATTAACAATATCAGTTAACTCGTTGAGTCTGTAAGATCCACTTTTTACAATAAGGTCCTGAACCCAGGAATCTTTTATTAATGAAGTTTCTTTTACTCTTCCAGCAGCATCATAACCCCTTACTCCATACGTTCTATGAAGATTGAGAAATTCAGAATCTTCCTCCTCAGTAAGTGGAGGGTTGTCTTTTTTAAATCCACGTCTTGAATCAGTATCTTCAATTTTTTCACCAGCCTTTTGCCCCCAGTCAGATTGTATCTCCTGGATGAATAAGATTTTTTTGCCGTTAACTATTCTATCGTCTGTTCTAAGGTGTACCAGCACGTTGTTACCATTACCTTCAGAACTATCTAAGTGTTGCCAGTGTATGTTTGAAGGGAATAATATTGCCTCGTTAGTATCTCTAATAATTACTTCTCTATAATTATCACCACCAGCAAGAACCATACTCTCCCACTTAGTATGACCAAACTCGTGATCGTAAGTTTCGTTAAGAATATTTATTCCATAGTAGCCTTGAGCATCTCTATACCCTCCTGTAAATTCTTCAGTTATAGCAGCGTCAATCAACTCCTTTTGAGTATAGTTATCCATGTTGTCGTACATGTCTTCAGGAATAAGACCTACTCTTTCATCCTTCGATGTTATGTAAACCTCGTCACCATCTATAGAAAAATCATCATAAGTATACTTATCATTAGTACCTTTAACAACACTTGCTATAGCAGGTTTAGTTAGACTAGCTGAGATTAATTGTAAAACCTCACCCCTACTTACACTCTTAAGATTATTATCCGTTTGGTACTCGTTAAGTAAAGTCTCAAGGTCTGTGTAGTTAATCTCTACCATAGCACCAGGAAACTTCTGCATAAGTTTAATCCACTGATTAGCTTGCCTAGGGTGATCTGAAGCGTTTAATACAGCCTCAAATGAGTTAGACCTAAACTCTCCTGCTTCGATACCATTGTAATCCTCCTCTACAGCTTGATACCTTTTAACGCCAGGGTAGTCAGAGTTCTCTGCCATAAACCTAGGGTCACTAGGCTCTAATAGGGTAGGGTTCTCAGCTAAAATAAATCCACCTATCTGAACAACTCTATCAGCATCACCAAGTGGTAGTCCAGTTTTCTTATCAAAGAAGTATGATGCCATGTCTGGTCTCATAGAGACCTGAACTATATTCTCACCATTCTTATACCTTTGAAGCATTTCCTCAGAAATAGCCTTAACCTCTTCATTGGTAGCGTTATTCCAGTTACCCTCCATTCTAGCAAAAGGACTCTTACTATCTTTACCTAAGCCTACTTTTAAAGCCATGGACGGGTTAGTTCTAAAGGTTACGTCAGTAAGTAAAGAGAACTGACTATAACCTATAATAGAGCCTTTAGAATCCCCTGTGTGAATTGAGTTACATAGCACACCAAAGTTACCATTAGCGTTTATATCTAACCTAGAACCAACTCTAGTTCCGTCAGGAACTTTCTTATTAAAACCAATTAACCCTTTAGGTACCTGACCTCTATTAAGGGCTTTAGCCATAAGGTCAAACGATGTAAACTCAGGCACAGAAGCACTCTCGTTATACATGTAAGGGAAGACGTTTCTTAACTCAGCAGTATACTCTTCAAAAGAAATCTCTTGGTTAGAGTATTGCTGTATAATAAATGTAGGTTTTCTTTTCTTTCTCTTTTTCTTGTTAGTCTTTCTCCACTGAGTTACCTCATCTTGATTTAAATTAAGGTTGGATAACACGTTGTCAAAGGTATCAGAATCTTCAGTAATCTGAAATCTTTTAGGTACAATACCTTGTTCTCTAGCCTCTCTTAACGCCTCTTTTAACCTCTCAGGATTATTCTCATAATTTATTCTATCCTGATCACTTCTAAACATTAAAATCTTTTCGTCAGGAGCGACACCTCTTTGCATAAATATTTCAGTGTCTTGAATTAACTCCTCAACTCTTTGCTGGTCGTTATATTGTAAACGATCTTGAACAGCACGAGCTTCAACCTCTCCAGCTACTCTAAGGTAAATTTGATACGGATCGTAATAGTTTTCAAAAAGTTTTTCAAGCTCAAAGGCTTTTTTATTTAAACTCTTCAGTCCTTCAAATACATTGTCTTTATTAGAGGATTCTTTTTTTCGTAACTCTGAAACCTCATTAACACCCTGCATTAATGTTTTAACACTAGGGAAGGATAAGACTCCAGAAAAAGGTTCTACCTTAGACTTAATTAATTTAGCTAATCTTTTTTGTCTTCTCTCTACCTTTTCAAATGCCCTTACAAAAATAGGATTGCTAGAGTCATTTTTAGCCATGCTTATAGCTTCATTTAATTGACCTATTTTAGATGATGCTGGAATATTTTTAGCAACCTCTAAAACTGTTAATTGAATAATATGAGCATTATCTGTTTTAGTGACAAACTCCTCTAAAGTTAAATCACTAAGGTCATCAATAAGACCACCTTTAATTTCGTTAATGTAAGTGTAGCTTTCAAAAGCGTTGGTAATCTCCATAAAGGAGTTTTTATGCTTAAGGTCTTTATCTCTTTGTTTTTTAACCTTATTATAAGCTACAACATCAGGAGACCTCATAAACCCATCACCAGTATCTAAAGAGCTCCAAACGTCCTCGTTTGACCCTATAGGCCAACCTTCTTTTTCTTGAATCCAGTGTTGAATCTCGTGCTTTAAAGATGAAAAGAAATCGTCTACTGTTCTGTCAGGCCTTACGTATACTGTAATTAGATTGTTACTAGGATCAAAACGAGCAAGTTCGTCACTTTTTTTAGCAGCAAAGTCAACGTAAACATCTCCAAGACCAAGCTCTCTATAGTAAAAAAGAACATCGTCATCTAAAATATCTTTTAAGGTTAAAGCTTCTCCTTTGTCATATGCCTCTAGTTGAACTTGATTTAAAATCTCAACACGAGTTATATTTCCAGACAAGTGTTGATTTCTATACTCTTTGTCATACTCAGGAGAGTCTTTGTCTACCTTACTTTTTATCTCGTCTATAGCTAAACTAAGTATCTCTTTCCAGTCACTATTAAGATCACCATCTTGAATTTCGTAACGCCATATTCCATCACTACCCTTTTCCCACATCGTTACCCTTTTAATAGAGTTTGGATTCTCACCCACATCCTCCATATGAAGAGCTAAAGAATAGTTATCCTTCATCTGTACAGACATCCTAGCGTTCTCGCCAATAGCCTGATACCTTTTAGTTTTTATAGGTGGAGTTTGAGTTGTGTAAGCCATTGACTTAGCAGCTCTATCTTTACGTTTATCACCAACAGCCTCAGATGTTTCGTTAACTTTAAACTTAGGGTAAGCATCTCTTACGTCTACATACTTATTAAAAACTTTAAGCCCACTACCTTCAACAACGAATGGGTAAGCTGCGTGATGACCAACATCTCCCTCCTTAGTTTCTCGAACAGGAGCGTTAAGATCAAGCTCTATAGTAGCTACAAGGTCTCCGTTTTCAGCACCCTCAAGTATAGGTTCGTTAACGTACTTATACATTTCCTCCACTCTAGGAATACCTGCCTTATCTAAAAAAGTTACGTTTTGAGCAATAAATATTTTATTCCAATTATTTCTATTTGTCGTACCTAGCTTAACAAGCATTTGATTGTAATCAGATATACTTGTTATAGGTAGTGAAACTGGAGGAAGAGTGTTTCCTTTTTTAACATTAGCCTTAGTTGGAACTGAAGCTAAACGATTTCTAACCTGTAAAGACCCAGCTAAATTAAGCTTTTCATTTACAGATGATAAAAACTCTTCTTCAGTAGTTAATCCTTTATCTATACTGTTCTCAACCTCTTTAACAAAGTAAGAGTTAAAATCTAAGTTACCTAAAATACCAGTGTCAGCTTGTGTCATTAACACAACACGAGAGACACCTTTATCTTTCAGAGCACCCATAAACTTCTCAGCCTCAGACTTTACTGTAAATGCCCATATACCTGTACCATTCTGCATAGAGTAAAGCATTCCACCCATAACTCTTTGGCTAACCCCAGTAGGGCTAGTAATCATAGCAGTGTTAGACTTATCTATAGCAGATACAAAAACATTTTCTCCATGTATTTCCTCAGGGTCTATAAACTCAACTGAGCTCATATCAACTTCTCTACTAACTCCAGGTATATCGCTAAGATCCATGTTAGGACCTCTTTCAGATACGATGTCTGGGGTTATAATAACTGGTCCACTAGCAACCTCCTTAGCTGTTTCAATTGTTCCTTTGTCAGCGTTGTATAATTGATTTCGACTAACGTTAGTTTTACCAATCATCTCAGCTCTAGTTTGACTAACCTCAAACTCAGCATCAACCTCATAAACCTCATTACCGTTATCATCTAAAACTACTTTACCATTTTTATCTAAAGCAACTTTTTTGTAAGAAATAGATTGACCAGTAGTAAATGCCGTAGATACATTGTCGACAAAATCATCTAGGTTACTTAAGTCTTCAAGGTTTAAGTTCTCAACATCATCTCTAAGTTTTTCACCTGTAAAAAACTCTACAATGTTTTTCCAAATAGCCCTAACACCTTTAGGGTCTACCTTTTGAGCACTAGCATCTGCAACAAACTCAGAGAAAGCCTCACCGTATATGTACTTATCAACCTCGTAATCAAACTGACCTTTAGTAATTAAACCTTGGTCTAGCAAGCTTTGTGCGTGACCAATTGCTCTCTCTTTATATAAACCTTTAGCCCAGTCGTAATAAGACTGCTCAGTAGGTAAGCCAGTCTTAGGATCCATTACCCACCTTTTCTTATTCTTAAGCTCTTTATTTAAAGCTACAAAAGCTTCAATATCATTCTCTTCTAAGAAGTCGTGAATAGGGTGACCAAGCTCGTGGAATAAAGTGTTAGACTTTACCTTATCTAAGTTTACAGTTATAGTTCCTTTACCATCACCCTTCATGTAGAAAGCTCTGGAAGTAGCGTCAGATATATCAGCCTCAGATAAGGTCTGAGTATACTTAGCTAACTCTTTGCTAGATAAAGATTTTACGTCTAACGCAGGGTACTTTTGCTGAACCTTATCTCTAAGGATCGCCTCTGAATTTTCGTAATACTCAATGTTTAACCCTTTAACTTTATTTATAAACTTTAAAGCTGCAGCTAAAAATTTAGCTTTTCCTTTTGGAACTCTAGTGTCAAGGAAATTTTGATGGTCAGCTGAATTTTCAGCATTAAACTCAGTCTTGTAGTTTACCTGAGAGTCAATCACGTGAGCTATAGCAACCTTCTTACCATCAACATTTAAAATAAAAGAACCCTCTTGATTTAAAGCTTTAGATTTATTTATTTCACTATCATCATTTAACTCAGCATCAATAATAGGTTTTCCTAAGTTAGATTGTTTTGATCCGTCAGAGTATATCATTCCACTCTTTCCTGATAAAACAGATTTCTGACCCACTAAGTCTCCAACGTTTAAAGCTTCAGAGTCAGTCATACCCTCTACGATAAAAGAAACTTCAGACTTTCCATTTACAGAACCTGTAACTTTCTTATACTTCTTCTTCTCTTTTTTTAACCTCTTCTCTAGATTCTTTACTCTTTCAGCATTTTGCTCTGGGCTTAAAGCAGCTTTCTCAGCAGATATAATATGGTAGTCACCACTATCCATCATAGAATAAAAATCTCCTTTAGAAATTTCACCTAAATCAGATACGTCTGTATTTTTAAAGTTTTCAACATTGCTATCAACAACTTGTTTTTTAGCAACTACCTTTTCACGAACCTTTTTAGACTTATAATCTCTAATGGCTTTTTGTGCCTCTGCTAAAGAAGAGAAAGTATTTACCTCAACTTCAGCTTTAGAAACAACCTTTGTTCCTTTATTTACAACTTGCTTAGACTCCTTAGTTACTACAGAAGGCTTGTTAGTTTTAGAGTTTACCTGTGCTTGAATAGCGTGGAGCTGAGAGTCATTTTCTATCTCAGCATTCTTATTTACCTTATTAACCTTAACTTTATTACTAGACTTAGATCTCTTCTTGTTTAATTGAGACTCAGTATTATACCCTTTCTTACTTAAGAAGTTAGTAAACGTTCCTTGATTACCTATGTACTGTAATATTCTAGAAGATAGGTTTACGTAATCGCCACCATTATTATGTAGCGATACAGCTTCTGCTTTTAGAGTTGATATTTTATTTATAGTCTCAGCGATCTCCTGATCAGATCCACCTTCATCCATCAGCTTTTCAAGGTCTTTACCTAAGCTAAGGATTTCATTCTCCTTACCTTTAAGCTCTTCTCTTTTAGCTGTATTCTCTTTAGAGTTTACATCTTCAACTAAAGCTTCAATGTTTGCCTTAATCTTGTTAGCGTTTGTAGCTGTCCACTTTTCTTCACCATTTAGTTTCTTTTGCTTATTCTCTTCGTTTGTAGTGTACTTAGTAAACTCATTTCTACCCATGGTTCTAACCTCGCCAGTAGCAGTATTCTCTACGGTAAACTGAGCTTTTTGCATTTCAGATAAATAACTGTTAGCAAAACTCTTAGCACCATAACCAATACCTTTAGGTACAGCACCAGGAAGGAAACTACTTAAAAGGACATCAGCCATATCGTAGCTTAAAATCTTTTCGTCAACAAAGTCTTCAAACTTCATTGATACTAAATTTCCATCCTCGTCATACTCGTCATACATACCACTAAAGAAATCAACAGTGCTACCACCAACCTCTTGAATAGTTTCTGTAACAGACTCTCCAGCACCAGAATATAAAATATTTACAGCAGGTATCTTTAGGTACCCATTTAAAAAGGACTCACCTACAGGAAGCTTAGGAGCTGACTTAACAACGTCTGTAACGCTTCCAAATACTTTTGGTAACCTAGATTGAGCAGCCTCTTTCATAAGCTGTCTAGTGGCTCTCATATTGCCTAAGGTAAACTTATCAGTACCATATACTATAGCTGCAGTTACACCAGCGTTGGCATATATACCACCCCAAGATAACTTATCTTTATCCTCTAAAGTTTTGTTATGTTGTATAGCGTCATAAGCCTCGTTACCAAATATAGATGCTGAAGTTACAGCAAGACCTACACCACCTGTTGCGTACATTAATCCTAAATCAAAGGTAGTAGCTGTACCTGTTCGTGTAAGTTGATTTATACCAGCCCACATGTCACCATTAGAAAAAGACTCAGCTATACCGTACTTATACTTACGCATATTCCTATCGTAATAGTTTTCAGCGTATTTTTCTAGTGCCTTAGCTACAGGATCTCCATCTGTCATAGCTTTAGAATAAGCAGTCTGATAAGGTAAGTCTTCGTCTCCAAGAAAATGAACTATAGTGCTGAACCCTTCTATTAAACCCATGTACCCTGGATTAGTCATGGCAGACTGTTGAACTATACCAGCAGTAAACTTCATAATCCTATGCCATAGACCGTCAAAGTTATCACCAAAAGCACCACCAGAGCTTATCTGAGTTTCTTTTATATTTTTTAAGGAGTTTAAATAATCATCATCGTACTTATCAGAAAACTGAACAATGTCTGGATTCTCTTGAAGTGCGTTTATGTTATCGTTGGTAAGAAGCCAGTCCATAGCCTCATCGTCAGCAACGTTCTCACCATTTATAGTGATTCTGTCACGTCTTATGTGTAGGGGATCTATACCGTTATTAATAGCTTCCATTATCCAAGTGTCTTCTTCTTGGTCAGGGTACTTAGATTTAGCTTGTTCGTAAACAAAAGTACTCCAGTCGTAGCTAGTCTCCTTAAACTCTTTAGATTCTTTAACAGTGTTAAGATCGTTTATAAGACTTAACATTTGTTCTTTATGTAAACTTAAAGCAGCTTTTTCCTGCTCCTCAGAATACTCATCATTCTCAAACTCAACTCTATCTAAATACTTGTCTGGGTTATTAAGAACTTCTTGGTGGTATCTAATCTTATCAACGTGTTCCTTAACGGTATACATGTCTTTATTACCTTTCTGATCAAAGTATGCTATTTTAGCTTGCTCAACCTGTTGAACGTTGTCAGGTTGCTCACCAACAAAAGCTCCCCAGTCCTCTTCGTAACTAAAAAGATCGTCATCTGTAGGTGTGGAATAATCGTATGGAGAGCTAAGGTTATTAACTGACGTAGACTCAGAGGGCATAGTCAATTGATTATAACCTAAGTCGTCTGCAATCTTAGCATCTAACTGCTCTAATTGAGATAAAGGTTCCTGTTTAGGAAAAAGGTCTGGGTAGTTAAAAAAACTATCCTCGCCTTGTTGCGAGGAAGATTCTGAAGGTTCCGATTCTAATGTAGAATCCTCTGTACCCATCTGCTGAGTCGCTTCCAAAACCGAAGAAGAAAACTCTGTTTGGTCTTTTTTTTTTACAGCATTTAAAAACAAAGACTCATCTATATCATTAGAAAATGACCTATCCATTGATGACATATATTTATATATCTCTTTAGCGTAAGAATCATCTTGCATTTTAGATTTAAACGTTTCAATATCAACGTCTCCAGAAAATGTACCGTCTTGTTTTGTTATAAAGTCGTATACGTCAGATAAATAATCTTTCATGTTCTATGTTTTATTTTGTGGTCTAGGTGCTCCACCAGTCGTAGTTGTTGAATCAGTTTCTTCTTTAGTCCCGTATAAATCGTCTTGATTTTTAATTGAATCATCCCATAGTTGAGCTCTGTCTCCAATAAGCCCAGTATCCATATTATCTAAAGGTATAGACACCTCTATATTCATAGATTTTAAACCACCTGTAGCCTCATTACTAACTGTTATAGTGTATAAGCCGTACATATTCTTATGATCATCAGCAATAGCAATTTGAGATAATTTACCTTTCATCTCGCCCATACCTAATTGATTTTCAATATACTTCCTAGCAATATCTGTTGTAAGAACCTGACCGTTTGCGTTTACAGATCTATCTGAAACTTGCATGTTGTTAAACATAGGGGCTCCCATTACGTGTTCACGACTAGTCCCTGTGAAGTTGAAGTCTTTAAGCATCTTACCATGGTTACCGTAAGTTTGTTCAGTAAAGTCTTGACTATCTTGCATTTTAAGAAACTCATTTTTAGTAGCCTTACCCTTTAAAGGGTCTGCTGTAGATGCTGGTTTAGATGTACTCTCTGGGAAGACTAAAGATTCTTTTGCTAAAAACTCAGCGTACTCTCTAGCTAACTTAGCGTCATACTCACCTTGATGTTCAACACCTTCCTCGTCAGTGTAAGTGCCATTTGGATTTAAAGCGGCTAACTGAAGACCTTCAGGAGTCCCTCCATTCTTGTTTCTTAAGAATAAAACTTGTGCGTTTACGTTTTCCTCAGTTTCTAGGTCAAATAAATCTTTATCAAAGTAATCATTTTTAGCCTCTTTACCAGCATCCCACAACCCTGTTGAAGAGTTTGGGGTGTAAACATTAGACCACTCAGATATAGCGTCATCTCTGTCGCTTTGAGGAATGCCATAATAAGTAAATTTGTCGTCACCAAATGGAACTTTTTCCATGTTTTCTCTTATCCACTCAGAATGATTGTTAAGTTGTTCTGTTTGAGATATAAGAGAGTTATCTGTGTTGTCGTAATAAGCGTCAGCAAATTCTTGTGGTGATATTTCTTTATTTCTTAACTTAGTTTTTAAATCAGTCATCCTTCTTTGAAACTCGTAAACACCATCTTCACCTTGGACATAATTAGCTTTATCTACAGCGTCACCACCTGCCTCTAAAACTTTTATTTTACTGCTGTAGTCACTCCAAATGTCTGATAAAACATCTTGACCTGAACGTATATTGTTTGACTGTTTAGCTTTAGTACCATGGTAAGCACCTTGATCCGCATTCTCGTGATTATCACCAACCCAGTTTATATGGTCTTCAACATTGTTTTTTATCCAAAAATCAAGTTCACCTGCGTTAGACTCACCAAAGTCCTCATAAAGACCCTTGTAGTTTTTCTTTCTAGCCTCCTTACGTTTAGCAGTAAGTTCTTCTTTCTGCATAGCAAGCTTCTCCTTGTCCATAGCAAGTCGCTCTCTAGCCTCTGCCTCTTTTAAAAGGTCGCGATCGTTTTTAAAAACTGCACCTGTAAAAAATAAACCTTCTCCAGCCATGATTATTTCTTTAACTTAGAAACCATACGCTTAAGGTATCCACCCATACTAAGGTCACCACCCATTTTCCCAGACTCACTACGCTTATCCATAGCTTTTTGTTCTCTCTTTTTAGAGCTTCTTTTTCTACTGTCAGCATACTTAGTTAAGAAATCAGTTTCTCTATCGTTAAGATCTAACGCCTCCTTTGCAATATCTACATAGTCAGGGGCTGCAGCACTACCATAGTAGTCTCTTTTCATAACGTACTTCATTATCTTAACAGCCTTATCCTTAGGAATACCATTACTCTCCACTACTCCACCTTCTT
>Ga0209337_1002689_pt1 | contig 12737 bp, 19 predicted proteins | sample LinPmetageLP53_FD_184044 | JGI IMG/M metagenome (GOLD analysis project Ga0209337, IMG submission 184044) | Marine viral communities from the Pacific Ocean - LP-53 (SPAdes) (version 2) | ecosystem: Environmental > Aquatic > Marine > Oceanic | place: Pacific Ocean | collected 2010-02-08 | reverse complement strand
TCAAGCTCTTCTTTAATAAGTTTATTTAATTCTTTAATATTCATTTTATTCTTTTATTTTAAAAAGTTCATTTATTTTATTCCTAACCTCCTTACGGATAGATTCTTTAAGTTTAATTTCTTTCATCTTATCCTCAGTAAATTTTTCTCCTATTTCTTTCATAGAATGTCCTTCTAATTCTTTTAAGAAAGTTTTAAATGAGGGTTTTTTATCCATCCTACGAGTAGTAGTTTCGTAATGTTCCATGTATGAATAATAAGCTGCAGTTTCTTTTAGCTTTTTTAATACGGTTTCTGTAGCTTTTTCTCTTTGTTCTTCATTAGATTCTTTAAGTGAAGCAGCCCCCAATTTATTTAATTCACAGTACATTCCTTTTTTAAATTCATAAGGATTTACTGATTCAAATTCCATATCAACGCCATGGTAATCTAATCCTTTAGCGCGTTTTTTATCTTTTCTTTTATATCCGTAAAAATTATCGTTAGCCATATTAGTGGTTTTGTTATAAATATATAAGGATTATAGAAAAATTAACGTTTTCCACCATAATATTCAACAGCGTGTCCTTCTTCAATTAATTGTTTATTTACGTTAATTTCAGTTATAGATGTTTTTTGTGAAGAGGGGGATAAAGTATCTACATATACCGTAGCTAGTGCCCTCCCAAATTTTCCAAGTCCGGAAACCTTCAAAACACACTCATTTTTATTATACTCTAAGATTTCTACTAGCCTATATTTAGCTGCTAATCCGAGTTTTTTTTCTTCCTTATCTCTAGTCCGAGATTCGGGAGTATTAATACCTTCCATCCGAACTGTTACTTTTTTCCAAGTACTAAATCCTAAATCTATTGTACACTTAATAGTATCTCCATCGACTACTCTGTCGACTACTGCTTTATATTCGTACATTATTTTCGGTTTGCGAATTTTTCAAGTCCTGCTATCCCAAAACATCCCAATACTACCATTACAAAAGAATTGTAAATAGCCTCATTAATTACTAAATCACTACCTGTCCAACCTGTTACTACATCTGCTATCATTACAACAGTCATAACAACAAATGCACAAAATCCAATTATAGATTTTTCATTGTATTTGTTGTCGTCTTTAAATATTTCTTTCCAGCTCATTATATTTTTATTTTTTAGGGTTAAAAGATAACATAATTAGCTCCAACTGAGAAGTTGTGCCAATTTCTGTTCCAATATTTGTTATAAGTTCCTTCTAAAAAGAAACCTAAGTTTTTATTTAGTTTATAACCCAGGATTAAACCACCACCATAATCAATCCATTGTTCATTATTATTAAATATATAGTAAGAATATTCGCTTTTTGTATTTAAATGAAGGGGGATAATATTACCCCAACTATGAAGCCAAAAAGTTTTAGTATAATAATAATAATCAAATCCTGCTATCAATGAATAATTCCATTGTAGTGGTAATTCACTTCTTCTATCTACAACATAATCATCTAATACTTCAGGGAGAATAATAGCTCTCCAAACTTCACTATTTTCTGCTACTAATACTCCCTCGGGATTTAACCACTCATCTGTTTCAAAATCATATTGATATCCCTCATCAAGTGCTATGTTAGTATATGGGTAATCTTCGGTTTCAAGCGGATTATATCCATATGCCTCTGATATTCTTTGAGATGTTCCTATGTTAAAAGATAATTTTTCATTGATATTATATCTATATCTTTCGGACGCTTCAAAATATTTAATATCAGCAAACCCATCCTGAACATACGCTGCTTTAGCTATCCAATCATCCGCAACATATCTTAAAAAATGATTCTGATCTATATAATTTATCCCTTGTTGTCTTTTATAATCAGCTTCGAATAGAAATTCTAGCCCTTTTACTTTACCAATAGTAGCTGCATCTGAAAATGAATTCTCAGTACCATTATAAAATACATTTGCTTTATTTTCATACCCTAATCTAGCTATTTTTCTTAACCCAAAAGTAAAAGAATAATCAAAGGGAGTACTAACAACATCATAATTAATAGTCCCATCAGGGTTTATAGAATATATATCATAATCAACTAATGAATTTCCCCCATTTAGAGCTCCATAAAAAGTAGCAAATTTAAATATTTTTTGTAATCCTTGAGCCTGGACTTGGAGACTACAAACTGCTAATAATATTAATATTAAATATCTCATTGTTTAATTATTTTCTTAGTAAACTTATTACCATCATATGTTAAAATCAAATTATACATACCATCACTAAGGGATGTGATATCTACTTGTTTGGCATTATTTTCTTGTAATATTAGTTGACCAAAAATATTATAAATTGATATATCTACTTGTAATGAAGTTGCTATATTTATAAATCCGGTTGTTGGATTTGGGAAGACGGTGATTTGAGTATTACCATATTCTACCATCCCTACTGTTTCATCATTAACTTCACAATAATTATATAAATCTTGGCACCCTCCATTCCATGTTGTATTACAACAATTAGGACTTACATCAATTACCCAAGCAAAACACCCATCATTTAACCAATAGGGGTCGCCAGGTTCACCTACACACCCAGCATCATACAAACAACTACCATCATCTGTATTATTAAGCGCGTTATAGTTATCAGCATTTTGATCTGTACACCCTACTACAACTGTTTCGCAGAAGTCCAATGGTTCATAGCATGCTGTAGGGTCATAGTTGAATGCTCCTGGATCAGTACAACCTGATACATAGCAGCAGGTATTGTCCAATGCATTCGCCAATGGATTGAAGTTAAATGCTGTAGTATCTGTGCATCCATATTCAAATGGTATACATGAGTCATTATCTACATTCGCTAGTGGGTCATAATTAAACATTGATGGGTAAGTACATCCATAAATTGGGAGTATACAAGATCCGTCATCTGTATTAACTTCAGCATCATAATTAATTGCCTCAGCATCTGTACATCCATAAATAAATGGTATGCATTCGTCATTAGTATTAGCATTAGCATCATAATCAAATGCAAGAGGATTCATACATCCATAAATAAATGGTGTACAATTAGTTGCTACGTTTGCAGATGGATCATAATCAAATTGTGTATCGTCCATGCAACCAAATACAGCTAATACATCGCAACTTCCATCATCGTAATCAGCATCATACCCTTGATTATAAAACTCTAAGTAACCAGCTTGCATACAACCGGGTAAATAATAACACCCATTGTCGTCGGTATTAGCTACATCACTGTAGTTAACAGCTTGATCATCCATACATCCTTCTACATACGCTTCACAATAGTTTAAACATGTCGGAGTCCCTTCATATACAAATGGAAATTTCTTAAGAAGATCTGTCCAAGGATTTGTTCCACTCTGTAAAACGATGCCGTTAGGTCCTTCTAATCTAAAACCACATTGTGCTGCAGTTGTTGCTGAATTACCGCTTGTAAAGAAATAAACATTAACCTCTTGATTTGAATTAAGATTTAATCCAAAAGATTCTTCATAGCCATCTTCAGGTCCCATTTGGAATGGTCCATAGATCTGGTCTCCTTGAGTTATACCTAACCAACTACCGAACCAGCCATCTGCTCCACCGTCTGTAATAGTTAGATCATATTGGCATGTTGGATGAACGTCCATAGTATTTGCTAGAACATCATAATTGAACATTGTAATATCTGTACAACCCAATTGTATAGGTGTGTTACAACTTCCGTCATCTGTAATGGCACTCAGATCATACTCAACATATCCTGGAGTAGTACATCCCTGAGGTTGAAATGGTGTACATTGAGGAACTATGTAAGGTCCTGAGGATGCTGTATCGAATTGTTGTTGACCCCCTATAGCAAATATACTATCGCCACATGCAGTAAATACATTAAAGTATCCATCTACCCCTCCCCAACATGACCCACAAAGACCATCTCCATAAGAGTCATAGATAATTGTTTCAATAGTATCACCTTCAGCAATACAAAAGTAAGCTGGTTGTGGTACATCTGGTATAGTGTATCCTGGAGACGAGGTAATTATCTCACCATTAACTATTAATTCCCAAGATGTTTCACCAGGATAGTTGTCAGGAGTAGTAATAATAATAATACCAGTTTCCCCCATATCACAAGGGGCTGGAGGAAAGGTACATGGTGATGGTGCATTTGCCCATGGGTTAAAGTTTAAAGCTTCAGACTCCATGCATCCATAAACTAAGCAGCTGTAATCACAAGAGCCATCATCATTAGTGGCATTCTCATCATAGTTACATGCCGCAATATCTGCACATCCATATAATGGTGGAGGGCAAGCTAGAAGATCAAAATATACAGTTGCTGTAGGACCTGCGAAATCATATACAAACGTATTCAATCCACAAGAATTGGATAGCCCGAAGAAGCCTTCACCATATGCACAGCATATACCGTCTCCAAACTCGTCATATATAACAAGGTTATATTGTCCAGCATCGAGGTTAACCATAGTTTCATAATATGAATTGCTATCATACGCAGGGGAGGTAGCTACAATGTTAGTGTCTTGGTATATTTCCCAAGTTGTCTCACTACCATAATTGTCTGTTTGAACTACTACATTAACCCAACTATTTTGGGAAAATGATGTAAGGCTTAGTAAGGATAAAAGTAAAGTTGATAAATATTTCATTAGAATTTGCTCATTATAGTTTCGTCTATAGATTCTTGTACCTCTTTGAGAGTAGCTTCCATTACCATCATAATGTTTGCTTGAAACCTCACTACTTCTTCTCCATCATCTAAAATTAGGATAGTAGGTACAACTACTATTTTATGTTTTTTTTGTAAAGCTTGATTAGTCATAATATCTACGGCCGAAGTAGAACAATCTGTTAAATCTTCTAACCAATCTACACTATTTGCTATATTAAATGAGGCATTAAATTGTATTACACACAATTCCCCATTTCCCGAGCATATGTCATTTTGACTATAAGAGAAAAAAGAGAAGAGGAATAGAATCGGAAATATGATTAATTTTTTCATAGTCTAATTCTTATTGGATCTGTTTATGTCGAATTGGCTGCCTTCTACATATCTGATAATGTCATATGACCCATCGTCATATTCCAACCTTTCTAATTTATATAGTATATTATCAATTGATGATTTAATCGTATCCATATCCATAGATGTTTGTTCTACTATATTAAACATACTATCTTGATATGCTATATCTTCCACCGTAGGTTTCCATGGATCTTCTACTGCTCTAATAATAACTTTTTTTTGGGTAGTATTAGAATAACCAAATGCTAATAATAAAATACTACAAACTATTATTAATATTACCTTTATTGAACTCTTTGAAGATAAACATATATTTGTATTTAAAGTTTTCATAGTATTACTTTAAAGCGTCTATCTTATCGTTAAGTTTATTAAGTTGTCCCTTAATTTCTTTTACATCTTCCTGGGTAGTCATAATGGTTTGACGGACCAACTGGTCTTTCATATCAAACTCCATACGACTTATTTCCGGTGGAGTTGGTTCAGGTAGTAATCTTGCCTCTTCAATATCTGCTTGAAGTACAAACCACATACTTATCACAGTAGCCATTGCTGCTCCTATCCCTCCTAAGGTCTTTATACTTACTGTAAACCCTGAATCCTCATTTAACTCTTTGGCCATTATATAGATACTTAATATTAACTTATAAAATATAAAACCTATTAATTACAAAACGCCATAAACATTTGCAATACATATATTACAATCAATCAAAATTAAACCCTTCTACCCCAATACTTCTCATTCCCCTATTGTCTTCAATTCTAGTAGCAAGTTCTTGTAGTCTTGCTTTTATTTCTGGTATAGAAGTTGCCTCAAAATCAATTTCTTCAACTATGTCTTCAATGTAATTTAAAATTTCTTCGTAGTCCATATTATTATTTTCAAGACTACATATAGAAAAATACTAAAAAACCTTAAGAGTATTTTTAAGTAATAAGCTATTTATACTTTTAGCAATCATAGAAATATTATTTACATCTATAAACTTAGCATCTTTCCCATACATTTCAATAAATGACTCTTTTGATTTTTGGCTCTTATCCCATACATCATGAATATAATAACTTACAACACCTATTTTGTTTGCTTTAATACTTTTTACTACTTTTTTAGTATGGTTTATTGCTTTAGTAGAGCTATAAATATTATTAATATTAGGTAATCCATCTGATATATTTAAAAGATATACTTCATTATAATGATTAACACGAGGTAATTTTTTCCTAATTTCATCTAAACAAATTCCCTCGGGGGTCATTCCCCTTATATCTAAATATTTTAATTGATTTAATTTTTTAACTGAGTCTTTTCTTGAATCAAAAAAGTAAGCTAATAACGGAGTTTCATTAGATGATAATCCATTTTTGCAAAAAGTTCCCCTTAAAGAAATTTCAACATCAAAATCCTTTAAATTACATGCGGCATATGCTATAGAAACAGCGGTTTGTATAGTTTGGGTTAGTTTTTCCCCTCTCATACTTCCACTTAAATCAAGTGAAATATGCATAAATGTATTTTTATACCCTTCTTTTTCTATTCTAGAAAAAATATTTTTCTCAAATTTAGCTTTATATAATTTATTAGGGTCTAATTTACCTTTCTTTTGGTTTTCGAAGATATTTTTTTTAATAGAATTTCTAACTTTAAGTTTTGATAATAGTTTTTTACCATTTAATAAACCTTTTGCAACTATTTGTTCATGTTTACTGATAGGGGATTTGAAGTAATCATCCCATTGCTCAGTTATAATAAGGGGAATAATAGAATTAGAGTCAATTTTATGGTGTTTGATTTTGGTTTTAGAATTTGCTAACTTTTGAATTTGCTCCTTTTGTCCTTTACCAACACGTTTTTTCCTATAATTTGAATTAATAAAATCCTTTTGGCGTTCTACGTGTTCTCTCACTTTACCCTCTTGAATATTAATTTCTTCTTCATCTTCTATAATAATATGGGGTTTAATAATGTTATATATCTCAACTGCTACTTGTACACTATCACGGGTAGATTGTAATCTATCTATGTGTTTAACATCGATTAATTCGTATACCTCTTGTAACCCACATAATACATCAAGATTAGAATTATGATTGAATATATTAATGATTCTAAAAAAATAAGCATCCCAAGTAGGTTTAATAAAGGTATCTGATTGTAGATTTTCATCAACTATTTTATTGTAAAAGGACTTACGGTAAAGTTCTTCATAATAAAATTGATAACCGGGTGCTGTGGTGTATATATAATTATCTATGCGTTTATCTTCAATAAAATTAATTAATGTAAATACATGATCTAAATCTTCATCGGGGATATTGTATCGTCTTTTTAAAACTGGCCCTTTATTGTGGTTAAGGTAATCAAAATCAGTTAAAAGAACGTGAGAGGCTTCATGAAGAGCTAACCCAACAGTATAGTCTATTGTACCTTCTTTAATATTAGATGCAATATAAACAGTTTTCCCATCAGTAAGTGAATCACCTGTTGTGGCATATTCTACAGGAATCTCTTTTTCTGTAAGTATCCTTACAAAGTTTGTTATTCCTTTTTGAACTTGGGCTAAAAAAATCGGATCTTTATCATCAAATTGTTTAAGATCCATCCAATATGCTGCTCCTTTTTTCATATACTATCGTTTTCCCCGTGAATATACGAATAATATTTTAAGTTTCCAACATTCTAAACCAAATCCTTAGATTCTATTAGGGTATAAGTAAATGAATTACTCCAAGTATCTTTAGCCTTATTACAAATTTCCATAAATAAACTAAAATCATCATTAGCTGCTATTACTTGGCATCCCGCACTCCATTTGTCTATTTGGGTAGATTTCCTTCCTTCATACTTAGTAGCTCTATGTATATTAATCCCAAAAATTCCCTCTTGAACATTTTCCTCTAACATATCATATGTTACATCCGTATTATTATCCCTATAAACTTGTACGGGTTTTTGTTGACGAAGAGCCTCGTATTTTCCTTGGTGAAGTCCTATTTTATGTGAACCTCTATATTGGTTTGGCTTTAAAATAGCAACACCCGCTTCATTCATAACATTCTCTACCCAGTGTTTACCTGGATCTGTCGTGCAATCAAAGCAATGGAATTTCCACTCACTATCTACTTTATATGATAGTGTAATTTTATCATCAAATTTATTAGTTACTTCATTTAATGTTTTAGAATTTCTAACACCTACTATATTTAGGTTGTAATTTCCATTTTCAAACCACTTATAGCCTTTATTTTTAAGGGTAGTTTCAATTTGTTGTCTTGTTGGGATATTCATATTTTAGAGTTTATTGATAAATATAGGTTTTATTTAATTTACTCATAACCTTAACCCAAATATGTGATGCTGCTTCCTTTCTTACTGCTAATACTCTACCACAAGTGCAAATAGCCATAGGTCCCTTAAGAGGAGCAATATGTTTTACTTCAACTTCTGACCCAATACAACACCCCATCTGTATTAACTGCATGATCTCTTCGGGAGTATCTACCCTTTCAATAACTCCTACTTCGTTTTGCTTTAGATCGCATAGTTTCTTCATTTTTTACAAATTACACCAAAATATACGGAAAAAAACACCAAAATCCAACTCCCTACTAAAATAAAATCTCGAGCGTCCGTATTATTTCCACCACCTTTATTACGTATATACGATTACTCCAACTACTCTCCAATAAATACTAACGTCATTTATGAAGATTTGCATTATTTTTAGTATTATTGCGAAATCCCACGACTACTCTACAAAAAACGCATTCAATTGCAGCATTTAATATAAACTTGCAACATACTTATCAATGCCGTAGTCGAGCAATATGTATTTTTTATTAAATATGCCCCAATTCTTATAATTATATAAATCACAATTATTGAAATTAAATTCTGGAATTAATGTTTTAATGTTTGTGACTTCTTTATTTGGTAGTGATTCCCTTAGAGGAAGTAATGCATATCGTCTTTGACAAACAACACCACCACACACCCCTTTTAATTCCGCTAGGGGCGCAGTGTCTTTATACTTATCCCAAATTTTCTTTTCATTAAGCCCTTGCAAATATCCTCTTTTAGATAGTGGTATTTTAATAACTATATTTTTTAATATAATTACTAAACGCGTTGATAGTTTAAAAGAAATCATACCCCCCTCCTCAAGTTATTCTTACGTTGATCCTGTAGTATGTAATCAACGAAGTCGTTTTTTGCGCAATGGGGACAATTAAGACGATCTAAATCTTGCGCTTCGTTTATCTTCCATTCACCTTTACAGCCACTACAGCTGTAGATATACGTGTGTCGAATGAATACTTTATGGGACATGGTGTTGAGTGCTGTTAATTTAATTATATGCGAGGAGCTCGCGCTTTTTCTATAGAGGAGTGTCGGGGTACCAACCATCATCTACATCGTCATTGGGATCTTCTATCATGTCGATAAATATATTAAATATCTATTATTTTAATATTGCCTTCCATATCATAACCCATATTGCCCTCATGGAATGTTCCTACAAGTGTATTATTTCTCCCAAATGGTACTAGTATCTTTAATTGGTTATATAATTTCTTATTAGTAATAAGACTAGTTTCTGATATATAATCCATATAATATGGTATAATAACCTCTAATGCGCTCTTACCCTCGAAATCATCTATATTATTTATTTTGTAATCATTGAGATTGAATTCACCCCCTTCATCTGATGAATTCTCTACCATGTTGCCTGCGAGATTGGACACTGTCCAATCGCCCCATTCTTCATGTTCTATCGATATTGCTTCTAATTTATCTTTGGGGATGTTAGAATAATAATTATATAATTTATCTATTATAGAGTTATTTTCTTGGCTTACATCTTTAAGGAATGATGTAGTGTCCATTTTTTCTTGTAAATAATAATCGTCTTTGTCCCTTAATTTAAGGCTTTTGGCCATATATTGTGGGTATTTTTTATAATATTCTATAATTCTGTTAGGTCCAGATTCACCCCCTGAAGTATTGTGGAATTTCTTTATAACAAAGTTGGGATTTTTTTCATAGGGATATACTTCTTGCTCCCAGCCCGACCCTACTTGAATTTTTTTACGTGTTCTTAATTCATCTAATATTTTCCTCAGTTTCATATCGTATTTTTCATGGTATAACAATAAATATATAAGAGGCTCGGTGTAAGCTTTTTTTCTATGATTTTTTTCGCGATCCTTGTGGTTTTTGGTCAAATGGGTTTAAATGGCCTTCGCATTATATTTGTATATACGCTCGACCCATGTTATCCGTAGTCGATATCTTAATACCCATAGATACCATCGCGCCGAGCGCGCACCGTCGACGGCCCGCGGTTGTGGCGCGGGCGATCCGCTAGTGGAACGCTAGCGGGCCGCTAGCGACTCGATAGTGTTCCACTCTCAAAACAATATTGTAACTATTGCGACTCTATATTGTTACGCACCTAATACGACAACAACCGGCTCTTGATACATTTCCGCAGTGTTGGCCTTTTTTGCTGTGCCTACCGGGCGTCCGCGCTTAAGCGTTCCTGCTGCACGGCGCGCTGCTAAATCCGCTAAGCGCAGCTGGCGCTCGCTAGTTGCATTGACTGGGCGGCCACGCTTAATTGTACCGCCATTTGCAATGCGCTTAGCAGCTAGCTCAGCTAAACGCTGCTGCCTAACGCTATTTACATTAATTGGACGTCCGGTCTTGCGGCCTGGCGCTTTAGCTAAGCGCTGCTGGCGAGCGCTATTTGGATTAACGGGGCGGCCGAGCTGCGCTTTAACGTTGAACGTAACTCCGGTTGTTGCAAGTTGGCCTTGCGGTGTGAACTTTGTGTTCTGCATATTGAAACTATTTAATTGATTTAACATTATTATTACCTTTTTAACTTATACTGTAATATACGAACGAATGTGCACAGTACAAAGGGCGCTACTACTAGCATTTATACTATAGTAACAAATTCCATCACATTAGCTGGTAACCTATATAGCTTACCTTTTGTTGGATGCGTTATTGAATCGCTGTCCTTGTCAAACTTATTAACTGCACCACGGCTGTTAAATAATGGTGACACTGCAGACTGCGGAATATAACCATTAAAACATTCGGACTTACTAACTGTAATGTGAGTGTTGCTTAACTCTTTGGCTGTGCGCTTGCGCTTTGTATAAATATTTAACCTCATTTTGCTTGGTATTTTGTTATCGTTATTATTAATTCTTTCTTCTGCGTAAATATACGAACGAATATGCATAGTACAAAGTGCTAGTAATGCGGCATTGAATTATATGCTTCAACTGGCGCGAACAATTTGCTCAGCTGCCGCGATTGCTTGAACAAACTGTCCATGCATGTCGCTAAATTCACTGTAATTGAACAATATCATTAGGCTCGACGTAGCTCCTTGGTTGTTCGTGTAATTATTATTGCGGTCACTGCTACTTAACTACATACTGACCTCCAGCTGGCTACATACACGACTAACACTTACTACTCCACAGCAAAAATAGGTGCCCCGTTCGTCTAACAGGACACCTACTCAACACAAACAACAATGGGCGTTCAAACCACCGCTGTCAATCAATATCATACACTAAGCCATACTCCCAACGTGCGTCATTCGGATGACCACACTCCATACACTCAACAACCCACGGTGCGTCGGCTATAATCATCAGCTTATCCATATTGCTGTTATTACACTCGCTACACGCATACGGTAGTTTATAACCGATTGGCTCCGCATCGCCCTTTTTACTTATACTCATGCTTAAGTGGTCCTAGTGGTGATTGTGGTCCTAACATATGTGCTCTCATTATTTCAAGATCACTATTAATACGCTCAGTTAGCAAGTCAATAACATACTCTTGTGTGCCATCAACTGACACAACATTGCCTATCCTAGGATGATCTGCAAACAAATAATGATAGCTACACACAAGTTGATTGATGCTACTCATCGTAGTACATCTACTAATCTGCTCAATCATATCATAAATTTTGAGCTCCTCAATTGCATCATCCTTCTCTCTCTCATTAAGCATTCGCTGCTTCATATCTGCCACTAGCAGTGGCTTAATTACTGTCATATCCATGTTGCCTTCTTTTTTGTTGCTTCTTCTAAAAACTCAATCCAATCAATTTGATCCTCCGGGTGGCATTGTTTATTCCAACGCTGCCATTGTGCCCTTAATTTATCTAATTCTTCGTTATTCATACTACCAGCATTTAATTAGCAATAGTATTGTTTCAACTACTATGATTAACTTCAAAATTCCTATTTTTGTTTTTGTATTCATTATCGTATATACGGATTAAATAGCCATCAATTCGATAGGAAGATTTGGTTTATTGCTTTTGTTATGTCGTCTTCTGGTTGGGCACTAGCAATACAACCAATAAACTTAGCAACACATTCGACACTACAATGTCCAAATACCATATCACCGCCCTCAACCCCCGAACTAAAATTCATAATACAACCATCATCAGCAATAATATCAATCATCACCTCAGCTAAGTTGCTTTGCCATACGGTGAAATCCATTGCAGCATCATATTTGTTACTAACATTCTTCTGCTTGCCATAGCGAACATCAGCGTCAACATAATTACCAGGGCCAAACTGAACTGATATACGGTAGCCATTTATATTCATGAAGTAACCCTTATTATAGGTAATACCAAAT
>Ga0209337_1002686_pt1 | contig 12751 bp, 13 predicted proteins | sample LinPmetageLP53_FD_184044 | JGI IMG/M metagenome (GOLD analysis project Ga0209337, IMG submission 184044) | Marine viral communities from the Pacific Ocean - LP-53 (SPAdes) (version 2) | ecosystem: Environmental > Aquatic > Marine > Oceanic | place: Pacific Ocean | collected 2010-02-08 | reverse complement strand
CTTGTCGATGTCTTTAGATGCACCAGCGATCTTTATTTTGTAGTCATATGACTTTACTGCTTCTGTTAGGTAGTCTTTAAATGTGCTCATATGCAATATTTAGCCTTTCTTTATTATTCATAGCCATATTTTTTGACTAGATCGTACAGCACCGGAAATGTGTTTTTGAAGGATAAACCACGGTTATGATCTAATTCTTGTGTATAGCTCACAAACCGTTTCCATGCATTTTCATCACATCTGTTGTTTTTGACATAATCATCAATATCGCTGAATTTTTTGTTTAATTTAAGATGTTTTTTTACTTCTTCTGGTATATTATATGCATCGTAGTTACTTGGTGCGTGTGCTAAATTGAAGTAAACTGGCCAGCCTTTTTGTTCAAAAAAATTGTTTATGTCATTTAAGGAAAAAATAGTAAAGTTTGATACTGTGGAAATGATCTCAAAGTCTGTATTTGGTAATGCTCTAAACTTTTCAGCATTTTTACACACACTATCGAATTTAGCACCATATCTTAAATATTCAAATTGTTCAAACAGCCCGTCTATAGACTGTCTAATTTCTATAAATTTGAAAGTATCAGTCAAACGCTTCATGTATTCACCATCAAAAATTGTTCCGTTAGTATTGAAGTACAGTGTAATATTTTTAGCAGTGCCTTTTTGTATTAATTTATCTATCAATAATTTTGCATTTTGTTTGTTCAAAAACGGTTCACCACCAAAGAGTTGTATTCTTTGCAGTTTGTCAGAATTGTCCACAATGTTTTGATATTGGTCACTTGTAAGATTCCAATTAGTAAATTTTTTATGTGAGGTATATTCTCCATTGGCAACCAAACTATTCCATTTACTAGAGAAATGACCAAAGCAAGTGGCACAGGCTAGATTGCATTCATTGCCTGGAATAATAGTAAGTATCTTTGGATAGTTTTCGTATTGTTTTTTTTCTATATATTTTTCAAATATTTTCTTTACATTGGCACTGCCTTTGAACTCTAAAAGGCGTAAACGTAGACTCTGTTTGCCGGCACTTTCTTCTTCCCAACATCTTTTACACTGAGGATCTTTCTTATCCTGTAAAAAACTTTCTCTAAGGTCATTTATCTCTTTTGATTTCCATTGGTCAGATATGTTGCCAGGCACGTTCCACATGTTGGGGGTGTAAGGACAAGGACCACAGGAATTATTCTTCGATGTTTGTAACTGTATAAAAGGTGCCGTGCAGAAATTTTTTGGTAACGACATTAGTCTTTTTTCAGCAATTTTTTCATTAACTCGTTACGATCGGATATTACGAACCCGTCACTTTCCTCCACAGGACCACCATCTTTATTACCTTGATCTAACTTCTGCTTTTTAAGTTGTAATTCAATCATTTTAAGTTTCTTGTCGATCTTGCCGCTTTTTGCGTCTATGGCGTTCCTTAGGAAATTACCCGCAACTTCAAAAATACGTCCTGAATAACGTGAGTCAACGTTCATGCCTAGATCCATTAAATTCTTGTAACTTTCTTCGGCTTCAATGGCTAATTTGTCTAATTCAAGATCTGATAATTCTCCCAGACCTTTTACCTGTGGAAGAGCGGCCGCTACCTTGTCAAATTCTGCATAACTTTTCTGCAGATTTTTCTGTGTCTGAGGATCTAAGTTTTTTGTCGAAGGGTTGCCGTTTGTCTCTTTAATTTTTTTATCTTTTTCTTTTTTATCTACCTCTTTGAATGCTTCTTTTACATTTGGTAAATTAAGAATGTCTTCTAATTTCTTTGTCATATTACGTATTTACAGTATTTAAATCACTGTTTGCAATTTTACCTGTGGCCTTGTTGCACCATTCTATACAAATAGGATGTGTAAACGGATTACCTTTTAAACTTTCTGGAAATATTTTTTTAAAAACTTGAGATTCTAGTATGTCTGCAAAACTGTTATTCTTAAGGTTTATTTTTGTGGAATCTTTTACAATTTTATTGAACAATAACTTTTCAATATTCCTACCTGCCTGTATGTTACCTATCATACAGCATGGATAGACAGTGCCGTCACTGTGTATATAAATTTCTTTTGCTTTGCTCCATACACAACTAACCTCACTTTTGTTTTGATTTAATTCCTTCCAATACTTTTCGTCTTGCTTGGATCCAAGTTTTTCCCTTAATAAAATTTGATTTGTACTTTTTTCTAAATCATAAAGGTATTTGCTATTTTCGTAGACTTTGAATTTACTGTCTACATCGAAACGCTCTGAATACATAAATTTAATTTTCTTGAACCCCATTTCTTTTGATAATTTTTCTGCTTGTTGGATTTCATGTTCGTTATGTTTAAAAACTATAAATTGCCAAATTGCTTTGCCTCCTGCAGAAATAAATGCTTCAGCATTGGCCATTATTTTTTTATAGGATGTATTTCTTCTATACAATTTGTGTGTAGTGTCCGAGCCGTCTATACAAAAAACTACCTCGATATTTTTTTTTGAACCTAATTTACTCCACCATTTAACATCTCTGAGTGAAGCATTGGTGCTGATGTGCAACTGTTGTTTTTTGAATAAATCTATAATACTGTCTAATTCGGGATTCATTAAGGGATCACCAAAATTACCACGAAAAGTTATACGTTTTAAATTCTTCATTTTTGTAATGGGTAATTTTTCCATTATATTATAAGTCAAATGTGCCAGTTTTAAATCTTTATGCACGTTGCCAAGCATGTCGTATCGTGGACATTGTGGACATTTTGAGTTACAATGACTGCTCAATTCAAAGTCAATCACTTCTAGGGTGTCTAATGAATACATCAAAACTACTTACGTTTGCCGTTGTGAAATAATTGTTCTTCTGAAACCACTCGGAATTTTATTCTTCTTTGTTTTGCATAGGCGTTAGCGGCTTCCCATTTGGCCATATTAACTACTACTTGTTTTTTTTTAGCAATACTTTTTCCTGCGGCCTCCATGGAGGTTTGACTCATTGGTTTAACTTCCACCATTTCAGCATGTTTTCGGCCTTGCTTGTCTTGATATACTATAAAGAAATCAGGAACATACACAGTGTACTTGCCTGTGAACGGATGTCTGTATGGAATTCTTATCGACTCGCTTGCCCACTGATACACATTAGGGTGCTCGTCACACAATCGCATGAACGAATGTTCCCAACTTGATCTGTACGTTGGTGTTTTTGTACCCACATACTTCTCTTGGTTTTTGGGAGAAAATTTGCCCCTTGCAAATCTAGGTAACATTAGTCTATTATGTTTCGAGATACAGTGTCTTTTACTGCCAATGTTTTTCTTACACCCAATCTGCTTGATTTGTATCTGTTGGCGTTCAGTATGATAGTTATTAATTCGGATAAAATAGCCGGTGATGCATATGATAGTTGGTCTAAAATCTGTTGTGGCTTAATGTTATCGATCTTGGCCTGTGACAGTATCGCATACGCTGTGGACTCCGCCGCCGGCCTTGAAAAATTACGTTTTACAAAAAATGCAATGGTGCTATCATAGTCTCCAACGTTGAATTCATAATTTGTTTGATAGGGTGTTGTGGTTAATTTTTCAATTGTTTCATCTAAACTGGATTGATCTTTTGGTGGTAAATTTGTATAAAATTCTGTCATTAGATTAAAACTTTCTCTACTGCTATCTCAACATCTTGTGTTGTTCTGGATATTTTTATAAATCCTTCTAACACTAACTTTCTAATGTCGGTTATTACTTTGGAAGTATAGACATTTTTTATATTATCTGATGATGCTTCGTACTCGATGTTAGATTCTGCAATAGTAATACCTTTTCTAGAGCCTATATCCTTATAATATATACCGGCCGCAATTTCATCTCTAACAGAATTGTTGTTTGTAACCAGATTGTATACTTCGTCAGGTCCCAGATAGTTTATTGTGTCCACTGTTGGATTTGTGATCACTGTGTTATTTGATTGATTTTTGTTATCGGAAGTGCCTCTAGCAGATGCTATTGCAGATGCTCCGATTATTGCCGCCGCTCCTACTGAAAACTGTGCTATCGGATTAGTTATGCTCCCGGCCTGTTTGCCTACTTCTAAGACACCATCCTTGGCTATGCCTTTCAGTTCTTCTTTTACATCTGATTTTTTGATTTTTTTAGCATTATTGTATGTGTTTGATGCTGTTAGTATAGCACCCAGTATGTTTCCTGTCTGCACATTTCTGATAACAGAACCTACACCATCCACAATACCTCCAGGTCCAAATATAGAATTTGTACCTCCGCCCAGCACAGTCAACGGACTAGGTGAATTATCATAATGTATTGTTGCAAACCCTGGCACATTGTTTTTGTTTACTATGCCTGATTTGTAAATCACTGTTTCATAAAATATTTGCATGACGTTATTCATCACACCGCCTCCGTCTGCTTGATCTAGATTGTCGTGGGAGAATGAACCAATAACAGGATTCACTAGAGTCATCGATGTGAACCTCTTTTTATGTAGGACAAAAATTTCAATGCCTTTTAGGTAAGGCTTCTTTGTTTGTTTGGGTGTGTCTAAACCAAATTTTGTTGTTATTCTTTTGTCACCAAAATCATAGTAATCATCTTTAGTGTTTGTAATTGTTAGGTCACTGTTCATACCTATCGAATCGGCTATGTTGTATTCATAATATTTTTTCCAAAAGGCGTTCACTGTGTCTGCATGATCATCGTGGAATGTTATATTCACTGGTTCGTATTGAATTCTCGTTGCGGCATACATTTTTTTGTTGTATTGAATTTTTTCTTCTAGATTCATTCCGTATTTTGGAAGGTCGGCCTGTTTGACCAACATGTTTAATTCGTATCTTTCGTTGCTATTAAAACCGTTCTGGAATAAAGTCTCGTCTGTGTTGAATACAACATGGAACAGGAACTTCTGTTTTGGCATCAACTTGAAATTGTCGTCTATGTACAATCTAGATGCGTGTTGGTAATCTTTCATACCTGGTAATCCGTTTTGGAAACCTTTTAAGAAGTTGTTTATGCTTGGCATACTGTTATTTATAGTCACAAAAAAAGCGCCTATAAAGACGCTTTTTTCACTTTATAATTGCTAACTTAAACTTGTGTACTATTGTCCACCACCCGTACTTAATGTACCGATCGTTCTAGATACCGCTGTTCCAATTCCTGTTCCTGTTGGAGTTTGGATTGCGTTGTCGTATCTTATTGACATTGTGATTGTTGCTGGGTCTGATGTTGCGTATGCTAACGTGTTGTAGTTCACGTTCTCAACGTATGCACCATACAACTCAAATGTTTCTAACACATTTGGTGTACTTGCACCGTTACCACCGTCTAACATTTCGATTCTAGCAGTGAATTTGTAATCAATACCGGATGCCGCTGAACTCTGTTCAAAGAAGTCAAACTGTTTCTGGATTTGTTCACCAACCAGTTTAGTAACTGAGTTGTTAACATCATCCCTAAGGTTGATTGTGATTGGATCCCAAGTGTGTTTACCAGCAACATAAACTTTTGAGTTGTAAACATCTAGTGTTACATTGTCAAAAGTCAAGTTAGGTCTTGTGATATCAATAACTTGTTTTGTTAGTTCTGATCTTGGTGTTGATACTCCAAAATTTTCAAGTATTGCTCTGAAACGATACTGTAGTTTTGGCATCAATAAACCTTGTGATGCTGAACTTTGATCGTTGCTTAAAGGTACTGTAAATTTTGATAAAGTTGATATTGCCATCTGTTTCTCCTATTTATTCAAAATTAGTTCCCTAACTTTGCAATTTCTCCTGTGTTTTTTATTCTCAATGGTATGTAAATGAATTCAACTGATTTGATCGGTTCAATCGCTATATCCACATACAGTTCATTTCTGTCTATTCTTGTAGATGTGTTGTTTGTCTCGTCACACACTACTAGGAAGTCAAATAATGCTCTTTGTCCAACAAGTTCTAACAAGAATGATTCAACTGCTTGTTTGATTTCATTTCTTGTTAATTCATCGTTTGGTTCAAAGATAAACGGTTTAGCAATATTATCTAATTGGTTTCTTAGAAACACTGCCAATCTTGCAACGTTTATTCTGTCCAAGGCTGAACTTGCACTTGTTTTTGTCAAGTTACCGAAGTTCACAATCCCTGCTCCTGCGAAGAAAGTAATTGGATTTACCTTAACTTCGTGCATTGAATCTCTCACTGACTCCGTAACAGATATTGTTTCAAACTCTCCAGACGCTGTGTCAATGTAACCGACTGCAGTCGCGTTGTCAACGACACCTCTTCTAGTTCCTGATGGTGCGAACCATGGGAATGCGATGTTATCGTTGTTTGCTAGTGTTCTCATCATCATGTGTGATGGTGGAACTACAATCGTTTTACCTGTGTTGTCCGTTGTTTGACCAGATGGATAAAACAGACCCAAGTAATCACTTGCACTGACCAAACCATCCTCACCGTTGTCTAATGCACCCGCGGTGTTGTTTGCCCAGTTTTGTATGTTAGTTGATGTACCTTCTAATCTTAAAGGTGTATCACCTATTACAAACGCTGTTTCGTTTCTGTCTGTGTTTAAGTTAATCATGTTTGCGATCAACTCTGGATAACCAGGTACAGCAATCACGTTGAAACCTCTTTGGTCTTCTCTGATTGCTTGGTTAGTGTCGATCTCTGATTTAAGTTGTTCAACGACTACTTTTCTCTGTGCTTTTCTACCAAAAGAGCCAGAACCGTCTGCGTTGTTGCTTGATTTAGTCACCCATCTGTCTGGGAAGTAAGTTGCAACAGACTCATTACTTTGTCTGATGTTACCTAAACCTGACGATCCGCTTCCAGGATATTTCGTAGTTGTGATATAACTGTTTCTGTATTCCTTAACATTGTATCCACTTCTTCTTGTGTTCCAAAGCATGATACCCTGTGGGAAAAGAGTTGGATCTGGAGCATCCGGATCCAAGAAGCCATCGCTCAATAAATCTTTAATGCTACTAGAAGTTCCAGCACCGCCTGTTGACAATGAATCTGTCTTGTCAGCGTCTGTGTGTAATCTAGCATCTGCGAAAACAATTCCGTCTTCTGTGGTTTGGTCTGCTTTGTCAACTATTTCCCATGCCGCACCTGATGTAGTCACTGCTACTTGGTTCGCCGTGTTTGTTGAAGTCAGTGTCGCCGCTGTGTTGTACTTGTAAAGTAACGGATAGTTCTCAACATCACTTGTGTCAATCCATAAGTCATTAGTTACAAGTGCAGTGCCATCTGACTGTGTAGTCGGTGCTGTTGCACTAAACTGTGGTCCATTTGGATCTGTAGTTGAGTATGCTGTAAGATAGCCAACGAAAGTAGTTCCATTGTGTGCCATGATGTCTGCTTCGTCTGTCGCAGTGTGGTACCACAATGTTCCGTCTGCTGGTTCATTTGTTGGCGCACTTATAGAAGCAGTGTAACTTAATCTTTTCCAGTTACTTGCTAAGATACCTGTGTTTGCCGCAGAGTCGATTGCGTCACCAGTTGGAATATCATACAAGTTGTCTAGCAACGTTGAGCTGAGCTTTGTGAATGTTCCGTATGCATGTGCCGTAGTTTGACTGAAACCTGCATCTGCTAAAGGTGTTCCTGACGTGTCAACCATTCTGAACTCACCGCCCAGTTTGTGTGTCATGGTAATTGCACCTGTGGTTAATTTACTTGCAGATACGTTTGTTAATCCTGCGCCGTTCACTGCCGCAATAAAATCATCAGCGCCAGTACCACTTAATGTTACTGTTACTGCAGAATTTAATGCTTCTTGGTTCTTGACTGATTCTTGTATACTGAATGTCTCTGAACTTGTGAAACTTGGTGCAGTCGTGTTACTAGTGATTGTAGTAGCACCACCTTCGTATCTGAAGAATTGGAAGTCTGCTAAATTTGGAGTTGTGTCATTCGCATCAGCCGCCGTTATTGACTCTTCTGTTACGTTATATTGTGCATAAAGATTACCTGCTGATAAGCCTGTACCACCGTTCGCTGGATCCAAATTAAAGATCGCTTGATTATGATTAGAATGCAATGGACTAGACACTGTTGAGAAACTTGCACTTGCAGTGCTGTAAAGTTTAGCAACTAAAGCCGCACCTGCGTTTGCAGAAGTAGTCTTGAACCAAACTGAACCATTTGGTCTGTTCTCGTCTGCAGTTTTCCAAGTTGGTCTGCTAGTGTGTGCCGCTTGTAAAAGTTGTGGACCGTTGTAAGTTCCAGCAGTGATTCCTAAGTCTGCTAAAAGTGTACCTGAAACTGCTTCGATTCTGATTGTGTTAGTACCCGCTGTTGAGTCACCTAGTGCTAGACCGTTGTGGAATATTTCTAAGTTACCCGTTGTTGAGTTTACACTTGCTGTTACGTTAGTAACATTAGATCCGATCTGAGAAGCAACGTTTGCCAAAGTAGTCGAACTTGTTGCGATCTCAACACCATTGATTGATATCTTATGACCGCTTGTTACTGTTGTTCCTGAAGCAACTGTGAATATAGGTAAAGATGTGTGCCAAGCCTGAGAGCCAATATGTACCCAAGTGTTACTTGCTGTCCTCTTGTAGATCTTGTTTGTAACATGTGTTGTGTTGATTGCATAGTCGCCAATTACACCAATTGAAGTTTTTGGTGCACCAGTTGAAACACCGCCAACTAGATCACTTGTTGATGTGATAAGTGTTGGAATAATTGTTGTGAATGTTTGATTAGTTTGTGACCACTCAAATAATCCATAAGTGCTTGATGCAAGGTCAAACCAGTATGTGCCATCTGTTGGATCTGCTGTTGGTGCCGCGGCACTTCCAACTAATTCTCCTGTGTTCACGTTAGCTCTTAGTACGAATGCTCTGTTGGCAACTCCTAAGAAAGAGTAAGCCGCTTGTAAGCCGTATTCGTTCAACTCATAGCCATTCAATGAGTTGCCTGAAGCGTCTGTGTAAAATTTCGGATCTCCGAAAGTCTCTGTTAATTCTCTTTGTGACGAGATCAAATATGCAGTGTTGGCGTTAGCAGTTTGTGTTCCTTCCGCTGTGCCGTCTCCTGCACCATTTTTCTTGTCTTGTGATGATGCTACTATGAATAGTGGTGTAGTACCCGCATCTGATGGTACGTAGAAACTCTCGTTTATTACTGAAACTTCTACTCCTGGTGATGTTAAAGCCATTTTTCGTATTCTCCTTGCAAGTGTTACGTATATACTAGAGTTATTTATTCAATCGTATGGTTTTTACGACAAAATTTACCATTTTCTTGGTGCCTATATAGGGCACGTAAATACAAACATGCAATATAATGATAGACCGCTGTGCAAGGAGTGTAAATCAAAACCTAGGGCGTATGCCTACAGGCGTTATGGCAAGGTTTATTGGCGGAGCCGATGTGATACGTGTATCAGAAAAAAGTCCGGTAAGAAAACAGGAGGCATCACTGCATTGGATAGATCAGGTTACACCAAAAAAAAGAAATGTGAACTGTGTGGATTTAAGGCCCAGGACAAAGCACAACTTGATATCTTGTTTGTGGACGGTGACTTGAGAAATACCTCAACAAATAATTTAAAAACTGTTTGCGCCAATTGCCAAAGGCTGACTAGCACTCGAAGGCTTGGATGGCGGATCGGTGATCTTGTTGCTGACGATTAGGTCGTCAATTTTTGCATATAATTCTGCTTTGTCACCATTGTTTTCTATGATAAAATCAAACTCTTCTTTTGCCCAGGCGTATTCAGAAGTATGTATGCCCTTGGGTTCGATGTTGCCTTCCGTGTAATCAACGAACCAATCAGGATCTAGCCCTCTTTTAACTAGTATTATTTTGCCACCGTGAGCCCTGATCTGTTTAACTTCATTAGGGAATCGTGTGTCTGCTATAACAGTATTTTGTCCATGGTATCGACCAATGCAACTGTCTACCCATATTCCATCGTACATTTGACCACGCATCACTTCTGTGCCAAAGTACTGTAACACCCATCTCGGAGTTGTGGGTTTCCCAAATTTCTTACTCCAAAATTCGTCTGGTTGTTCTCTCCATTTTCTACTCGATTCAGTGTCGCCCTCGAGAAGATCCCTGTTCCAATTAAACATCGATGCCACAGCATCCTTGAGACTTTTAGCAAAACTATCTTTGTTATATCCGTGTTTTTTTACAAGCCTGTCAGAGACAGTGCCTTTTCCAGAACCTATCAAACCTACTACACCTATCAGCATAAGGTTTATTATACTATTTTTTTAGACGTTTTTCAATCTCTTTGATTGCTTCTTTGACAGATTTTAACATGGTAATTCTTAGACTTTTTTTCTTTTGTTTCAGTGCCTTTATACTCATTAATTCTAAGTCCTTTACCAGTTGTTCCAATTCGTCAAGTGTCAGGTCAGAATAGTTCTTGTAATTGGAATCTTTCATTGCAGGGTATTTAAATAGAGTTTCGGGTCAATTAACCAATAACAAAACTGTGTGGAGTTCCACCTTCTTGGAAGTTTCCTATGTCCGCTTCTAGTCTTTCCATTTCTGCTTGGCCTTCGCTTTTTAAGGCATCGCCATTAAGTGTGGTCCCACCTTGTGGTCCTGCAATAGTATTGAACTTGCCTCTTGCTTCACCTAACATAAGTTTAGATACTGCAAGTGCATAATCTCTTATCCATGGTTTGGAGTATATGTCCTTGAATAATGTAATGTCAGGCCTAAAGTTGTCGGTGTGCATTAGCACTGTCTCGTCGTCTGCTCTGGGTCTTTGTGTTATCGTTAATTTTTTAGTAGCAACATCAAAATGAAACTGTATAAAACTACCAAACATTTTACCCACTAATTCTTGATATGATGCAAAAGCGTAATAAGTTGCTAGACCACCTGTTGCCCCTGCTCTCAGCAGATACGTATTAGTGTATGCTAGGTTGAATGGTTCGAATAAAGTACCACCTTCGCCGCCTTCTGTTCTTGAACCTACAGTTCTTCTGTTAAGATTTCTAACATTGATTATCTCATCTGGTAAAATATATGAGTTTTGATTTTTCTTCAATTCCAGGAACGCATACGATTCTTCAACAGCATTTGATGACCTCTGTCTAAATTTATTAACTGCTCTTTCCAGGGCCGTTTGGTAGTGTTTTGGGTCTAATTCTACATCAATCATCCCGTCGCCGAGATTGTTTTTGATGTAATCGAATATCTCTTGTTGACCTGTTTGTAGTTCTGACATACACATATTTATAGCCGTTGCCTGTGCAATAAATATGTGTGATATGCCAAGATTATCCATTTTTAAGCCTGAAAAGGGCAATGACTACAAATTCTTCGATCGTAACATCAAAGAGATGTTTCAGGTGGGAGGCACTGACCTACACTTCCACAAATACTTAGGCCCCTACGATCAGGGCGACACAAACAAGGACGGTGCGGCATCTCCCACACAGCCTCAGTATTCCGGTGACAGTCTAAATGAGAGGACCATACAGGATCTATTGTTTCTAGAAAACAGAGACAGGAAATACGCCGGTGACATATACACGGTCAGGGGAATTTACAATGTTCAAGATGCCGATTTCAACCTATCACAGTTTGGTATGTTCTTACAGAATGACACACTGTTTTTGACTGTGCATCTAAATGATATTGTAGAAAGAATTGGCAGAAAACCAATGAGTGGCGACGTCATAGAATTTCCACACATGAAAGAAGATTATTCTCTTGATGAAAGTATACCAATTGCACTTAAAAGATACTACGTTGTAGAAGATGTTAATAGAGCCGCGGAAGGATTCTCATCAACTTGGTGGCCACACTTGTTAAGATTAAAAATGAAAAGTTTAGTTGACGCACAAGAATTTAGGGATATAATAGGCGACGCTACAACAGAAAATTCAGTTGCAAGTTACATGTCGACTTTCAACAGAGAGAAAACGATCAATGATCAAGTGGTTGCACAGGCAGAGTCAGATGCTCCAAAATCAGGTTTCAACTACAAACAGTTTTACGTTGCACCTATAGACGAAAGGGGAAATATTAGAACAGATAACGTCAACACAGAAGACCAAAGAGCAAGTGGTAATAAGTCAGTGAATGCAGTTATTGATACACCGGCAGGTTCGCACTATGGATTCTATCTAGATGGTGACGGGGTAGCACCAAACGGAAATCCAGCAGGGTTTGGAATATCGTTTCCAACTTCTAATGTTGACAAGGGAGATTATTTCTTAAGAACAGACTTTTTACCAAACAGATTGTTTAGATACGATGGTAACAGATGGATTAAAATTGAAGATTCTGTTAGAATTACTACAACAAACAATGATTCTCGATCAAACTACAAAACATCTTTTGTCAATAACAGTAGTGAAGCCACTATCAATGGGTTAACTACAAAACAAAGACAATCATTGTCTGATGCACTCAAACCAAAGGCTGACAATTAATGCTACATTTTTACGACGGACAGGTTAGAAAATTTCTCACTCAATTCATTAGGATCTTGAGTAATTTTTCTGTTGAAACAGGTAGGGGTAAAGATGATTCTATAAGTTTAAGGGCAGTGCCTGTTGTGTACGGAGATCCAACACGTCAGGTTGCAAACATCATAAGGAACAACAGTGAAAATGCATTGAACTATGCTCCTAAGATAGCCTGTTACGTTAGGGAATTAAATTATGACAGGGAAAGGATGCAGAATCCTTACCACATTGAAAAACAGCACTTGAGAGAAAGAGATGTTGACAGTGACGGCAACTACACCAACCAGTTGGGTGCAGGATACACAGTGGAGAAAGTTATG
>Ga0209337_1002684_pt1 | contig 12756 bp, 13 predicted proteins | sample LinPmetageLP53_FD_184044 | JGI IMG/M metagenome (GOLD analysis project Ga0209337, IMG submission 184044) | Marine viral communities from the Pacific Ocean - LP-53 (SPAdes) (version 2) | ecosystem: Environmental > Aquatic > Marine > Oceanic | place: Pacific Ocean | collected 2010-02-08 | reverse complement strand
ATGATAATATAGAAGGGGGGGGTGTATATAATAGTTATGACTCAGCATTTGATGATGGTAGTTCTCCACACTTAGTTATTAGATTTATGGTTTATTATAATAATGAGAATATTTCTACTAATATATTCCCTTTAATTAATGGCATTATAACTTTTATATAATTAAAATGAAATCTAGATCTTACATAAACTTATATCCTATTTCTTCATCAGGGGGAGTACTAGAAACCTCCATCAATGATAGTGGAATATATGTTAGTGGATCAGATGAAGGAGTTAACCCTAGCAATGTACGAATGGGAGCCTTTAAAATAGGACAAGATTATATAACAGAAAGCCTTGAGTATCTTATAGTTGATTTAAACCAAGGAGGAGGTGTTTCTGAAGCACAGGGAACTGGTCTTGTTTCAGGGGTAAGTGAATATAGAAATGTCAGCAAATATAGTGCCATAATAGTAGAAGGATCTCTATCTATTTCTTCAACATCCCCCTCTAACCCACAAAATAAATCTACATATTTCTTTACCCATAGGTTTATAACAGATCATTTTAATGATGATAATTTTAGTGAGGATGTAGAAATGGAATTAGTATCTCCTAGTAATACTACTAATAATCCTAACTTTTTAGAATTTTCAATCCCACCTTTTTCTTTAGGGTATAATAATACAACAAAACAAGTAACCTTTAAATACACTCCTAATGCTTCTGCTACTAACAAATTTACAGTAGCAAAAGGAATATACACATTAATATAAAAATAAAATGGCAAGAATATTTGGAAATAAAATAGGAATTCTCGGAGGAATTAGTGGCTCTGTTAATGAAATAGAAGTTTTAAACTTCATATACTCCTCAGGATCTATAAGGGATCCATTTACTTCAGGATCTATAGCATCTATAGCAGTTAAAACACTAACTTCCTCCTCAAATGGAGCACAAGGAGAATTAATTTTTAGAGCATCAGACTCAAGCAATTTATCTTCTAAAGGATCTCCTATTATGAGATTATTTCACACTGGTAATAGTAATGAACCTAGAGTAGGAATTGGATTTAGTGAAAGCGAAAATCCACTAAGACCTTTAGATGTAAAGTCCTCAGTTGATGATACTAAAGGAACAGAATTACTCCTAAGATCAGCTAGAACTACACAGGGGGCCCTAACGGGGGATGAAGGGGGCAGCATTAATTTTACTATTGATAGTGGCTCATTTGCCGACATAACAACTACGGGATCTATTGCTAAAATAAAAACTAAAGTCACAGATATAGGAAGTGGAGGAGCTCAAGGCAAATTAGTATATGAATTATCAAAAGGAGTAGGAGGCACTGCAGTGGATGTCTTTGAATATGGATTTAATATAGGTGGTCAAGCTTTATTTACATCAGTACAAACAGCATCCTTATTAATTAAAGACTTTAGTGACACGGGAGAATCAATATTTAAAATGGTAGATTTTACCAATAATACAAGATTTTCTGTAAATAATGGTGATGTAGAAATATCTGGTAGTTTAGGTGTTACGGGAAGTGTTAATTTTAGTGGCCTTCCAACTACAGAACCTTCAACAACAGGGTCTTTATGGATCTCAGGTAGTAGTATTGCTCACCCAAATTCAGGTTACTTAATGGTATTTAACCCATAATAAATGGCAAAAACTACTACTACCTGGAATAAAGCTAACTTTAAATGGAATGTAGCTCCAACTAATACTCGTCATTCTCGTTATACATGGGATGAGATTTCATTAGTTAAATACGCTGCTGGAGCAGCATCTGCAGCATCAGCTGCTACAGGAGTAGCGGGGGATGATGATTTTATCCATCCATTTTTTGATAAAGATCCAGAAAAAAAATACAAATTAGTTAAATTAATATGCAAAGTTCAAGGAAAAACTATAAAAAAGGAAAAAGAAATTAAAGACTACAAAATCACTGTTAAAGACATTCAGCTCCTTAAAGAAGAGGTATTAGGTATTAACGTAACAATATTATAAACATGTATAAATTATACACAGATAAACAAGAAATATTCGAGTGTGACATTCAACTCGAAGGAGCATCCCTAGCTAATTCAAAAGCACGTTTAGTTATTGAAACAACTGACTTAGCTCTGCTATTTAAAGGCAATATATCTTCAGAGGGAAAATGCAAAATTCCAGTTAAAAAACTAAAAGGCATTCTAGGTGAAAATTCTAAAGGCACTATAAAATTAGAAGTAATAGCTGAAGACACTTACTTTACTCCTTGGGAGTCTAACTTTGAGGTTGATACGGCTAAAAAAGTACAAGTTGAAATAAAATCACAGCAGGGGAATATTATTAAAGAAGGGAAACCTTCTGTTAAAGTAAAAAATATTAATGAAGTGACTCTAAATGAAAAAAACCATGTTTTAAACATTTTGCGCCTTTTAATTAAGGAAGATATTACTATATCTAATGTTTCTTTTAGAAAGAATAAACTTAACCATGTAGTAGCAACCTACATAGATAAACATCCAATTAATGAAATACAAAAAGATAAAATTATAAAGGGGGTTATAGGTGGGCTTTCTAAATTAAAATAAATAAGTTATGGCATTACCTGATTTTACAGGCCAAAATATAGAGGATACTTACCAAAGAGTATTACAAACAGATGGGGGAGATCTACGTGATGGCACAGGTTCTTTAGTAACTCTTACCAATATAACAGCATCAGGCAATATAAGTGCAAGCAATTTTATTAGAGGCAACCAATTAAATATTGCTACAGCTGCTACTTTAGGCTCCGCTAAAGTAATAGGCAATCTTTCAGTAAATGGCGATATAATCTCAGATAACAACAATATAAGAATTATTGCCCCATTAACAGCTTCAGGTAATATAAGTTCAAGTGGAACAATAACAGCAGCATCCTTTATAGGAACAATGGATGGAGGATCTTTTTAAATATTTATAACAAATGGCAACTACAATACAAATAAAAAGGGGAACAGGATCAGCAGTCCCTTCTGGGTTAGCTGATGGAGAATTAGCAATTAACCTCGATAATGGTAAATTATTCTTTGGCTCTGGCTCTACAAGTATAAATAGTTTTAGATTTGAAAATCTTACGGCTGAAAATTACATAGTATCATCCTCAGTTACTAATATAACAACCCAAACACTATCAGGTTCAACTGCTTTTGGAGATAGTGCTGATGATACACATCAATTTACAGGCGCAATAACAGCATCAAATGATATAAGCGCAAGTGGAACTATAAAAGCAAATTCATTTACAGGTAATGGCTTATCAATTGATGGTCCTTCAAATTCACACATTGAAGTGGGCGAATATCCTGTTGGATTTGATACTTTAGGATTAAATACCCTTTTCATAACAGGCTCAGGTCTTATTATTTCTGGAGCTATGGCAGATGCTAACCACCATAATATGTTAAAAATTGGTAATGTAGAGTTATTAGATGTAAACACTGCAGTTACAAAAAATCAATTTCTTATTCATAATGTTACTTCTTTTGCAATAACAAGTGGTAGTGATGTGGGGAGTATTGTAGCTGGTGCAGGAAATGCTTTATTTTTACATAATGGACATAGCTTTTTCATATGCAAAGATGGAGAAGATACAGCTAATGCAACTATACATTCTTCAGGCACTACAACAAAGATAGTTGATGATGAGATTATAATAAATGCTTCAAATGGCCCATCATTTAGAGCACCAAATGCAGCATCTTCAACCCACTATGCAGGATTTTTTGCTGACCCTAATTCCCAGCCGAAGCAGATGAGATCAGTTGCAGCATCCACATTTTTAAACACAGTAGGGGGTGCAGTAACAGCATCCGCAGTAAGCTCAAGTGGAACTATTATAAGTAATAATTTAGAAGTAAGTAATAATATAACAGCATCAGGTAATATAAGTGCAAGTGGTAATATTATTGCAGCTTCATTAGATGCTGCAGCTGTTTCTGATACGCTTGCAGCAGCTATAGTTGCTGAAATTGATAATGATGAAATCCCTATAGCAAAACTAGCTGAAGATGCCGTAACGATAACGGCAGGAGATGGGTTGAAAACAGGAGGTTCAGTTACTCTTGGGGGTTCAGTTACTTTAGATGTTGATGTTGATGTTATAGCAGGAGTAGGTTTAACCGCAGATAACACAAATGAAGAATTGGACGTATCTGCAGCTCAAACAGGTATAACATCAGTTACAAATACAGGTTTAAAAGTAGGTAGAGGGACATCTGATACTTATATCGATTTTGGAACAGATGATAAAATACAATTAAAACCGGCTAATTCAATTGCATTAGAAGTAGAAACAACTGGTATTGATATAACAGGGCAGATAACTGCCTCAGGTAATATAAGCTCAAGTGGAACGATAACAGCAGCTGCTGCAGTTTTAACAACCGCCGACATAAATGGCGGAACTATTGATGGAATCACAAGTTTAACTGCAGGAGGAAATTTAGACATAGGAGCACATGATTTAAGAGCTGCAACGCTAACAGCCGATGGTTTAACATCTGGGAGGATAATATTTGCAGGAACAGCTGGTGTATTATCGGATGATGCAGATTTAACTTTTGCAACTGACACACTAACAGTAACTAAAATAGCAAATGTTAATTCAACTTCTCATATAACAGCATCTGGTAATATAAGTGCAAGTGGTAATATTATTGCAGCTTCATTAGATGCTGCAGCTGTTTCAGATGCCTTAGCGGCAGCAATTATTGCAGAGATAGATAATGACGAAATTCCAATTGCTAAATTAGCTGAAGATGCTGTAACTGTTACTGCAGGTACTGGTTTAACTGGAGGAGGAAGTATTACTTTAGGAGGTTCAGCAACTGTAAACGTAATAGGAGGCACAGGTGTAACAGCAAATGCAAATGACATAGCAATAGGCCAAGATGTTGCAACCACAGCAAATGTTATATTCAACCATATTACAGCGTCAGGTAATATAAGCGCAAGTGGAACTATCACAGCCGCTACTTTAGATGCTGCAGCCGTTTCTGATACGCTTGCAGCAGCTATAGTTGCTGAAATTGATAATGATGAAATACCAATTGCAAAATTAGCTGAAGATTCAATTAGTGGAGTGGCACTTGGAAGTAACTTAAATAATCTTACAGTTGACGATGCTACTTTACAACTTAATTCAGGTACAACTTATAATGGTTCAGCAGCAAGAACAATTTCTATTAAAGATGGAGGAGTTGACTCAGACGCTTTAGCAGATGATATAACAGTAGCAGGCACTTTAACAGTAGCCGATGATATACAACACAGTGGAGATACTGATACTAAAATTGCATTTAGTACTGATCAAATATCTATAAAAGCAGGTAATACTTCAGTATTTGAATCTACACCAACAGGTAGTAAATTAACTAATACCCACCAAATTATTTATGATACAGGCTCAGTTGCCTTAGCAGCAAATAGTGCTATGGGTGATATAGTTAAATTTGGTGGAACTACTACAACAGCAGGAGGAGTATATTTCTTAAATAGCAGTGGTGGGTGGACTTTAACCCAAGCTAATGCTGCTGCTACATCTACTGGATCTTTAGCAGTTGCTGTTGGTACTAATTCTACAACTCATGGAATGTGCCTTAGAGGATTTGTAAACCCATTTACAGATCCTAGTGCGGGAATTGGCAGTCCAGTATATTTAAGTGACACCCACACTGGAAGGTTATTAGCAGCACCCCCAAGTGATACTAATGATGTTGTTAGAATAGTAGGCTACCAATATGGAACTGATTTAGTTTACTTCAATCCAAGTAATGACTTTATAATACACGCTTAATGGCTTATATAAATGAAAACCTAACGTTTGAATCTAATAAGATTTATTATACTGAAGAAGGTGTAGAGTTTGAAGTAATGATGTCTTGGGAAAATCCCCTAATGTCAGCTTCTGCTGCTTATGTTTGTAGAGGTGGAGGAGATATTTTAGAAATAGGATTTGGAATGGGTATATCAGCAGGATATATGCATTCTCACTCAATTTCTTCCCATACTATTATAGAAAACCATTCTGAAATAATCCCAAAAGCTCAAGCTTGGGCGAGTGGAAAATCTAATGTAACAATAATAACGGGTAGTTGGTATGATGTAAAAGACTCCCTATCAACATACGATGGGGTATTTTATGATACCTTTGGTGATGATGATATGATATATTTTTCCTCTTCATTATCATCTCTAGTAAAAAAAGGTGGAGTAGCTACTTGGTGGAATAACTTAGAGGAAGAAAATAACTTCTATAATATACCTAATGTTACCTACCAACAATATTCTGTTGATCCTCCTACAAATATGTATTTTAATAACAAAACTTACTATCTACCCAAATGGCAACAATAGACGTATCTAAAGCAGGATATGTTGTGGGTCAATCCTCTACAACTTTTGCAACTTCAAGACAAAATGGTAGTAGTGTAGTATCAGCTCCTACAAACAACCAAACTATAGCTATATCATATACAGCAACTTCTGGTCGTGGTTCTCTTACTCATGCTATAAGAAGAACATTTCTCTATTTTGACACTAGTGGACTAACTGGAACAATATCCGATACTTCACTTAATATTGAAGGCGCTACAAACCATGCCATTGATGTTGCTGTCTTTAAAAGCACAGCTTTTGGTGGGGATGGTGGCACAGCACTAGCAACTTCAGATTTTTTTTCTACAATAGACTTTAGTACAACATATTTCGCTGGACAGGATTGGGTTCCAGTTACTAATAACCTTGATCTCAACTCAACTGCAAATGCAGACATACAAAATGATGATGCTTTTATTTGCGCTTTAGTTGAAAAAGATAACGACGGCGGCAATACAGCAGCAACCTCAGCAACAAATAAAAAAGCAGGTATAGGATTTGGAACTACAATTACTCTTACTTACACAGAAGCATCTGCAGCCTCTGGTCCTGCAAACCTTACATCATATAATGGAATTGCTAAAGCAAGTATTACAAGTATTAATGGAATTGCTATTGCAAATGTTACAACTCTAAATGGAATTAGTTAGTGGTTTTTAAAATCCACATATATGTATATTCAAACATAAAATAATAAAAGTTATGGCTATTAAAGAATCAAAAAAATTAGAAGCTCAAGAATTAGAAGCATTACTTGGCTTAAGAAAGAAAAATAATAATTTAATTTTCCAAAGAGGACAATTAGGATTAGCTGAGGATAACCTACAATCACAAAGGGATCTTTTAAAAGAAGAAATCCAAAAACTATCTCAGGAGGAACAAACCGTTTCAACTCAACTTTTTGAAAAATATGGAAAAGGAGAAGTTAACATTGAAGATGGTACTATTACTCCAGTAGAGTAATTTTCTACACTGGTTCGAATATTTTTTAGATATTTATTATTGGCTTTAATTCATCATGGTTTTGATGAAAAAGTTCATATTTATATATAACAATAATAATCTAGAAAATAATGGCTGAAGCAATAGTATCACCAGGTGTATTTCAACGAGAAACCGACCAATCATTCATAACCCCAACTCCTGTAGAAGTGGGGGCAGCAATTGTAGGCCCTACGGTTAGAGGGCCAATAGAACTACCTACAGTAGTAAGTTCATTTGCTGATTATAAAAATAAGTTTGGAACGACTTTTGTGTCAGCTTCTGAAAACCTTGAATTTTTTACTTCAATAGCAGTACAGAAATTCTTCTCTAACGGAGGAAATTCTATGTTAGTAACTAGAGTAGGAAGTGGGTCATTTACTGAAGCCACTTCAACTAATATAACAGCCAATCAAGGAGCATCTTCTGGATTTGCTACTGGTTCATTAACAATGGGCACCTTTTTTACAGATGAAGGTGATGAATTACAAGTGACAGTAGGAGGAAAAGAATTTAGGTTTATAGCAGCCGACCCCTCAGAACTTCCTGCTGACAATTCCCCGGTATTTTTCGTAGGAACAGGTTCTAATGCTGAAACATCAATTGATAATCTAGTTGCTAAAATTGGAACAGCAAATACTTTAGGAGCAGGAATTACAGTTAATGATGGAGTATCATTTTTAGGCATTTCAGCCTCAGCTGCAGGAACATCAGGTAATTCAATTCTAATCCAAACAGGATCTGGAACTATAACAGAAACCGTAATTACACTAGGTGGTGGTATTGATGGATCAGGAGAAGTAGCATTTACATTAAAAACTTTAGCTGAAGGAACCGTTTTAAATAACTCAACAGGAGCTTCTGACGATGGAGTAGAATTTTCTGATGGGTCTTTAAAATCAGGTTCTCTTGATAACTTAAGATATGAAATCTCAGGGGTTAACACAACTGCGGGTACATTCAATGTATCAATAAGAAGAGGAGATGATAATTTAAACAATAAAATTATATTAGAAACATTTGTTGGATGTAGTTTAGATCCTAAAGCAGATAATTACATCTCAAAAGTAATAGGTGATCAATTTGCAACACCTACAGAAATGGAAAGTCAAACTTCAATTAGAATAAACGGTGATTATCCAAATAAATCGAAATTTGTAAGAGTATCAAATGTTGCTCTTCAAACCCCAAATTATTTCTTAAATGATGGTTCCGTAGGAACCAACTCAAGTGGAAATTCATTCACAGCTAACTTACCATCAGCACAAAGTGGTTCATTCCATGGTGCAACAGGTAATATAATACCAACAGGAGAAGCATTAAATACATTTGAAACCATAACAAATGTAACAGACGGTAACACCCAAGGATTAATTGCAAGTGATTACACAACAGCCTTAAATATTCTTAAAAATCAAGATGAATATAGATTTGCTACTCTAACACTTCCAGGGGTTTACCAAGCTGATTATGGTGGAGCAGTAGCATCAGCAATTGAACTTTGTGAAACAAGAGGAGATTGCTTCTACATAGCAGATATGGTACCTTACGATTCAACAGTAGCTACTGTAACAGCAGAAGCAGGCGAATTAAATACTAATTTTGCAGGCACTTATTGGCCTTGGGTTAAAGTACCATCATCTGAATTAAGCAGAAACGTATGGGCTCCGGCTTCAACAGTAATGCAAGGCGTCTACGCAGCTAATGATAAAGTAGCAGCTCCATGGTTTGCACCCGCTGGTCTAAATAGAGGAGGTTTACCAATTGTAAGAACAGAATTTAAAGTAACTCAAGCTTTAAGAGATAAATTATATGATAATAAAGTAAATCCAATCGCTACATTCCCAAGAGTAGGACCTGTAGCATATGGACAAAAAACACTTCAAAAGAAAAAGAGTGCTTTAGATCGTATTAATGTTAGAAGATTACTTATATCTCTTAAAAACTTTATAGGAGATACTTCCAAAAACCTAGTATTTGAACAAAACACAACAGTAACTAGAAATAGATTCTTAAATGCAGTTAATCCATTCTTAGAATCAGTTCAACAAAGACAAGGATTATTTGCCTTTAGAGTAGTAATGGATGAAAGCAACAACACAGCTGATGCTATAGATAGAAACCAATTAGTAGGTCAAATATTTATTCAACCAACAAGAACAGCTGAATTTATAATTCTAGATTACACAATACAACCAACAGGAGCAACATTTAATGACTAAAAGTTAAAAAACTCTATATTTATAATAAAATAACAACACAATGGCAATACTTAGCTCAGCAGATATGTTTTTTACCGCTTACGAACCTAAGCTACAAAACAGATTTATATTTTACATAGATGGCATTCCGGCATATCTTGTAAAAACCGCAGAAAAACCAAAATACACAGCAGAAGAAGTAGTTCTTGACCACATTAACGTGAAAAGAAAAGTTAAAGGTAAATCCGATTGGTCTCCAATTTCTTGTACATTATATGATCCAGTAACACCTTCAGGAGCACAAGCAGTGATGGAATGGGTTCGACTCCATCATGAATCAGTAACAGGTAGAGATGGTTACTCTGACTTCTATAAAAAAGATGTAAGATTTAATACCCTAGGACCTGTTGGAGATGTTGTTGAAGAATGGATTTGTAAAGGAGCTTACATAACTAGTGCTGAATTTGGAAGTGGTGATTGGACATCATCGACCCCAATGGAAATTAGCTTAACAATTGCTATGGATTATGCAATCCTAAATTACTAAAATTATTTACATACAAAAATTGAAGAGGTGCGCAAGCACCTCTTTTTTTTACATATGTATATGCAAACATACAAAAGTTATAAAATGGAAAATAAACAACTATTCCCCACTGAGGAAGTTACTTTACCTTCAAAAGGTTTAATTTACCCCCCAGACAATCCTCTTTCAAAAGGTGTATTAGAAATGAAATATATGACTGCTAAGGAAGAAGATATCCTTACAAATGAAAGTTACATTAAGAATGGAACCGTAATAGATAAATTATTAAAATCTCTAATCGTAACTCCTATTGATTACAATGATATAGTAGTAGGTGATAAAAATGCAGTTATGATTGCTGCCCGTGTTTTAGGATATGGTAAAGATTATACTTTTAAGATAGATGATGAGGAACACACTGTTGATCTTACTGAAGTAGAAGATAAAATATTAAATGAAAAGGATCTTTTAACTAAAGGGCAAAATGGGTTTGAATTTACACTTCCTACAACTAAAAAAACTATTACCTTTAAACTTCTTACTCATGGTGATGAAAAAAAGATAAATAATGAAGTTAAAGGGATTAAAAGAGTTAAAAAAGGAGAATCCCCCGAATATAGCACTCGGTTAAAACATATGATATTATCAGTTGAGGGTGAGTCTGAAAGCAAAACAATACGTGAGTTTGTAGATACCCAATTACTAGCACGCGACGCTAGAGCATTAAGACAATACATCAAAGAAATCCAGCCTGATGTAGATTTATTATTCAATCTTGAAACAGAAGCTGGAGAAAAGGAGGTCAGGGTTCCAATTGGGATCACGTTTTTTTGGCCTGACACCGAATTATAAATTCCAGGTTTATCAGGAAATACACGATTTAGTGTATTATGGAAATGGGGGCTTTATATACTCTGAAGTATATATTATGCCCATTCATATTAGGCGTTATCATATTAAAAAAATAAATGATCTTCATGAAGAACGTCATAAAGAAGACCAAAAGGCTATGAATACTTCTAAACAAAATATGAAAAAAATGCCTACTACTCCTAATGTAAATAGAACTTAATTTCTTAATATTTATATAAGACAATAATATTACTCTATGGCTAAAGAAAAAATAAATGATGTTAATAAGGCGGGTAAAGATATAAAAAATACCTTCTCTGAAATAGGCAACCTTATTAATGAATTAAATAAGAGTTTAGGCAAAACCTCTTCTTTAACTAAAAAAGTAACTAATAATTTATCTGAAAGTACAGATCTATCTAAAGAATTTATGGATAGTGAAGCTAATCAATTAAATTTAAAGAATAAGGTTAATAAATTAGATACTGATAAGCTAAAAAAGCTCCAAGCAGCTCTAAAAACTGGTAAAGGTTTAAATCACGACTTAACAAAAGAATTAGGCTTACAAGAAAATATAGGTAAACTAGCAGGAACTGCCGGCAAAGCTAAACTAAAAGCCTTAGGAATATCGCAAAAAATGGTAGGTGCCCAAATTGCATTTAACAAGCTCCAAGGGCCTATGAATGCAGCACTAGATGTTTTTGTAACCCAACTATTTAATGCTGAAAAAGAAATAACTGAAATGGCTAAAGGTCTTAATATGACTAAAGCCGAAGCCGAAGCCGTAAAACAGAACTTTGCAGTTATTGCTAGAGATACAGGTGATATAAGAGTTAACTCAGTAAGGATAGGTAAAGCAAATGCTGCTCTAAATCAACAATTAGGAACTGGTGTTATGTTTAGTGGAGATATGTTGACAACTTTTTCTAAACTTACTGAAATTGTAGGAATTTCAGCTGAATCTGCTGGTAATTTAGCCTTCCAAGCTCAAAACTCAGGAAAGAATTTTAGAGAAGTAGAAGAAAGTGTATTAGGAGCATCTTATGAGATGCAAAGAGGAGTAGGTATCCAACTTGATATGAAGGGGGTATTAGAAGCAACAGGTAAAGTCACAGGCCAAGTAAGAGCAAATTTAGGATCAACTCCTGAATTAATAGCAAAAGCAGTAACTGCTGCTAAGTTATTAGGAGCAGAATTAGAGGATATAGTAAACGCAGGTAAAGCTCAGTTAAATTTTGAACAATCAATAGAAGCAGAATTAGAAGCGGAACTTTTAACTGGTAAGCAGTTAAATTTAGAAAGAATGAGGGCGGCAGCTCTAGCAGGAGATCAGGCAACAGTAGCTGCAGAATTAGCTAAAAATGTAGGAACACATGCTGAATTCTCAAAAATGAATGTTCTCCAACAAGATGCATTAGCTAAATCTATGGGAATGAGCACAGATGCTATGGCTGATATGTTGTTTAAACAAGAAACCCAAGGTAAAAATGCTAAAGAATTAAGAGCAATGGGTAAAGGTGAATTAGCAGACAAATTAGAACAACTTGATGCCGAAGAAAGACGAAATTTAGCCCAAGAAAAATTCCAAACAGCAATAGGTGACTTGGCGGCTTCTTTAGTACCAGTAATGGAGATATTTGGCGCGATATTTGAGACCATAACAGGCTCAAAATTATTTTTAGGTGCAATGGTGGGAATAATGACAACTTTAGCAGCAATAGCTGCAGCATATGCTATTGATAAAGCAAAGATAGCTGCACTTGAATTAAAATCAACAATTTCTGCCGCTGGTGGTGTAGTT
>Ga0209337_1002682_pt1 | contig 12760 bp, 12 predicted proteins | sample LinPmetageLP53_FD_184044 | JGI IMG/M metagenome (GOLD analysis project Ga0209337, IMG submission 184044) | Marine viral communities from the Pacific Ocean - LP-53 (SPAdes) (version 2) | ecosystem: Environmental > Aquatic > Marine > Oceanic | place: Pacific Ocean | collected 2010-02-08 | reverse complement strand
AGAAAAGTTTGCAGAACGAAGAGGATTTAAACTGTACGATGAAGAGTCGCTTAACACTAAACTTTTAGATAACAAGGAGAAAACAAATGGCAAATAAAATTGTTAAATATCAACTAGACAACGGTACAATCCCAACTTGGATTGAAGACGGTGGTTACTATCCAGATCCAACTGAGATTATGATTGGTGCAACTGTAGATGGTTCAAGTGAAGTAGGACTTGGTGAACTTGTAAGTCAGTCTGCTGTGGAAACGTATTTAGATACGTACACATCTACTTGGACTGAAGATGATCCCAATGATCCAAATGCAACTGTACCATTCGATCAAGCACAAGCTGCTAGTTATATTTGGTCCAAGAAAATAGATTAGGTAGTTAAATGGCTAACTACCCTCAACTCGATAACTCTTCGGGAGTTTGGAACTTGCGTGAAGTTTATGACGCGGTAATGGGTGGGTATTGGCCGAATGCAAATTCAAGAGCATTAGTAATGGGAGGTTTTACTCCTGGTCACTCAGTAGAAAGTTATAATTTTCAAACAAAAGCAACACCAACTATTTTTGGTGATTTAACTATCACTGCTACTGAGACTTATTACGCAGCATCTTTTGGTTCTTTTACAAGAGCTATAATTGCTGGTGGTGATCCTGGAGCTTCACCTAGTGTATCAGATGTAATAGCTTATGGAGTATTTGCTACAGAAGGAAATTTTGCAGATTTTGGAAATTTAACTTCATCAAGAAATGGTTTAGGTGGTGTTTCAAATTCTATTAGAGGTGTAGCAGGAGGAGGAATTAATCCAAGTGTTTCAAACGTTATAGATTATGTAACACTTGCTTCAACAGGAAATGCAACAGACTTTGGTGATCTAACACAAGCAAGAGGAAGAATCGGTAGCACTGGTAATCCAACAAGAGCTCTTTGGTGTGGAGGTTACACACCTACCTATGTAAACACTATAGATTTTGTTGAAATAATGACAACAGGTAACGCAACAGATTTTGGAGATTTAGCAAGAACAGGTGGTCAATTAAATTATGGTAGTATTAGTTCTTCTACAAGAGGTATTATTGCAGGTGGATTTAATCCATCTTTATCTGATGAGATACAAAAAATAGAAATAGCTTCTCAAGGAAACGCAATAGATTTTGGTGACTTATCAGGTACAGCAGGTTTAAGATTAGATGCTGGAGCATCTAATTCTGTTACAGGAGTTTTATTTGCAGGATATAATGGAGCACCTGGATATGTAAATTACATACAAGATTTTAATATAGCTTCAGGTGGAACAGCTGTTCAAGTAGGAGCAAATACAATAAATAATGGAGCTGCTGTTGGAACAAGTGGTTGTCACGGCGGACTAAACGACGGGTATCAAGGAACAAGACCAATACCTTTTCAAGAAGCTGGTGGAGATTTAGGTTTATACTTTGGTGGTGAACCAGCTGGTGGTCCAATTCAATTTATTAATATTTCAAGTACAGGTAATGCACAACAATTTAGTGATGCATCTATAACCTGTCATGATTCAAGTGGGTCTGGTAATAAAATAAGAGGTATAAGTTATGGAGGTTCACCAAGTGGTATAAGATATGTAGAGTTTGCAACCAAAGGTAATATCGCAAATTTTGGAGATGCAACAGCAGCAAAACAAGTAGTAGGATGTGCTGCAAACAATACAAGATTACTTGCTGGAGGTGGATCCACTCCATCTAATGTTAACAATATAGATTATCTTACAATAGGAACACTTGGTAATGCAGCAGATTTTGGAGATTTGACTGTAGCAAGGAAACCACTTGCGGGGTCGTCATCTAACACTAGAGCCGTGTTTGCAGGCGGAAATAATCCTGACCCATCAGATACAATTGACTATGTAACAATATCAACAGTAGGTAATGCAGCGGATTTTGGAAATTTAACAGTTGCCAGAAGACAAGGAGGAAGTGCTAGTTCAACCACTAGAGCTGTTTTTGCTGGTGGTAGAAGTACACCAAGTCCTATCGTAGATTCCAATGTTATGGATTATATTACAATAGCAACAACAGGTAACGCAACAGATTTTGGAAATTTAGCACATGGAAGATTAGGAACAGCAGGAGTTTCAAATACAATAAGAGGGTGTTTCATGGGTGGTTTAAATCAACCAACAGTATATGCTAGTATAGATTATATAACAATTGCATCAACAGGTAATGCGGCAGATTTTGGAGATTTAATTGCAGCTGCAAGAGGTGGTGCTTCTGCAGCAAACGGACATGGAGGGTTAGTCGGTGGCTAGATCAACAACATTTACATATAATGTAACAGTCGTGAACCCTGGTTCAGGAAACAAGTACTATATGGATGGTATACTTCAATCATACATAACTTTATTTCCAGGATGCACTTACGAATTTAATCAAGACGATAGTTCTAATGGTGGACACCCATTAAGATTTTCAGAAACATCTGATGGTACACATAACTCTGGATCAGAATACACAACAGGTGTTACAACATCTGGTACACCAGGTTCAGCTACAGCATTTACTAAAATAGAAGTAACAGGAAACACAGCTTATTTATTATATTTTTATTGTACTCAACACTCAGGCATGGGTGGAAAAATTAACATACCGCCAAATTATGTTAAAGGAAACAGATGTATTATTGTAGCAGGAAATAACGTTCCAGGAAATTTACAAGTTATGGATTTTTTTTCTATAGCAACAACAGGTAATGCTGCTGATTTTGGAGATATGACTTCATATGGAACATCAGAAGGTGCATCATGTGGGTCTAGTTTTACAAGATCAGTTATAAATCATGACAGAACAGGTTCAGCTAGTCCAGGTGCAAACACATCTACACAAGAACAAATCACAATAGCTTCACAAGGTAACAGTGCAAATTTTGGAGACATTACAGGTAATGGAGAAAACTCTTCTGGGGCCGCAGGATCTAATTCTATTCGTGGAATGAGAATGGGTCATTTTAATTCTTATGGATCTCAAACTCCTGATACTTTTGCAGATAAACAAATAAGTGGTTACATTATCTCATCCTCAGGTAATACATCAGACTTTGGAGATTTAACATATGCTTGTTATGGTTATGGATCATCTGCTGGTTCAAGCACTAGGATGATTCATGCAGGGGGGGCTTATTATGGTGGTTCACCACAAACAACAAGAGCTAGAAACATAATAGAATATTTTGAATTAGCATCAACAGGTAACGCATCAGACTTCGGAGATTTACCAAGCGCGTGTGATACATCAGCAGGAGCATCTAATGGAGTCAGAGGTATTTTTCAAGGAGGGGCTAATGCACCAGCGGATCAAGGAGCAGTGTCAGGTCGTACTAATGTAATTTCATATGTAACTGTTGCTTCAACAGGAAATGCAACAGACTATGGAGATTTGACTGTTGCAAGAGGAAATATGCCAGGAATGTCTAATGCAACTAGAGCTATTTGCGCAGGAGGAACTAGTCCTTCAGCACAAAATGTGATAGATTATGTAACAATAGCATCAACAGGTAATTCTCAAGATTTTGGAGATTTAACAAGTGCAAAACAAGCTATGGGAACTGGTGGCGATGGCCATGGAGGGCTAAGTTAATGTCTAATTCAGGAAAAGTTTGGGATACAAAAGAAGCTTATAAACAGATTAGAGCTAACACTTGGGAAACTCCTGGTAATAGAGGTATGCGTTTAGGAGGTCAAACAACTCCTTCATCAACTAATTCTAATACTGTAGAATTTACAGATATGATATCTACAGGTAATACAGCAGACTTTGGTGATCTTACACAAGCTAGAAAAAAAGGTGCAGGTGCTGGAGGCTTTACTAGAATTTTATGTCTGGGTGGACAGACTCCAAGTAACGTAAGCACAATTGATTTTGTTAATCCAGTTGCAACAGGTAATTTTGCAGACTTTGGTGATCTTGTAAATGCGGGACAAACTACAAACGTTTCACACTGTAATAATGTAAAAGTTATTTCTGCTGATGGAAGTGGCGATGACAATGGTGTTGTTATTACAAATTTAGCATCACAAGGTAATTCTTCTACATGGCAAAACAGAGTATCTATTGATACTCAATGGGCTGTTGGTACAGGAGATAATACAAGATTTTTAATGGCTGGTAGGTATCCTGCTTCTAACCAAATTGATCAGATGCAAATCGCAACCCTTGGTTCAAATTCAGATTTTGGTGATTTAACTAGGGCTGGTTGGGGAATAGCCACTGGGTCTAATTCAACAAGATGTGTTTTTATGGGGGGAAATGTAACTCCAGGCACAACAAATGTTATTGATTTTGTAACTACACAATCAGCAGGTAATGCAACTGACTTTGGTGATTTAACGGCTGCATCTTTTCAAGACTCAGCAGGCGCATCAAATTCTAAAACAGCTATTGCATTTGGTTATCAAGTAAACACAATCGACAGTATTAATATTGCTACAACAGGTAATGCTACAGATTTTGGTGATACACTTACATCTACGTTTTATCAAATTATGGGAGCTGACAATGGCGGTGGTGGATTACCACAAGAAGGATTATTCCCTCAACGTGCATCAGTAAACTATATGCCCGGATCAGGGAGAGTATTGATGTTAGGTGGTAACAGAGCAGGTGGTGATAGAATTACTATTGATATGTATAATATTAATACTTTTGGTAACGCAGCTGACTTTGGAGATCTATTAACAATTACAGATGATAATGGATCATGTGCTTCATTAATTAAAGCATTTTCATTAGGAGGTAATTCAGCTGCTGTTTCTGGTTATATGAATTATATTCAACAAGTGTATTTTGCTAGTGAAGGTAATGCAAATGATTTTGGAGATTTAATTACAGCGGGTAGAGACAATGCTGGTTTTAACAGCACTACAAGAGGGGTAAACGGATGTGTTAATGTTTCTCCTGGTGCAACTAATAATTCTATTGATTATATTACAATGGCAACAAATGGTAATGCAACTGATTTTGGAAATTTAACTGTTGCAAGATTTAATGCTTCTGGTTTTTCAAGTCCCGTTAGAGGTCTTTTTGTAGGTGGTGAAACACCTAGTTTTAGTAATGTTATTGATTACATAACAATTGCTTCAGCAGGTGACGCAACAGATTTTGGAGATTGTTTATCAGCTACATCACGATCAGGTGGTTTAGCTTCTAGTGTAAGAGGTATTATGGGTGGAGGACTTGTATCGGGTCCAAGTGAAATTAATGTTATTGCTTATGTAACAATAGCTTCAACTGGAAACATGACTGACTTTGGAGATTTAACCGCAACTCTAGACGAACTAGAAGGTTCTTCTACTTCTGTTAGAGGATGTTTTATGGGTGGTACTCCAGGATATGTAAATACTATTCAATATATAACAATTGCTTCAACAGGTAATGCAGCTGACTTTGGTGATATGACCGAAGGATCAAGTGGGTTTGCTGCGTGTTCTGATTCAAATGGTGGTTTACAAGCTTAATAAAATATAGTAATATTCTATATATGAAAGAAGAATTATTACAGTTGTTTCCAACACCTTTATTAATTGTACCTTACGAACAATCAATTGATGAGGAGTTAGCATATTTAAAAACTATTAGTTATCGTGAGCAACAACAAAATGGTAACTACAGATCTGATGATTCGTATTTATTACGTAGTGAAGAATTTAAAAACATAAAAACTTTTTTATCTGAATCAGTTAATAAGTTTACTGAGAATGTAATGCAATCAAAACAAAGATTAGTTATCACTCAATGTTGGGCCAATAGAAATCCTAAAGGGTCCAAGCATCACGAACACGTGCACCCAAATAGTATAGTATCGGGTGTAATGTATTTTCAAATAAATGAAAAACTACCACCCATATCTTTTTCAAAAGCAAATCAAGATGGTATGAAATTAGATCCAGAAAAATACAATCATATAAACTCAGAATCTTTTATGTTGCCTTGTAAAGCAGGTGAATTGATATTATTTCCATCTTCATTAAAACATAGCGTACCTATTAATCAAGGTGATGAAGATAGAATAAGTGTATCTTTTAATACATTTTGTATTGATGTATTAGGATCAGAACAATCACTAACTCATTTAGATATAAGGAGGTTAATGAATGAGCACAATTAAAAGTTATATATACGTAGGAAATCACATACCAAAAGAGTTATGTGAAGAGTTGATAGATGAATGTAATAAAGGTATATGGAAAAAACATACTTGGAATAATTATGCATCAGGCACAACATCTTCTGAACCTACAAAAGAATTAGATGTAATGAATTGTACTAAAGAACAACAAGCAAAGATAACACCGCATTTAATTAAAGCATTGAATGAGTATCAAGAAAAGCATAGTGTGCCAGGAGAAAAGACTCAAGGACCATGGCTCACGAAGTTTAGTCCAATAAGATTTAACAGATATAATGTTGGCACTATGATGAGAGAACACTATGATCACATACACAGTATATTTGATGGTGAAATGAAAGGAGTACCTTTAGTTTCTATTGTAGCTAACCTAAATGAAGACTACGAGGGGTGTGAATTCTATTGCAGAGGAGAGAAAATTAAGTTAAAAACAGGTGATATACTATTGTTTCCATCTAATTTCATGTATCCACATGAGGTGAAAGAAGCAACTAAAGGCACCCGTTACTCTTTTGTAAGTTGGGCTTTTTAATATATAATGAGGTTATATGCTACAAAAAATAGGTTTTCAGCCAGGGATAAACAAACAGCTTACTCCTACAGGAGCAGAAGGTCAATGGACTGACTGCGATAATGTACGTTTTAGATATGGTACACCTGAAAAAATAGGTGGTTGGAAACAACTAGGTGATGATGCTTTGACTGGAGCAGGCCGAGGTCTTCATCATTTTGTAAATAGTTTATCTAGAAAATATGCAATCATTGGAACAAACAGAATTTTATATGCATTTTCTGGAGGTGTATATTATGACATACATCCTATTAAATCTACAACAACGCTTACAAGTGCATTCACTACGACCAACGGATCAGCTGAAGTTACTATAACTTTTAGTGGTGCTCATAACATATCAGCACAAGATATAATATTATTAGATAATTTTTCTGCAATTACTAACTCTAATTTTGCAGCTGCAGATTTTAATGATAAAAAATTTATGGTAACGACTGTTCCTAACAGTACAACTATAACAATTACAATGCCTTCAAATGAAGCTGGATCTGGCGCAACTACATCTGGTGGTGTAAGAGTACAACATTACTATCCAGTAGGACCTGCTGTACAAGCAAAAGGTTTTGGTTGGTCATTAGGATCATGGAGTGGTGAAGTATCTGGTGAACCTACCACCACTTTACAAAATGGTATTAATAGTGCTGTAACTACGGGTATTATATTAGTTGATTCATCACAGTTTCCAACAGCAGGTACAAATTTTATAATAATAGATAGTGAAGAAATATCTTATACGGGAATTGCAGCGACAGGTGAACTTACAGGTGTAACTAGAGAGGTTGGTGGTACAACAGCTGCTGCACATAGTGGAGGAGTAACTATTACAAGTTCTACAAACTTTGTAGCGTGGGGTGAAGCAGCATCAGGAGATTTAGTTCTTGAACCTGGTATGTGGTCATTAGATAATTTTGGAGATAAAGCTATTTGTTTAATTCATGACAGTGCATGTTTTGAATGGAATTCTGCAGCGACAGATGCAACATCAAATAGAGCAACAGTTATATCTGGCGCACCAACAGCATCAAGACACATGTTGGTATCAACACCAGATAGACACTTAGTATTTTTTGGAACAGAAACAACAATAGGTGATGTTGGAACACAAGACGATATGTTTATTAGATTCTCAGATCAAGAAGATATAAATACATACGTGCCTACAGCTGTTAATACAGCTGGTACACAAAGACTTGCTGACGGATCACAAATTAGAGGAGCGATTAGAGGTAGAGATGCAATTTATGTTTGGACTGATACAGCATTATTTACTCAACGTTTTGTAGGTCAACCATTTACGTTTGCATTTGCACAAGTTGGAACTAACTGTGGACTTGTTGGACAGAATGCATGTGTAGAAGTTGATGGTGCTGCATATTGGATGTCTGAAAATGGTTTCTTTAGATATGCTGGTAAACTAGAATCATTACCTTGTTTAGTAGAAGATCATGTTTATGATGATATAAATTTAGATTCTGGTAATCAAATGGTATCAGCGGGCTTAAATAATTTGTTTGGTGAAGTTATGTGGTTTTATCCAACTTCTTCATCCTCTGTTGTAAACAGAATGGTTTCATATAATTATTTCGATTCATCACCACAAAGACCTGTATGGACAAACGGAACATTGGCTAGAACTATGTGGCAAGATTCTGCTGTATTTGGTAATCCACATGCAACAGAATATGAAGCAGGGACAGATACATCTTTTGATGTTGTTGGAAATACAGATGGTAGAACAATATATTATCAACATGAAACAGGGACTGATCAAGTACAAGGTGGTTCAACTACAGCTATTGTTGCAAGCATTGAATCAGGAGATTTTGATATCACACAAGCAAGAGCAACAGCAACAGGACAATCAACAGGTGTTTCAACTTTTAAAGGAGATGGAGAATTTATTATGAAAATTAGAAGATTTATACCAGACTTTATTTCACAAACAGGTAATACACAAATTACATTTTTATTAAGAGATTTTCCAAATAACACACAAGCTAGTTCTGCTTTAGGTCCATTTACAATTTCATCATCTACAACAAAAATAGATACACGTGCAAGAGCAAGGGCTATTGCTTTAAAGATTGCAAATACTACAACTAATCAAAGTTGGAAATTAGGAACTTTTAGATTAGATGTACAACCAGATGGTAGAAGATAATGGCAAAAATTGTACAGGTAATAACTAGACCATCAAACGAATATGATGTACAGACTGCAGAAGCTCAAGTAAGAGATCTTGATGCTATTGTAGAAAAATTAAACTCAACGTTTCAAGAAGAATTAAAAGATGAAATTGAAGCATTTAACTTTTTTATTAACTAATGGCTAATCAATATAAATTTGTAGGAACAGACAACAGTACATCAGGAAGTGCTATTAATCCTTTTGGGACTGGTAATCCTTTGGTAAGCGAGACATATGTAATTAAATCTATACTAGTAACATCAGCTGGCACACCAACAGTCACAGTTACAAACAACAGTATTACGGCTATAAAGTCAGCAGCATTGACAGCTAACGCTACAACAGAATTACTTACTCAACCTTTGGTGGTTGAAGGTGGTAATACCCTAACTGTACTATCAAGCAATACAGATTCGTTTGATGTAGCAGTTAGCTATCTAAACATTAAAAAGGAGATAACAACATAATGAAAGATATTCCAGTAATAAAACCAAAAGAAATTATAACAACAATCACAAATATGAAGACAGGCGAGGTATACAAAGATGATTCTGATTGGAAATCCAAAGGAATTGAAGAATCTGACATAAGAAAAGATGTCAGAGTTATCATGCCTAGTCTTGATTTATTTGGAGAAACAAAATAGAATAGATAAATGGCCATAACAAACGCACAACAAGCTAGACAACTTTATAATGAAGGTGGACCTATGAGAAAAATTAAAGGTCAAGACCACATGTTAGCTTACATTACACCAAACGAAGCTGACAAACTAGTTAAGTTAGGTGGTCAAGAAACAATGACACCTGAAGGAATTTTAGCTTATCCTGAATTTGATAATTATACAGAGTCTAGTCTTGCAGGTACATCATCAGCAGGTAGTGGTATGTCTAGATCAGATTTTGAAGGTGGTGCATACGGTGGAACAGGTAATGCAGGGGATGGAGTTATTCAACAATACAACACGCCAAAAGCTCCACCAAAAGCTCCACCAAAAAAACCTAAAAAAACAAAAGATAATTACAAAAAATCAAGTCAGTTTACTACACCTACATTAGCAGCAATTAATTTTTTTGGAAATAAATTAAAAAATTCTAGGTTTGGTCGATTTTTAAATACAAAAGCAAGAGAAGATTATTTAGAAAGTTTAAAAGAAACAGACCCTGAGTTATATCAAGAAACCGTAGATGATTTATCAAAACTAGGTTACGCAACAAGAGACGTTGAAATTTATGGACCTAAAGGAAAAAGAGATGGGCCAATGGCTCCTGGGAAAGATATAGAAAAATTTAAAGATTTATATGAAGATCAAGCTAAATCAATTTTAAATACTGTAAGAGATAATAAAGACGGAGGTGTTGGTACTTTATATGATGATTATTTAGATGAAAAAATGAATAGATTTACTCCAGACAATGGTGGAGGAAATCAAGATCCTTGTAAAGGACCCAACCCACCTGCATATTGTTTCATAGGTCAGAGTGCAGATGAAACTCAAGAAGATGTTATAACTAGAAATCTTGCAGGACTAACACCACGTATAGGTGGATCTATGTTTGATTTTACAGGTATGGCTGATGGTGGTTTAGCAGACATGGATAGAGAAGCATTCTTGTTAGGCGGTATAGCAAAAGGATTAAAGAAAGCTGTAAGAGGTGTTAAGAAGATAGCAAAGTCACCATTAGGTAAGGCTGCGTTAATAGGAGGACTTGGATATTTAACAATGGGAGGATCTGGTGGATTTAGTAAATTTTTTGGTAAGGGTAGTTTCAATCCATTCTTAAGAAAAGTTGCTGGAGACACAGCATTTAGTGGTTTAGGATCTATATTAAGTAAAGCAGGGTTAGTAAGTAAGGCAGGTCTACCAACCTTTAAGGGTGGAATTGCTCTTACATCAATACTACCATTATTAGTAGGAAAAACAGATGAAGAAAAAGATGATATTTTAAAAGACTATTACGCCTCTCAACAACTAACACCATCAACAACAAAGAGACAAATGGGTAGTGAGTTTGATTTTTATAACTACAATTTAGCAGAAGGTGGTATGCCTAGTAAAGAACCTGTTGCTAAAAAAGTTATGCCTTTATTAGATATGGATGGTATGGAAAAGGACTATAGAGCAGACGGTGGATTTGTGCCTCTTGGCCGTATGGAAAAAGCAGATGATGTTCCAGCTAGATTATCTAAAAATGAGTTTGTATTTACAGCGGATGCAGTAAGAAATGCAGGTGAGGGAGATGTAGACAAAGGTGCAGAAGTTATGTATAACATGATGAAAAACCTCGAATCCGGGGGTGAAGTATCAGAAGAATCGCAAGGATTAGATGGCGCTAGAGAAATGTTTCAAACATCACAAAGACTAGGAGAAGTCATATAATGGCAACAGAAACCGTAATAAATCGACCCGCACCATTTGTAGAAGATATAGGTAAAAAATTATCTGAACAAGCTTTAGGATTACAAAACGTTCCAGTTGTAACAACTGGTATTGGAGGTCTTAGTCAACAAGCAGGAGAAACTGCTGCAGGTTTTCAATCAAGACAAGATGCTGCAAGAGCATTTACAACTAGACAACAAAATTTATCAGGACTTGCACCACAAGTTGCAGGTCAAGATGCATTACAACAAGAAGCTCAAAAAAGAGCAATAGCAGGCTTAGGTTCTTTCCAACCATTTTTAAATCAAGCAACATCAGAAGCACAACTTGCTAGTGGATTAGGAACCACGGCTCTTGGACAATTAGGAGCTGCTTCATCAACAGTAGGTGGTGTGCCATTAGGAGCACAATCTTTTCAACAAGATGTACAAAATTTTATGTCACCGTATCAATCACAAGTAATTGATGCCTCATTAGCAGAATTTGATCGTAATAAACAAATGCAAGAACAACAGTTACGAGATCAACAAGCAAAATTGGGTGCGCTCGGCAGTGGTCGAGCGGGAGTGCAACTCTCTGAGTTTGGCACAGGGGCAGCAAGAGAACGAGCATTACTACAAGCAGGACTTTTGCAACAAGGTTTTCAACAAGCTCAAGGAGCTAGACAACAAGATATTGCAAATAGATTTAATTTAGGAACCGCACAATCTGGTATAGCGGGTCAAGTACAAGGATTAGGTGGATTTAGATCTAACTTAGCTCAACAACAAGCACAACTTGGGTCAGCCGTTCAAGGACTACAAGGTACAGATGTAACTAGATTAGGTCAGTTAGGTTCTATTAACCAAGCTCAAAAACAAGCTGAACTTGATGCAACAAGAGAAGCTACAAGAATGGCTGCGTTCCAACCACAAGAAGAGTTAAATAGATTTGCAGATATAACAACAGGTATTATGGGTGGTATGAGAGGAACAGGAACTACTACAACAAACGTTCCTAACCCTACACCATTACAGTCAGCTTTAGGTGTTGGTTCAACACTTGCTGGTATATATGGTGCGTTCAACCCTAGACCGTTATTTGGGAATTAAAAATGAATAGAACTTTAAAAAGACCTATGTTTAAAATGGGAGGCTCTGCAGGAACTGGTATCACGTCAGGTCTCGATAAACCAAGACAACAGTACAATGAAGCAGGATCTGTAAGTCCCTTACAAATGTATCCAACTGATAATTTTCCAGACTTAGGAACTAGAAAAATAAAACAAGATACACCACAATTTAATTTAAATGATCTTGCTACTATGCTCCAAGGTCAAAAAGAAGATAAATTTTTACCTAGTGAAGCTTTACAAGAAGCTTTTAAAGATAGAAAAACTAAACCAGACTTATCTCAATTTTTAATTAATTTTGGATTAAATTTAGCGTCAGCAACTCCAAGAGGTAATATCTTTGCAACTGCTGCTG
>Ga0209337_1002680_pt1 | contig 12763 bp, 23 predicted proteins | sample LinPmetageLP53_FD_184044 | JGI IMG/M metagenome (GOLD analysis project Ga0209337, IMG submission 184044) | Marine viral communities from the Pacific Ocean - LP-53 (SPAdes) (version 2) | ecosystem: Environmental > Aquatic > Marine > Oceanic | place: Pacific Ocean | collected 2010-02-08 | reverse complement strand
TACAGGGTCTACTGGGTCTACCGGGTCTGCTGGTTTTTCGCTAAAAATTTTATCCCAATTATAATATGCGGCTAATCCAACACCACCAATCAATGCGATTCCCAAAACATTAGCAGAATCTACCATGACATTATTAATTAAATACGACTACTTAAAAGATTCTAATCTTGCAATTCCCACATATCATCTACGATACACTCCACTTTTTGCTCTTTAGCAATTTCTAATGTCATTTGAGTCCCTCTTCCTTTTTGAGAGGGGAATGCAATAATGATGTCTGCATCCTCTACAATCTTACAATTTCTAATGTATGCGGCCCCTTTACCATATCTATTCCAATTGGGTTGGTGATTAATCATATTAATACCTCTATTCATCGCCCAAGTTATTGCCAGCCTATCAGCCCCTCTTGCTCCGCCCGAAACAACCGTGTGTGGCAACCCATATTTTTTAATAATATCTACTAAAGAACCTTCCAATCTTGAATAATCTGTAAAAGTTCTTGCACCAATAATTCCCAAAGTATATTCTTCATCCATCTTAATCACTTAGATTTTTTAATCTATATTCTACCTATATAAAAATAACTATTTTATCTCATAATTAAAAATAATTGTGCAAGGTGTGGGGTAATCAATACAACTTCTAATTAGTATTCCTCTTTGCAAACCCATTTCCCTCAAACCACTATCTAATAATTTTAACATTTCCGATAAATTCTGAGCCTTTTCACCATAGATTAATCCTGATGGAAAAAATTGTATAACATCGTCACCATCACTTGTAAATGATTTGTGTATTTTGATATATCCATAATTAGTAAAATCAATCATATTATCAAACCTCCGTAAGGATACGAGTATTAAAACTTATCCCTTCTTCTTCGTTTAGGGTGCAATTAAAATTTCTTGAGGGTCATTCATAAAATGAGGTTCAAAAACATAATCTCTTCTTGAACCTCTTTTGACTACTTTACAAGTTTTTTTATTTTTCGCCTCTTTAATCTCTTCTGAACTTAGCCAACCTTTAATTTTCAATAAGGTCTGCGCCTTATTTATCTGTGCATACAAATATATGTCAAACTTTTCCTTTTGAATCCACATGACTTCACTAAATGTTGTTTTTAAATCTACGGTTTTATTATTTATTTTAAAATCGGGTTCATCCCACCCTTGTTTAGTATATTGATACCATACATAATCTAAACCCTTGGTTTTCAAATAATCATTAAAAACCATCTCACCCAGTAAGCCAATATAATTAGTATCACAATTAAACTTATTATGGGTTTTTTGAGCATCAAATCTCTTTTGTTCAGCCTTAGCCGCTACTATTTGCTCAGGCCTTATTTCAATCCTTATTTCTTGATTCAAATATTCACCACCAATAAATCTAATAAATCATCCATTGACCTCATCTTACTATCGTCTTTCAACCAAATATTGGGGCAAATTGTGTGAATAAATTCTCCGTATTCTTTTACTTCCCAACAATAATTCCAACCTTTCAATTCTACTTGAGGATTTTCAATATCGCCAGTAGTTACTGCCCAAACTGCAATTGCATCATTATGAACATATTTTTCCAATTGCCTCGGAGGTATGCACCTTTTAAACTTATTCCAGTGTATCGGCCTTAGTCCTTTTATCTCTAATCCTTGATTAGATATTTCAATATCTCCATTTGGGTTGGGGTTCAAGTAGTCTTCATAATGACAAATAATTTCCACATCATCTGTATTTTTCTTTAGCCACTTCTTAGTTGCTACTTCGGATTTAAAACCTACCAAATTACTACTCACCTTGTTGTGATTGTAAGACCCTGAGCCTTTATCACCTCTTTTCCCATAGTGTGCAACTATTTTTTCAGCATACTCTAAACACCAATCTAAATCATCAGCACCTAAGTTTATAATCTTTGAATCCATAAGTTACACCTATTTATTGACCTATATAAGCATTCATTCAAAGAAAACCCATCTTCCAAGGTCTGCTTCAATATATCCTTCATCAATGTGTGTCAAAAATTTATACAAATCATCAAAAGAATCAAACATAAAATTAAAATCCATAATTCCAAACAACCAATTCGGAGCCTTCTCCTTCCCACCCTCAATAACTACTAATGTCGGCTTCCTTTGATTCAAACTATTAATTAGTTCATGAATAGTTCCAAACATTCCAATTTGAGGATTGAGATAGACCACTACAAAGTCCGAAACATCAACCATCCTTAAGTCTACATGGACAATTTCCTTCATCCTCTTAGTTAGTTCAAAAAATCTACCGGATGATTTTAAACTCATCATCTTAGTCTTTTCCTCATCAATTTCTTTGTATGCTTGATATGAAACTGGCTTATTACAAGGGTTAAAGACATAAGCCTTTTTCTTTGCAAACCATTTTTCAGCATCTTCTCTCCAACCTTTTCCATCATCTTTAGCGTGGTCAATTGGTCCTGCAAGATAACATCTTAATCCATTTAATTTATTCATTTTCTTCACCTTATTTTTCTTATTGCTTTCAACAATTATTTCATCAATTACTTCAATGTCTTGATTTTCGCCCATTAATATAGCATTTTCATAACACCCTTATAACCTTTAACCTACCAAAGATTAAAAACTTTAATTGCAATTAGTGAAGATAGAACCACATTCAATAATCCAAAAATAGTCCTAAAAAAAGACATAGTGTGATTATATTTGTCAAAATATAATTCCGATTTATTCCTTACATTTAACAATTCATGGAAATTATTACACTCCGTTTTATCAATCTTCAATTAATTCACCCACCTTGCAACGACTTTCTTTTGAGGTATCATATTCACTCCTCCTCTAAAATTAATTGATAATGCTTAATATATTTTGAAGAAACTCTATGACAATCAAATTTTTCATTGGCAATCTCATAAACAACTATGTGATTCTCCCCATCACTAATATTCTCCATACTAATTATAGTATAATTCTTATCTGTATGTATATTTCTAATATTATCTCCAACTTTCATTTCAATTACTCTCCTTCTCTATTTTGTGATGAGTGTCTTGTCCAATTAAATATATCGCTATGAAAAATATTAGTGCGTGAAATGTAGTCAAAGTTAAAGTAGCCCATGCCTTTTCATAATATGCAGAACCTATTTCTAAAATATGCAATACCCCATCAAATGCAAGGAAAAACTGCACCAACCTTGTCATTCTTGATTTAAAGTCTATTCTACCCATAATTTTTTTAATCATCTTCTCACCTCAAAATTTTCTTTTTTCTACACCACATATTTGACAAACTATCGGTGCAAATTGATAATTCCCAATTTTTTCCCAATCGTGGCTACAAATATCGTGTAATTTATTTTCCACTACTGAGTGTGCTTTCATCAATTTTAATTGCTCCACAACTAATGCTTTCATCTCCAACTCTAAACAATTCATTTTATTTTTTATTACTTTAACAGCATTAATAAAATCTTGCAAATTAGGCTCATTCATCATAAACATCCCCATTTTGAGATATTTTTTTATCTTCATAAGGGCTTGCTAATCTTCTATAAACTTCTAATTTACAACATTCTAAAGAGCCTATAACTGCATTCAAGGTTTGATACCTCATACCTTGCCTTTGTAATGTTTTTTGAATAATTGTGCTTATAATATAATTCAAATCACCAACTGGATATAATCCACTGGTCCCTCTCAAATTCAATTGATTTACAATTTCATCAATAGCATTTTCATATTTTTTCCTATCTTGATTTTCAATATATGGCATCATATCACCTCATGGGTTGAAATATTCCCTTTCTTTGTAAAAAATTGGTTCAAAAGGACTACTTTTCTTTCTCGGAGGGTTATACGGTTTAGGTTCATATTCTTTAGGATACTTATTATAGCCAAGTAACAATGAAAGTTCCTTAACTAATTTAGTTAATTCTGCAATTTCACCCTTAATTTCAAGCATCATTTCCCTGTCCGACTTATTCATAATTATCACCTGTATTATTACCTATATAAGTTATTGCATTTTACCTTTTAGGATGATATCCAATTAAAGATTTATATTCATAAACTCTTTCAGCACCGCATGAAAGACATGATTGACCTTCAGTGATTTGTCTGTATCTATAATGTTGTTGAAAAGAAATTTGCCTATCTACTTTCCATTGATGATTTAGAGTGGGTGATAAACTACATTCAACCACATCTTGTTGAATAGATTCTATCATTTTTTTACCACACCTTTTACAACTCCAAATGTGCTTGACAACACCCTCTCCAATGGGGTTGGAGGATGAATGTTTAAAAATGCAACCTCTATTATTTTTAGACCTTGTGCAAATATCATCACTAAACTTTAAACTCATATTTATACCACAATGAACCTACTATATTAATGCTTGGTTATGCTACCTTTCTTGCTATATCCTCATTAGCGTGAAATGATACAACTTTAAATTCTCTATTTTGAATATTGTATAGAGTTAAAAATCCCTTCATTGAAGAATACCCTAACATTTGCATGAAGTCTGTTTGACCTTGCATCGTTGATGAAACAACTAATGGAACTCCATTATACCATTCAGTTGCATGAGAGTGGGTATGACCTGTTACAAAAATATCAGGCGGAGTTCTTATAACCATTTGGTCATGTTCTTCAGGAGATAATGCATTTCTTTCACCCCATATTGGTGCTAAGTGCCTTTTCTTCAACATATGCTTCATCCCCACTACTGAATCTTCATAAGTTACCTCCTCAATTCTTGGTATGATATCATCCATTCCCTTTCCATGATATGAAAGCATATCAATGCCATTTAAATTAACTCTACAAGGATTTCCTACATGGATTGCAGAATTAAATTTTTGTTGAATTGAGTGTTCTAAAACTGGTTGAGGTTCTGCTGGCCTTACTGCATCATGATTACCCGGCAATATGATAGGTGTGATGTGATTAGGTAATTCATCTAACTTATTGGCACAAAATTGATATTGCTCATAAACATTGGATATAGTTAAATTGTTTTCTTGGCCGGGATATACTCCAGCACCATCAACAGTATCACCACTTAAAACCAAATATTTAATATTTTTAGCCAATTCATTTGTATTTAACCATCTCATCATCTTATCCCATGTTTCCTCAAGGAAATATTTTGACCCCATGTGAACATCACTAATAAACGCAATAGAGATTGGGTCAAAATCCTTCCCACCCTTATTTTGATGATTAAACAATACATCTACATATTGAACTTCGTCTACCCAAAACATATTAGGATTATTTTTATCAAATCTCCCCACAATTCCGATAACATCATCATTCATTAAAGAATCAACTGATGGGTCTTCCTTTCTAATAAATACATCCATTACACCACTATTATCTTCTAAAGTCACCATTTTACCACCTGATTTTGTCCTCCTTGAAGATTCTACAATTCCAACGGTTCTATATGTCTTATGCATGAAACCACTCCTCTTCCTTTCATCCAATAAATCCTTTATAACTCCTGTAGATTTAAAACCTGCTTGCATAGAAAGGAGTTCAGCCACTTTCTCAAATCTATCATGGAATAAATCGGCAATACTACCGATAGAGCCTATATTTGTGGACACACCTACAGGATTATTTTTAATTATTTCATCGGGATAGTCGCTGGCTTTACCAGCCCAAGAATTATCTGTTCCAAAATTAAACTTCTTATAACTCATAGTTTTTAATTAAAACATTACCTATATAATGGTGTAGTATTAATTTTCCACAATTTTAAAAGACATATTGCAAGACTTACAGATTAGAGATTTGGAATCCACATCGCATTGCCTCCTACAAGGGCCTCCGTTTTTTTCAAGAACCGTTTTTGAATTCATTTACAAACTCCCCTCAAAAAAGTCAAATCTCCTCTCATATTCTATATCATCCCAAACATCTTGATTGATATGGGAGGGTTTAGTTGTCTTTTTAATACTCTTCATTAAAGAATCATAACCTTTGAAGGGTAGTGAAACATTAGGCCATTGGGAAGTAGTATCGGAGTGTCCTTTATACAAATAAGGGGTTTTAGCAACACCATAATTAAGATAATCTTTTAAAATATAATAAACAGATTCTTTTAATAAATTATTGGGTCTATCGGCATAAGCCGAAGACATGGGGTAAATATTTGGGTCTACACCTACAACTACTTTATCTTCGGGAGTAATACCCCACCTAATATTTAATCTACCTAACCATTCACCATCACCATTACTAAAATAAATAGTAGAATTCATTAATGCTATATCATGAAATGGACCTAACCAAGCACCATTATCTATGTGTTCACAAGAATATCCTACTCTTCCAGTAGTCCTTGCAAGAATATGAGTTGGTTCATTAGAAAATTGTAAAAAATATTGCTCCCCATTAGTAAATATAACCTCATAGATTCCATTAATATCATTAAATATTTTTCCTTGGAAGTCTTTATCATAAGATTTAAGCATCCTATAATTTAGTGCAGACTGTAAAACTTTTTTTTGGTCCTCATTCATTTTATATCCAGTTTTTCTTTCAAAATCAACAACAACACTATCTGCCCACATTAAATGGTCTTTGAATGCAAAACAAGGGTCTTTGGAATGAGTAATCTTAGTTACAAGGGATATATTATCCATATTTATCACACAAAGGTATTGCTATTTAAAGATTGGGTTAAAAATCAATAGAAGATAATTCATCTTTAAACATATTTTCAGCCTCAATAGCCTCATCAAAATCCTTAGAACCTGTAATGACGCACTTACCACTTGAGAAAATTAAAAATACTACTTTGGGACTATCAGCCCTATATATCAAGCCGGGAAATTGCTCAGGCTCATACTCAGTCTTATCAAATGGAAGGTATAGCATCAATCTTGATAGGTCTAATTTATTATCTCCAATGAGTTTTGAATAATCAGCAGTAACTACTAAATTATGTAAAATGGTTTCACAATGAGATTCTTCATATAATTCAAAATCATTATCTTCCAAATCTTTCCTTAATTTTCCAAAAGCAATCTCAATATCTCCAAATGTTTTAGCACCAGTCGCCACCGCTTTACCAGACCTAAACAATAATATGCAAACCTTAGGTTCTAAAGACCTATAAACCATTCCGGGGAATTGCTCTTGTTCATAATCTATGTCTAAAACATATGCAATCTCATTTATGTCTAATGCGTTAGCCATTCTTTGACTCGCTACAATATTTACTATTTTTGGCATATGTATCAATCCTGTATAACACCTATTTAAGCCTTAGCACCACAAGTAGGACAAATAACATCATTAATGGGGCATGGAGTTTTACAAGAATTACACCTAATCAGCCCTTGTATCCTTAATAACTCTATATCCTCAAAATTTACATCGTCTTCTTTATTTCTTTTACTACTTCTATTCGCCTTGGAATAATTTTTCTTTCTCTCATCATCTCTATTCAAAATATTACCTCCATTTTACAAAATGTTTTACTAAAAATATATTGCTTTAATTAAAATAAAATATATCAATTTATACAATAATTTATATGGTTTAACCATTCATTCCTGTAAAAATTTTACCCATCATCATTGTAAAAAGTGTTTCTTCATCTATTACAAGAGATTCCGATAAATACCATACTAATTCATCAATACTTTCAACAGGTTCATTCCAGTTACAATTACTACATTTTACAGAAAAACTGTAAAAAGAAGGTATTGAAACATAAAACTCACCATTATTAGTTTCACACCCCTCACATATAAAATCGCCCCCTATCCTCATTCTTCATCACCTACTTCAATAATGTTAGAAATATCACTACCCCAATCATTAACATTAGCCCTATCCTTAGATATTTTTTTACTAAGTTCTGAAATCTGTTTATTAGATTTTTCTTGAACATTTACTTTATCCTCAACCCATCTCGGAGTCAAAGCCAATTTCATTTCACAAGTCCCTACACCATCATCCATCCAAACTATAAACTTCCTTAGTGGAACAAATATTGGTGAAGTAATTCTACTTAAAAATCTCCTAAATGACATTGTTCATCATCACTCCTCTTCAAAATAATCATCAAGGGTAGTTACTGTATAAGTATTATCTAAATCATAACCTACTTCATACAAATAATCTGTATCTCCATTAGAGTTAGTTAAGTGGTTAATAATTTTATCAGTAATTTCTACTTGACTTTTAAAAACAGAATCAAAATATTTAAAAATCCAACCACCAACGAGTAGAGTAATAACACTATTAATTAAAATTATCCAATAACTTTCCATCACTCATTCACATCCATTTTAGGTGACTCTTTTTTCACAGATATTGGTTCATTAGGTAAAAAGATTTGTCCAAAGCAATATAGCAAAATCATTCCCATAAGCCCTACCAGCCCATCATCAATCACTCTTCCTCAACCCCTTCTCCAATTTCAATCATTTCCATATTGCTTTCGGCTAACTCATTTTCAGCATCTTTGAGTTCATTAAGTTCATCAGCCATCAAAGACATTTGTTTTTTAGATGGTTTCCTTGTCCTCATAAATCTCATAGATTTAAGCATATCCTTAGTTTCCACCCTTTCAACTCTCTTAGGTGCAACCCATAAAGTCCCATCACCATTAATTTTAACTCTTTGGATAGGTGTAATGACATCACCACTATCTTCATCGTAAATAGTGCAATCCCTACACAATCCTTTGAATCTTGTTTGAGATTCACATTCCATACATTTCCACATATTAATTCCCATCAAACATCCTCTCCCTTAATAACATGATTGATAAATTGATTAAGAGTCATATCTACCAAATTATTATACTCTCCGAACTTACCTTGTTCAGCGACTGAAATTTGAGTCCCTTTAACATCTTTAAGGTGTTCAATGAAGTGTGTCAAAATTGGTGGGAAATAATCTCCATCAGTTTCAAACTTAAACATACAAGTAGTTGCCGCATCAAAAAATGTATATTGCACCACTTCTTCATGTGCCTCTTCATGCACATATATAATATCATCTTCTACCTTGCAATTGTGGCTATTAAACCAATTTACAATTGCACCTTCATTTGATAGTTCTTCCGTTCCCATGTCTACTACTAATACTGCTTCCATTTAATCACCTTTTTGGTTTCTTGTATTTAGTCCTAATTAGCCACACCTATATAAAAGGTTTCTAATCAGCATCAAACCAAATGCATTGCTTTTGATGCATAGGATTATTATTGGCATGATATTGCCTTGTAGGTTTTCCAAATAAATAGGGGTCTAAGGTAGAACCGATATCTAAATAAGTATTATTTTTATTCCAAGCCCATAATTCATGAACTGCGATATTTGCAAAAGGCCCTCCTGCAATTAAAACCACTACATTACTTAATTCATAAACCTCAATAACATCCATTATATTTTGAATTGTTTCCAAACTATTTATCCATGCATTTGAGTCAATTGTAATATGTTCAATAACTTTGAAGGGGAGAGATTTTACATTGGTTTCTTTATGTGACACCATAATTACAGACCTCTCTTCCAAAATTGAAGGTAAATAATTATGAAAGTCTGCATAATTTCCATTGACAAATATATTAGCCCAAGTCAAATTATCTTTATTTTTTATTTGATGAAATATTTCTTTAGCCCTTTCACCTAAAATACAACAGTGACAAGGGATTCCTTTGTAATATCCAGCAATATTGCTTGTAAAAGATTTATCCAGCAATTTTCTTGATTCTTCATATTTGGAGTCATTATTAAAGTAGGAAAACTCATTTTTCTTCCCTACTCCAATCATATCAAAATCTTCTTTATTTATTACTGTAAGTTCACCATCTCCAAACCTACCTAATGCAAAATTTTCTTCGTTAGATAGTTTTTCTAAAAACATCCACAATTCTTCAGTAAATTTATTCATATTAATCACCAATACCTTTGTAAAATGTTCATTATTTTTTGAGATGCATTCCCTTTACCATAGGGAGATACAAAGTTTTTAGGGATGCTATATAAATCTTCCCCCATCAACCTAACTTGGTTTTCTAATGTTTCGGGTGTGCAATACCAAGAACTAATCCCTATAGTTTCACCTCTTTCAGTCTTACCCCTACAAACCAGCACCCTCTTTTTTAAGAATGATGCTTCTTCTTGAATACCTCCTGAATCCGTAATTACAAAATTGCTTTGAGCCATAATTTTTAACAATTCATCGTGGGATAATGGCTCTACAACATCTACCAATTTTAACAAGTGTCTAAAATTTCTAATTTGTGGGTTAGGATGAATTGGTAATATAAATTTTAAGTGAGGGTTGAGTTTGGCAACATTCTCAAGAGCGATAAACCATTCATCAATAATTGGTCTGTTTTCAAATCTATGGAGCGTTACTAAAACTAAATTATCGTTTGAAGTTTCAAAACCTACTAAATTATCTAATATAGTATTACCTACTACATATTTTTCACCACTAACTAATTCATTTTCTAAATTAAGTAAATTATCTCTCGTAGGGCATAGGTGTAAATCAGCCATTAATGCAATAGCCCTTCTATTAAACTCTTCAGGAAATGGATTTTTAGTATAAGTTCTCAATCCAGCCTCTAAGTGGATTATTGGTATTTCATGGTGGTAGGCTGAAAGTGCAAGAGAAAATGCAGAAGTAGTATCTCCTTGAACTAATATAGCATCAAACAATGAATCCTCTAATATATATGATAGATTATTAATTACAATCTCATTAAGTCTATTTGAACAATCCTTTGCATAGGATAATTCATAATCAAAGGGCAAACCAGTTAATAAATCTTGATGTTGATTTATCTTTAATAATTTAAAACTATCCTTAGACAACTCCCACAAAGGTTTAATCTTTAACCACTCAGGCCTTGTCCCATAACACATTAATATATTCATTTTACCACCTAATTATTACCTATTACTTCATAATTCCATGTAATTACTTCATTCGTAGTTCTCTTTTTACTATGTATTAATTCCATCCCTCTTTGAAATATATATTCATTATAAACTTTAAATCTAAGGCTTTCAACACCTCTCCAATCGGCCATGTGTAAAATATATGATGCAACTTCATCACCACCATATTCATAACCCTTTGTTGAGCCGCATAAATCTATATCTTCAATGGGTTGTGGAGGAACATATGAATAAATTCCACCATATTTTTGCAAACAATATGAAAATTGAATGTCTTCACAAACATCCCAAGTAACGGGTTCTTCCATCCATAAAAACTTTAACCACTCCTTTCTAAAAAACCAAGAATGTCCGACTACATCAACCCTTTTTATGGTTTGATTATTACTCCTCCACCCCTCAATTTTATACATATGGACATGATTCTCCGGCGTAAGATAATATATTTCTCCAATACTTCCCATCAAACCATTTTTAATTTTCATAGATTTTATACAATTTTCAAACCACTTCTTGCCGGGGATGGTATCATCATCTAAAACACAAACATATTCACTTTGAGCCATTTGTGCAATTGAAAATCTACCATGATATTTCCAATTAAAATCATTTTTAATGACTCTAAAACCTTTATAATCATATTTATTTAAGAGAGGGTAAAGGTCATTATCTACAAATTCAAGGTTGTCCTCATGATAATTTATCCATATAAAAATTTCCTTAGGCACTATAGTTTGACCTAACATAGAATTCAACTGCTCCTCAAAATATTGAGTCCTCCTATAGATGCTCAATACTGCAACTACACTATTCGTTTCAATTTCATATAATTCCATAATCAATCCCTCGCCAATTTCCAGTGCTTCCCTTCCACTATAACAAATCTCTCTTTAACCATTATTTGTAATCCTTGAATTAATTTTCTCCTGCCCTTGGGATTATTATAACCAATTGCTTTTAAAAGTGCTGAAGTAGTTTTAGGACTTTCACAAAGGTTTTGATATATTAGTCTATGAAAATTTGTTTCTCTTATAGTTTGATTTGCATAAATATGATACTTAGTTGCAAGTTTTATCAAAATCTTTTTCGCCACCATATATTCTAAAACCTCATCACATACCAATCTCCATGAGAGATTATCTTTGTTTAAAGATTTTAAGATTTGTGTTTTTGATTTGCCCTCATATTGTAATGATTGTTTAATGTCTGCCAATAATTGAGCCTTTTTTTCTTGAGTTTTGAAATTACCTCCTAAGTTCCAAACCGGAACTGGTTCAGCAACTACTAATTTAACTTCCTTATCCACATTAGGACTTACAACAATCAAGTGAGATAACTCTAATTCTAACTCTTCAATTGAAAAGCCATATTCTTCAGACATATCGGAAAGAAATGCTTCTTTCATTGTGGGGCTTGCGGATATGTGGTCAATCTCTCTTTGAGATAGGGAGTTAAAAACCTCTTCAACCGAATCCATATCTTAATATTCTCCGAATACCTATTTAATACTAACTAAAAATAGGAAGCATAAGATTATAAAGGTATAAACTTCATGTAATATTATGAATAAAATAGATATTTTAAGACCTGTAAGTGGGTTCTTTTTCATACAACCATTTGTGATTCTTTGGCTAATATTTACAGACCCTACACCAGCCCCAACCTACTTAAGAACTGGGTGGTCTTTTCAAATATATATGACCCTATTGTTTATGCCTTATTATGCTTGGTTTGAAAGAACTTGGAACCCCAGTATCAAAAAAGATACCCAATAGCGTCTAAAAAATACCCTTTTGCGTCTATTAGATACCTTTTA
>Ga0209337_1002679_pt1 | contig 12767 bp, 22 predicted proteins | sample LinPmetageLP53_FD_184044 | JGI IMG/M metagenome (GOLD analysis project Ga0209337, IMG submission 184044) | Marine viral communities from the Pacific Ocean - LP-53 (SPAdes) (version 2) | ecosystem: Environmental > Aquatic > Marine > Oceanic | place: Pacific Ocean | collected 2010-02-08 | reverse complement strand
TTCATTTTTTTTCTCCAGTTAATTAGAACGGCGATTTATAGTTTCGCCAAACTTTATTATTTATAATAATTAATAACATCATAATCATACTCTCTACCAATATAATTAATGTGCTTACTTGTGGTAACTGAATACCATTTTTTTACGTGTATTTGCTCGTTAAAGTGGTCAATTATAGCAACCTTAGTCAAATAACTAAATATAGCCTCTTCACTTACTAAAAGATTTTCTTTATATTTATTCATTTTTGATAATGTAGTTAAATCTATTTTCATTTTTTTTCTCCATTTTTATAATTAGAACGGCTTTTTATAGTGAGCCACCACTTATTATTATTTATAATTAGCATTTATAATGCTTTCGCTTCGCAAATATGTTACCCAGATATTTGGAGGTACTCCTTTCTTATTAGCATATAGCCAACCTTGAACGAAAGCGATTTCGCAGTCTAAAGATTTAAAAGTTATATTCTCTGACTTTATAAGTTTAATTATTCTTTCTTTCATTTTTTTTCTCCTTTATAATTAGAACGGCTTTTTATAGTAAGCCACTACTTATTATTTGCTAAATTTAATATAATAAATTAACTCTTCAATCAATTCTTTGTTTGTGCATTTATTATACTTTTGAATTAATTCTTTTTCTGTTAATTGTGAATTTCTTCTATTATCTATTTTTACTTTTATTATTTCTTTCATTTATTTCTCCTTGTTAAATTAGAACGGCGATTTATAGTTTCGCCAAACTTTATTTTATCTTTTATGATTTTTATATAACTCTAATAAACCATTTCTATCATTTAATAAATTATAAATTATTTCTTCGCCAATAATATAGGCATACATATTAACCACCTTTTCGGATGATGTAAAATCTGTATAAACTTCGCCGAAATTATCAGTTTCATAATCTTTAATATAAGATATAATATCAAACGTTCTATTTTGTAGCCATTGTTCACAATTATAGTAGCCAATTAGATAATAATCTATATTAAATAAGTTATGATGTAACTCAGAAATATCATCTCTAAAATTTAAAATTTCATTCCAAGAATAATTATTTAATTCATCAAATATGTGTGATTTAATTTCATTTTTTTTATAGTTCATTTTTTTCTCCTTGTTTGTTAAATTAGGAAGACACGAGACCATATATAATATACTTAGGTCTCGCCGTTTCGGTTTATTAACCCATAACCACAGCCAACACATATAGTGCGACTTCTTGAGAGTGTCAAATCTCAATCATCATATTTTCAATAGATATAACTTTTCATTATATCGCCAATTTGGGGGCGATTTTATCGCCGTTTGGAGAGAAAAAGGTTGAAAGAATATATAGTATAACCTTGTAATATATTCGTTTGCTTCGCCGAGCAGTGCCGTCTCAATTAAGTCTAACACATACCCACAAGTTCAGCCACATATTCACATATGTTTCGTTCATTTAAATCTCAAAAAGCATATAATCAATATTTGATTATGTACTAATATGAGGACTCTCAAACTTCTACGCAAGGATTATTTACAAATAAGTAAAGATAATTAGTATTTCAAGACGAGTGTAATATTTAAATAAGTCTTTAGTATATGCTTAAGACGGCTATAATTAGTGATATTTCGCCGATACTTATTGTTATTCCTTACTATAAGAAACACTATAACATATATCCAATATTGAACATCTAAAAATAAATATATAAATATCTTGTTTTATTGGCTTGGAGATTGTAGGGAATTTATATCATAATTAGTAGTAGATATATTATAAAAATAGTTATGGAATATCGGCTTTTATGCCTCGTATTATTAATTATATTTCTACAATTAGACCCTTTAGAATGCATATAATAGCCTATTTTAGATAGGATTATTAGCAATGTATACCAATGCAAGGGATAAAGTATAAAATTGCCCGTATGGGGGGATACTGCGAGGGAGGGGTGCGTCGGCTCCCATTCCACGAAAAGTATAAGTCTTTACTACCAAATACCCAAACAAAAAAAAGTTTTAATTTACTACCAAAATATGTTAAATTAAGGTATGAGTGATAATACTTTAGCTAAAAGGAAGCCTGAAAAGATACTTGCAATAGAATTGTTTGCTTTAAACCCTACTATGACAATTAAAGAGGTTGCTGTGAAAATAGGTGTATCTGACATCTGTGTATCTAAGTGGCGACAAGACCCTAACTTCATAGATAAGATATATGAAAGGTATATGACTGAGTTTGGCTCACAATTACCTGCTGTTATTAATTCTATGGTAAGAGAGGCTAAACACGGTAATGTTCAAGCAGCAAGGTTAGTGTTAGAACATAGTGGAAAACTCGTTAAAAACGTCAATATTACGGTTGATAGTCCTTTTGAGAAGTTTCTTAAGACTGATAATGTATTAGATGCCGAGGTTATAGAGGTTTTTGATAATGTAGAGGTTGTAGGAGAGTTGCCTGAGAGGAAAGAATCTACACCGATTGCTGAGGAAAGATTAGTTGTTAAAAAGATTATAGATAAAGAGAAGAAAAAGAAATCGTATAATGAACAACGTAAAGAATGGTATAAGTGGAAGAAACGTGCTAAAGCTGTAGGTATTGAACCTTTGAAAGCATCTAAACCTACTAAAGGTCAAAGGAAAGAGTGGGAGAAGTCTATTATTAAGGCTGAAGGTTAGTATATTTACTAAAAAATTTTCTTAAAAGCATTAAGAACACAATTACCCCAACAACAGTTACAACATCAACAAAATGATTACCTGAATCACTTTCTATTGAACCTATTGGGGTTTCTATTTTAAGTCTTTGGGTACTATTCATCTTTATCTAACATTCGCATAAACTTGTCTTTAAGTCCATTTCCTGATAGTCTTGCAATAATCTCAACCATAGCTCTAAATACACCGTTAAGCCTTTGTTGCTCCATTTGTACTTTCTTTTGCTGGTCTATCAACTTTATTAAAATACCTTCCAACCTCTTGAAGTCTTGGTCGAGTTCTGACATTAGAGTTTCCTGTATGAACTTGTTCTGCCTCCATATAAAAAATCCGAATGCTATCGTCATTGCAACGGGTACTCCAAATTGTTCCATAACTGCTAAAATATCCATTATTCTCCATTATGCTATTCCCATAAATGGGATTTTGTTGCCTTCAAGTATATCACACATTTCTTTGTAAGTTTTTTTATCTATCTCTACTAATTGTTCTTCGCCTCCAAAAAACTCTCTTTCTTCTTCTTCTTCTTCGTAATTGTCTAAATCTTTAACAAAATAGTCTATTAAGATGTTAAGTTTTTCGTGCATATTAATTACATTTTTAAGTAGTATTTCATTTAATTCAGCATCTGATTTTTTCATTATCTTTTCCTTAATCGTTTGTTAAGTAATTTAACGAATTTATCTTGAAAACCCTTGTACATTTTATCTACAAGAGCACTTGTTCCTCTTAAAAGTAATTTTCCTTTACTTTTTGCTACTATAAACTCTCTTTGTGGCACATTGACACTTTTTCCACTTGGTTTTTTCCAAGTAAAATCACTTTCTCTGTGACTTCTGTAAGGCATTCCACCATCTGTAGGTTTATTTGCAGTTATTCCTCTTGAACTACCTTTTAAACTATTTGCTAAATTTCCTGTATCAAACAAAGCTTTCGCATTAGGGTTTTTTTTCTTTCTTGGGTTATTAGGAGATAAAGGTTTTACTTTACCCTCTAAAATATAACGAGAAGATGTTTCTGCTACTTTATGAGATATACCATCATTTAAAGTCTTAAATAATTTATTTTCATCTAATTCTTTAAGGATTCTCTTAAAATCTATGTTATACTTGACTTCTATCTTCATCTACAGGCTCCATTTGTGTTTTGTTCGCCTCTAACTTAGCATTTGCTTCTTCAATAGTTAAATCTTTGTTGTATTCAACCATTAATTCGGCTTTATTCATTAATCCTAAGTTTAATCTGTGGTTATCAAGAGCTATTTGGTCTTGAACCGTCATTGGATAGTCAGGTTCGTTAAAATCTAACTTTAAACCTTCAGGTAACGATATATTTAAGGCTTTTCCTATACTTTTTTCTATTTGATATAACTCGTGCTCATATCCTGTCCATAAAGCTAAATCATCTTGATAATCTTCAAAACTTTCTAAATCTCTAATTTTTAAAGCAATGCCACTTGGTGTTTCGCCTCCATCTTGAGCAAATTGCACAGATAAATGATTATTCTGTGCTACAAGCTCCATTTGGAACTTAACATTCTCAATAACCTTATTAATATCACCTGATGGTGATTTAATGTCATAATTAGCACCATCTGGCAACTCAAGTATAACATCAGAGCCAAATCGTTGGTTATTTCCTAAATCAGCACCTGAAACTACAGGTTGCCCAAACATTTGGAATCTTAAACCTAATTGCATTTCTGTCATTGTAATATTAATATGTTCATTAGCATTACATATATCATTTGCACCTTCTACATAAAAAGAATCGCATTGATGCTCTCTGTGTGTAAATACAAAAGGTAAAACTCCATATCCGTGTTCTTCTTGTGCTAAAACACCACCACTTTCATTAAAAATTACATATTCTTTATCATTCCAATGTATATATTGACATTCATCTGTATTTGTTGTATCGTCTTTGTAGTTCATTAAAGGATAGGTTAATGCTATAGGTTTAAATGGGTCATTTCCAAAAAAAGGATGAAAATAATAAATAGGTTGATAATCAAAATGAGGCATATTATCATCTACAAACATTACTCTTGTAGCAATACTTCCTATTAATCTTGTCATTCTTTCTATATGTTTCATTTTAGAATCTTTTAAAGCAGAAAAATCTTTATAGGCTTTATTTACATTTCTACTTGCACCTATTGTATAAACCCTTGACATTTTATTAATAAACTTTTTAGTTATATTAGCTTCATAAGGAGGAACTTCTTTAAAAGCATCTAAATCAAATCTTCCTGATATATATCTTGATGTACTATTACCACTATAATAGTCTAATAGTTTGTTAATATAATATTCTCTTTGTTTGTAATTATTAATTTTTAATTCTTTCAAACTTTCTTGTATTACATCTATGTTGTCATAGTACATTATCTATTCCTCACTTTAATTTCTCTGTTTTTAATTGGAAAATGGTTTATAAAAAAATATCTTAATTGGTCGCATCCGTGGTCGTGATAACCATCTTTTAATGGTTCAGGTTTTAATTCTTTGCCGTCTTTTTGTTCAGGGTATCTATAACTTTCTAAATCTTCTGCCATACCTACACAGTTGTTGTTTAAATGTAGAAATCTTTCGCTACTTGCATTTTCTATAAAACTTCTAACGTGGTTAATGCCTGCTGATATGCTCCTTGATGCTTTGTCTGTAATCGTATTAACAATTATACCTCTTTGTCTAAAAATTTCTATATCTCCTACTCCTGACTGACTTGATGCTTGTAATCCTGCTGGGTCGCCATAATACTTCATAACTCTATAAGGTTTTGATTTAATCGTTTCTATAAGTTCATCCGTTTTAACATTTGTTTTATGTATAACCTCATCAATCATATTTATGTGCCATATACCATTAACCCTATACGTTTGATACCATCCCACAGAAGGCATCCTATAGCCAAAATCAATACTACAAAAAGTAGGAAGCCTGTCATTGTAAGGATAATACCCAACATCAAGGTTTCTATCAAAAGGGTAAACCCTTCCTTCAAAAGATGTAAACTGTGCTCCATACTCTTGGTCATAAAGTTCTTTAGACATATTTCTTTTTCTCTCAACCAAAAATTGGTCTTTATGTGATTCAGGAAAAGCAAATTGGTTATCCCAAGACGGAGCTTGATGAGATTCCCATAAATCATCTGTTTTGCCAAGTAAGTATAAATCATATAACCAATTAAACCCTTCAGGTGTTGAAATAAATACAGCCTTACCTTTTCTATCAGAAAGAGTGGGAGATAAATACATATCCCAAATCCTTGGTCTGACTTTAGCTGCTTCGTCTACAATAAGCAAATCTAAACCTTCACCAACAAGTGAATCAGGGTTATCTGCTGATTTTGCTTCTACAGTAGTTCCCCACTTGAATTTGATATATCTTTCTTTTTCAGAGGCACGAATAATGTCATTAGGGTGCCCTTTAACCATCTTTTCCCAGACTTCTCTAAACATTAAGTCGGCTTTGTCATACGAAAGTCCTACTAACCATATTCGTTGATTTGGCAAAGAAGCATAATAAGTCGCTTCCATAGCAGATGCTGTAGTCTTTCCGAATCGCCTCCCACATACCATTACAAAAAACCTTGCAGTTTCTTTGGTAGGAAAGTGCAGCTTTCTCTGTCCCTCGTGAGGTTCATAACCTAAATAATCGAACCATTTTTGTTTATAATTATTTAAATCTTGCATATTTCTACCTTTGTAAGTTAAGTTACAATGTAGGTAAAATACAAGATATTGTGTTTTTAATAACGAAATACACTAAATATGGAGGCAGTATGTCTGAAGAAAACCAAGTGCCTAATGAAGCAGTAGTGGATAGTGGCACAGAGAATGTTGTTCAAGAAGTGGCTCAAAGTGAACACATAGCAGAAAGCAAGAAGTATAGAAAAAGAGCACAAGACGCAGAATCAAAGTTAGCCGAACTAACAAAAACATTACAATCTCAAGAAAATGATAAACTAAAAGAAAAAGAAGAATTTAAAACTTTAGCTGAAAAGTTAGAGGCAGAAAATACTTCTCTTAATTCATACAAAGAAAAATATGATGGTTTAGTTGAACAAAGAAGAAATGTTTTATTAGAAAAGCTACCTGAAGATAAACGTGAAACTTTTAAAAACAAAGACTTAGATGTATTAGAATTTATGGTATCTGAAATGCCTTCTCAATCTATCTCTGAACCACAAGTTAGAGGCACAGTCAAAACTCCTGCAAAAGAAGTTACTGATTGGGCAACTATGAGTGCAGAAGATAAAAAGAAGAACTGGAAAGATATTGTAAATCAATATATTAAAAAATAAATCCTACTTGAAGGCTTCGGCAGTTGATAGAGGATTAGAATTGGAGAAATAAAATGGCGACAACTATAGGTTCAGCAAATCCTGTTGCATCCCAAGCCTCAGATACTGAATTAGCAGTATTTATTCCTGAGATATGGTCAGCAGCAGTAAGAGCATCATTTAAGAAAAGCTTAGTGATGGCAAACGCAGGCACAGATTTTTCATCACTTGCATCAGGTAGTGGTGATACAATTAATATACCAAGTGTAGCAGATGTTGCAGACGCAGCGACTAAAGCTCCACACGTTCCTGTAAATTACACAAATGCTACAGAAGATAGTCTTGCTTTAGCTTTAACATCACACAAATATGCTTCTGCTATGGTAGAAGATATGGGTGTTGTTCAATCTAACTCAGACTTACTTTCTATGTATTCAGATTCAATAGGTTATAAATTAGCTTTAGGATTTGAAGTAGAAATAGAAGCTGCTTTGGCATTAACAACAGAGTGTATTAATATTGCAGGTAATACAGTAGCAAAAACTATTGATGCTTTAACATTAGCACATATAAGTAAAGTTGTTATGGAGAATGATTGTCCACTTAGTGAGTGTACAATGATACTTAATCCAACTTTATATGCTTCTTTATTTAGAATAGATGATTTTATTCATATTTCTAAAACAGGAACAGCTAATGTACAAAATGGATTAGTAGGTTCAGTTATGGGTATGGATGTAGTTTTATCTAATAATATTACATCAACAAATCATAATGATGCTGTAGATTCTGCTGATGGTGCATTAACGAATGGTAATGTATTAGGTGGATTTGTTTTACATAATTCTGCATTAGCATATGGTTTTAGTAAAGCGCCAACTGTTAGCTCAGAATATGACATTGATTATATCGCACACAAATTAGTGGGTGATTATATTGGTGGTGCTAAGTTAGTTCAAGATGCCTCTCAAACTAAATGTTGGGGAATCGTTGAAGAAGCTACAACTGCTTGGTAGTAAGTAGTTTAATACTATATAGGGAGGCTTCGTGCCTCCCTGTATTCAAATTGGAGATATATGAAAGATATTAAAGTTATATTTAGAGGTAGAAAAACACCATCAGGAAAAAGAGCTAATGCTGAATATATGATTGGTGCTAAAAAATTAGAAATGTTAAAAAAAGACGGAAGATTTGAAATTGAAGTTTTAGATAAACCTATTGCTAAACCTAAAAAGAAAAAAGCACCTAAGAAGGAGACTTCAGATGAGTAGAGATGGATTAAGTAGAAGTAGTAAAAGAATTATAAGAGTTGTACCTACATTAAGTACAGATGCTTATGCAGATGATGATGTTGTATTTACAGGAGTTGAAATACCAAGAGCAGTTATAGGGCTTGGTGGCTGTTCTCAACTTACACATATGTTTGTAGTTGATAGAGCAGACCAAGGGGATATAGACTTAGAATTTCACTTTACTGAAAAAAACACAGTATTTGGAACACAAAATGCTACAGCAGATATAAGTGCAGCAAATATAAAGGCTATTGGTTATTGTGGATATGCTTTAATGGACGGAGCAAATGCAACTTCAGGAAATAATATAGATAATGTTACAATCCATAAAGTTTTAAGTGCAAGTGGTGTAAATGAACAAAATGCACCTTTAACATTGCTACAATCAGAATCAGGCTCTACAAGTGTTTATGTTCATTGTGTTACGAGGGCAGGAACACCAACTTATGCAGCAGATTCTTTAGATTTAATATTTCATATAGAAGATTAATGTCTAAAGTAGAACAAAAAGTAGATAGGAATGGTAAAGGTAGTCTATACAGGATTCCTGTAGGAGATAAACAATATCAAGAAAACTATAATAAGATATTTAAGAAAGAAACAAATGTGTCTGATAGATAGTATTAAAGAACACGAGGGTTTCGTTGCCATAGTTTATAAAGACAGTTTAGGTATTGATACTATAGGCTATGGCTTCGCTATTAAAGACTTAGAATTAGATGAAGATATATGTAGTATGATTCTGGAAAGAAAGTTAGAGAATCTTATTTGTAGAGTAGATAACAAATTTGGTTGGTATAAATTTATGCCACAAGAAATTAAAGATGTAGTTATAGAAATGTGTTACCAATTAGGTGTTGGAGGCTTTTCTAAGTTTAAGAAAACTATATCTTACTTACAGAATAAACAATGGGAAGATGCTTCTATTGAGATGCTTGATAGCCTATGGGCAAAGCAAACTACTAATAGAGCTGAAGAACTAAGTAATAGAGTTAGGATAGTTGCAAGTGGACTTTGAGAGCTTAAAAGCAGCAGGAATTGGCTTGAGTGGCTATTTTGTCCAATGTTTAGACTTATTCGACCCTATAGTCCAAATGGCTTATAGTTTAGTTCTAATCGCATATTTTCTGTACCTTATTAAAAAAATAAAAAGAGAATTAAAATAAATGGATATAGGTGTTGTTAAAAGAGTTATTGTAACTCCTGACAAGCATTTTCCTTTACACGACCAACCTGCAATCAACTGTCTTAAAAAGACTATTGAGATTGTAAAGCCTGATGCTTATGTAGATTTAGGTGATGTTGGTGAGTGGCACGCATTTAGTGCTTGGAGATGGAAACGAAAGAAAGCACCTCCATTAGAATATATAATAAAAGATTTCGAAAAAGACGTAAAAGATGTTAATGCTGGTATGGACCAAATTGACGAATCACTTGATAAAGTGAATTGTACAGAGAGATATATTACAGAAGGCAACCACGATAATTGGTGCAATATGGCTGTAGAAAAATATCCTTACATACCTCAGTACAAATTTGCTAATGCAGTAGATTTGGCAGGTAGAGGATATAAATATATTCCCTTTGGAAAACAACTTAAATTGGGTAAATTATACCTATACCACGGACATTTATATGGAGGTCAGTACCATACTTCAAACCATTTAAGAAAAATGGGATGTAATCTTATGTATGGGCATTGGCACGATATTCAGCAGATGTCGGTTACTCATAAAGACGGACCTAAGTCTGCTTGGAGTATCGGATGCCTAAAGGATATGAGAGACGAAGCTAATGGTTGGCTTGGTGGCAGACCTATTAATTGGTCACACGGCTTTGCAATAGTAGATTTTTACAAAGGTGGATTGTTTACAGTTCACGTTATACAGATTATAAACGGAAAGACCTCATTATGGGGCGAATTGATTGATGGCAATAAGAAGTGATAGTACAAAAGATAATAATAAAAGAGATACTTAAACTTCTTACTAAACAGTTTAAACTAGATAAATTAGTTAAATATGTTGTAGAGCCGAATGAATTAGACGAAAAGGTTGAAAGCCTTGAAGAACGTCTTGAAATATTAGAACATAAACTCAAAAAGGAGAATATAATATGTTAGATTTTTTAATGAACAATACAGGATTAGTAGCAGGTGGAACAGGTGGCACAATTGTACTATGGATGCTTAAAAAAGTACCTAACGAAGAAATATGTGGTTGGGTAGAAGGCATTTGTTGTACTTTAGGTAAATGTATGACTTTAGGTTTATCTAAATGGAAATTTACTAAAGTTTTTTGGAATAAAACGATAGAACCTTGGTTTATTGATTTATTAGACAATTTTGTAGGTGGAGCAGTAAGAGGCTTTATCAAAGGGTTGCGTTCAGACAAATAATGCCTTATAGAACAACAAAGAATAGATTAGTTAATGAAGTCACTTTAGGTGATGGTTATCCTTTGTCTAACAATTTACAAGCATTAAAGGTAGGTGGAGAAACTTCTCCTTTAGAGATGTCTAAGCAGTTACCTGATGAAAGCGATAAAGCAAAGGTTAAAGTTGTTGGCGATTTAGAAGTTACAGGATTAATACTTAAACAACCTGCTTATCACTTTATTAATGGTGGATTTTTAAATACAGGAACATCAAAAATATACTTTCCTTTAACAGGCTATGTAGTTGAGCAAACTTCAACATCATCAAGGAATGAATATATAGGTCACGCAGTTCCATATTCAGGTAAACTTAAAAAAGTAGTTTTAAGAAGCGAATATGCAGCATTAACATCTATAGTAGGGTTTCATAGAAGCAACGAAGGAACAGAAGTTCCTAATTCTACTGCTAAGGCAACTGTTACTCAAGAAATGGCTGTAGATGATACTGCTTATGAATTTGATTTTGAAGTTGCTACAGATAATGATTGTTCTTTTGTTGTGGGAGATATAATAGCAATATCTGTTACACCTGAATCACAAGTTGGAGATGTTAATTTTACAGTAGTATTAGAATATTATATAGATTAGGAGTGTAAATGGGTAGTTTATCAGGAAAGAGTCCTGCAAGTACATATAAAAGTTTATTAAAGGTTTCAGACGAAACTAATGGTATTTCTACTTCTGCATCTCAAATAGAAGATGGCGAAGGTACTGCAAGTTGTGTATCTATAGGAGATGACAATCTTTTAATTTTGCCTCAAAATGATAATACAACTACTACTTTAAGGGTTAGAGCATTAGATGGAACACAGATTTTTGCAGTAGATACTACAAATCAAGTAGTTAAAGTTGGTTCAACAGCAACACCTACAAATAGTCAAATAGTAGAATTTAGAGCAGAGAATTTAGTTCCAAGTGGAGCAGGTACACATATATTTATACCAAGAGGTTCTACTGCTTTTAGTGTAACACCACCTGAAATTGCTAATGGTACAGGTACAGACCCTGCTACAAGTCTTGCTACAAGTGCAGCAACTGATGATGTGTTAGTAAATTTATATCCTGTTCCTGTTAATTCTACAATAGATGCTTGTAAATTTATGGTTTCAACAACTACAGATACAGATACTGTTATTAATGTTCATCTTTACAAATATACAATTAAAAGTTCAGGGGCAACAAATGATGGAGCATTATCAGCAGGAGTTTTACTTGCATCAGGACAAGCAACTGCTGTAGATAGAAACTGTATTAAAACAGTAGCCTGTACAATAGATAGTTCAGCAGTAACAGCAGGAGAAGTTCTTGCTTGTTTTGTTGAAAATGAAACAAACACAGATGCAATTATGATAAACACACAAGTATTATACCACTTTAATTAGGAGAGAATATGGCAAGATTAGATGCAACTTTAGAAGTTAAAACAGGAAATGGAAATGATTATTCGTGTACTATGTTTGACCAATTTACAGAAGTAGTTACAACTACGCAAACGGTAGACAATAATGATACATATACTCAAATAGCTTCATTTGGTACACAAACAGCTATTGGCGGTTCACCAGGTGCAAGATTAGCAGGCGCTAAATTAGTAGTTGTAAAAAACAATTCAGATGTTAGTGTTGAATTAGAGTTTGCAGTTTGTGATTGGAAAGATGATTCAAATATAGACCAATCTAATAGTGTTGATTTAGGTCCTGATAGTGCAACGACTACAAGACAATTTTCTTATTTACTTGGTGCTAATGAATATATGATTTTACCTAACCAATGGATGGTAAGTTATGCAGAAGGTCATTCGGCAGGTAATGCTAAAACTATAGATAGTAAAAGTGGTTATGCTGTTAATTCAGGAAAACTTTATGGTGATTCAGCAACTAATCTTGGTGCAAAAGTAGAAAATACTGAAACACAAGTTACGGTTGTAGATTCAGATGTATTTAAAGTTGGCGATTTAATACAATTAGGAACAACTACAGGTACAACTGCTACTAATATAGAAATTATGAGAGTAGTGTCAATAGATTCTGCTACAGTTATGC
>Ga0209337_1002675_pt1 | contig 12779 bp, 23 predicted proteins | sample LinPmetageLP53_FD_184044 | JGI IMG/M metagenome (GOLD analysis project Ga0209337, IMG submission 184044) | Marine viral communities from the Pacific Ocean - LP-53 (SPAdes) (version 2) | ecosystem: Environmental > Aquatic > Marine > Oceanic | place: Pacific Ocean | collected 2010-02-08 | reverse complement strand
ACAAGCATCAAAACAAATAATGGAAGAAGATAGAATTCGTTATTCTAAAGATACTGGTTCAGAAATAATTACTGGTTTTGATGAAAGACAACTTGGTTTGATAAGACAAGATGCTGAGGCTATTATTAAGAAACAAGGTTCTGGTAAAGCTAGTTTAGAAAGTGCAGATGTACCTATTGAAAGTGCCACAAGTATAAAAAATATTGTTACAAATCGAATCAATGCTTTAAAAAAACAAAAAGATGAACTTTATGAAAGTAATAACCTTACTTCTGTAAGTCTTACACCAGAAGGTGTAAATACATTTGCAAATACTGCACTTAAAAACCTAGAAAAATTTAGAATAGGCACATATGTTGAAAATCAAATGCCTTTATTTGCAAAAATTCGTAAAGATTTAAAAAGAATTGCAAAATTGAGTAGTAATCCTAAATTTAAACAACAACCATTTAGTGTTCTTAGAGATTACCAAGAACAACTTAATACTCTTAAAGGTATTGCATTAGGACGAAACCCAACATCAAAAGAATCTATAGCTATTGGTGAGGTTTCTGCGACATTAAATGATTTTATAAATGAAGGTATTGATAATGCTTTTATAGTTGGAGACCAAGAGGTAATAGACCAACTTTTGAAAGCAAATAAAACATATCGTAAATATATGAATTTATCTGGTAAAAACCTTAGAGGTGGTGATGCAGTTGAAAGTGCAACAAATGCAATATTAAAAAAATTAACAGACCCAAGATTAGATGCAGATGCCGTAGTTAATAAATTTTTTGGTCATTCAAAGTTTCAACCTGCATCTGTAATGAATAATGTTTTAACAAAGATACAACAAAGTATTCCAGAAAAAGAATTTAAAGAAGTAATAGCCTTAGTTAAAGATGGTGTCTTAACCAGAGCATTTTCTGGGAAAGGTACATCTGGTGTAACTAGAAGTAATATCATTAATAATTATAATGAAACATTCAAAAGAAACCAAAATTTAATAGGTAGGTTATTTTCTAAAAAAGAATTAAAAGAGATAGAAGAATTTAAAGATAATGTACTACCTACACTTTGGGCAGAAATTAAAATGAACCCAGCAAATTCAGCAAATATGATGATATTCAGTTTGATGAGTAAAGGAATACTTAATTATGCAGGTAAATTTCCCTTGGTTGGGAAATTAATTGACCCTGCTACATTTAAAGAAATAGGAAGTAGAAATCAAGCAAGAGATGCAGTAGAAGGTTATCTTGCAAGAACAAAAGCACCTTTATTTTCTTCAATTTCACAAGCTCCAGTACGAGAAGAAGGTGGAGAAAACAAAGATATACCTGCATTCTTAAAAAAATTACCAATGTCAGCTAAAATGAAAATCTTAAACAGTACAGAATTGGGTGATGTAGAATGAGCAAACCAACAACACAAGAAATCCATGTTACATTAGAAAAGCATATGGCAGTAAGTGATGAAAGATGGAAAGAGACAATACTTCGTATTAAACGTATGGAGCATATTATGATAGCAACATCTGGTACTGCAATAGTAATGTTAATAGGTTTATTAGTGAGGTAGCAAATGGTTGTTGCCGAAATCTTAACTGGAATTGCGCTTGTACAGAAATCAGTTTCATTTATTAAAGAAAATATCTCAACAGTAAAAGATATATCTGGAATCGCTAAAGAGATTGATGGCTTTTTCACTGGTGTTGACCAAATGAATAAAAAGCAAGGTAAGGGATTGTCTATTATGGAACAATTTGGTTCTGTAGAAAATTCAGCAGATGATTTTATAAATAGAAAACTATTAGAAGAACAACGTCAAGAACTGAAAAATTTAGTTAATTTACGTTTTGGACCTACAACTTGGGACGAGATAATTGCAGAAAGAGCTAATAGAATAAGTGAAGCTAAAGAAAATGACAGATTAGCTAGAGTTGAAGCAAGACAAAAACAAAAAGAATTTATAGATACGTTACAAACTGTAGGCATTGTTTTTTGTGTAATAGGTGTTGTATTCATGGCACTTTTATTCAGTATAAAACTTTATGCAGATACATATAAATTTAAGCCAAAAGACTACACAAGACAACAGAAAATACAACAAGGTAAAATAGTATTACCTACTATGACTACTTGTAGATTAAAAAAACAAAAAGTTTATAAAGATAAAATGGCTTGTATATATCAAGGTGCCAATAAAACATATGAAATGGAATTTGCTGATATTAGAGTTGGTTGTCCAAAACAGTATAAATGTGTTTTAAATCCCAATGGCGATGAACCATCTATTGATAAAGTTATGGATAGTTTAAGAAGTATTGCTAAGTAAGTGAGACATGACTATTCGCCAATCTTCGCCATGTCTGGTAGTGGGGTGGGAGAAAACATAGTTTCCAAGGCGACCCAAACCAATTTATTTTTTTACTTTACCTTGCCATAAGAAAATTGCAAAACAATTTCTGTAGAACTGATGATTTACATGGCTACAAAGCATTTGATTATTAGTTCTTTTTTTTGCTAAATAACGAATAAAATGGTTTAAATCTACTTTAGATTTTATCATAAGCCTTGTTATATAGTAACCACGTTGAAAATCTTGTTGTGCATAGGCATCAACCAATAAATCGTAAATACTAGTCTTACCATTAATTATACTCATAATTGTCATTTTAAACTCCTAATCTACTTGTTCACACATAGTAATTCTATGTTTATCGTCTATTAACATTTCTATTTCTTCAACAGAATTAGCCTCAACCATAATTTGTTTATATTTCCCATGCTCTGGCATTTCTGGTAGTGCATCAAATAGTCTTATTTTAATATAATATCTATTATCCATTTGTTTCTCCCTCCCAACTTCTCTTATGTTCTGACGTTAACCAAGCAAATAAACAACCTTTACTTCTGTCATTTAAACTGCATTTATCTCCATTTTTTCTAATTATAGTTCCATACCATTCTTTATAAACTGTATTAAAAGCTAAAGACCCAATCTTTTCTTTTTCAAACAATATATTCCATGTTGAGTTCATTGTTTCTTCTGTAGGTCGTTTTAATTTATAATCTTTAATATCCATTTGTTTCTCTCTTAACATTATTTTTAAAAGATTTTGTTGAAATTCCAAGTTCTTCATTGGTCATCTTAGAATTTCGTTCTTTAAGTTCTTTAAACATTTTTTTAAGTTCAACATTACCTTGATGTGCTTTAGATTTGCATTCTGGACAAAGTTTCTTAAATGGTTTTTTATGCTTTCTTGGTTCCATCTCTACATCGCATTGAGCACATTTAGTCTGATTAATATATATAACTGGTCTTGCCATAATAAACCTCTATGAAATTATTAAGTTTACTGCAGGTCGTGTAGGGTGTTTACAAATTGCATAAACTGCTATTCTTGCAAGAGGATTTGAAGATTTTATGTTATCACGAAATTTTTCTGCATCATTCTGAAAATCAAAAGATGTTTTGTTATATTGACCTCTACCAAGATGTTCAGTAACCATAAAAGATTCTGTGTATTGTAAAAGGTCTTTTTCGTAGTCTTGAAAATTATTCATTGTTTTCTCCCAAAAACTTTATTTATAATATTAGAGTATCAAAAGTACTAGATAAGTAAACCAATATATGCAATAATTGTAATTAATCATATCTCCAATTTATGATTGATTGCATCTGTAGAGGGGTGGTCTTGTCCTCAGCAACCACCCCTTTATTTTTAGTTATAATCTCTATATGTTGGAGCACATTGTATATCTACAATAATAGGTACATACCTATCAGCAACTAAAACTCTACCATGATATAAAACTGGTCTTAATTTCACTGAACGACAATCTTCTATACCATTTATTACTTCTTGTCTGTTCATCTGAAACATTTTTTCATTAGTAACCAATTCTACCTTTGTTGGAGATTGGCTACTGCTACAAGCAGTAACCATCAAAGTTGATATAATATACAACAAAGTTGTTTTATGTGTCTTAAGCATATTCTAGCTCCTTCCAATTATTAGTTTGAATAAGTTCTGATACCATTTTCTGCCTATCTACTTGAACAAGGTATTTTTTTGTATCATCTCTTTGTATATCATTAAGATGTGTAGACCATGCAGTTGCAGATTGATATGCACACCATAGAGAGCCTTTAGCATTATTTCTGCCATAATCTCCCTTACCATGTATTTGTGTTACTTCTTCGTGATATAAACCCATTAGAATAGATAATTGCTTTTTATTGGTTTCATTAACTCCTGCCATTTTACTACCTCTGGAAAGATGTTGTTTGGCAATAGTATTTTCAAAAAGATTTTTTATCTGTTCATCTTCAACAGAAGTATGCCACCAAGTCTTAAATCTTTCAGATTCAGTAGTTACTGCCTTTATGGCATTTGTTATCTTTTTATTTGATTGGTCTATGTCAAAAGACTTTGTATGTCTATTAGAGGTATATGCCAATTTTTGACCAGTTACCAATGTATTAAAACAAACATGATTTAACCAACCAAAGAATGCTTGAAATTTCCATTTAGAATTATAAGAATTTCTAGCAACATATTTTAATGATAGATTATGGTCTCCAACTTTTGTTGAAAGTTCTGGTAATAATACTTCCATCTTAGCCATCGCACCATTTTCATATGAATCTATTTTAACCTCTGCATCTTTAAGAGTAAGACCTCCTTGTTGCATTTGAACCAATGCACCTTGAAAGGCATCTTTATGAAGAATTGGTTTATATTTAGATTTTACAAGACCTAAAGGTAAATCAGTATCAGTTCTTACCAATACACGACTCATTTCTGTAGGTATTGTAGGTATTTCCCTTATATCTATTGGAAATATAACCTTTTCCATTTCTTTATCGAATAATTTAGTATTTAACATTTGTTTCTCCCTTTTTAGTTAAAGAAGTGGCTTTATGCCACTCCTGCTAGTTTAAATAGTTTTTTATGTTTAAAATCGATATTGTATTCCCAAGCCAATTGGTCGCCTTCATAGTATAAATCAGGTTCTAATTCATCTGCCTCTATTATCCATCTTATGGCAGTTTTATAATTATTAGCACCGAGTTTACAAACCTCTTTAATTCTTTTGGCAAGATTTGATGCATTATCTTTTTTTATTTTTGCTTCTTCTGCATCATTCTTTACCATATCATCAATAAGGTTATCCCAGATTGCTTGTTTAGCATCTTGGTCTGCAATTTCCCAATGAAACCAAAAACTTTGAGTTGGTCTATGGTTCCAAGCATCTTTGTGTAAATCTGATATAGATTCTTCTGAATAAGAATATTTTTTAGTGTTTTTTGTCATTGTTTTCTCCCATGAATTTAATAACATAATTACTTATACATTGTATAAATATAGAAGTCAACACAATAAAGGTTTATTTTCTATACTTATACATTTTATTTATTCTGATTTAAGGTTGTAATCTTTTTCTATAGTGCCAAGTTCAGCATTTCCTGCAATACAAGATTTAATCCAAACCTTTTTAACAATCTCGCCATGTATATTTCTTAAATGACGAAAATGCCCTCTTCTCGTATGCTGTCGTTTGGGATTACCTTTACCAATGAAGGTGTCTTTATACAACTTTTTAACTTTTCTGTCTGATATATTAAGACTAAGAACTTTATATTCATTTCTTGGTATTCTTTTACCTAGTTTTGTATGAATAATTTTATTATCTGGCACAATATTTTCTACATCTGAAACGTCTTGATTAATAAGAGCAAATAAAGATATTAAAAACCTCAAATCTCCCTCACACATTATTGAAAGGTTATGTTCATGGTCTTGTATTTCATCTCTTGTATAACCTTCTTGAAATTTCCAAGATGGAATAGACCAATGCATACCTCTTGATTGTGCTACTGATATTCTGCTATATATCTCTTTTAAACAATTAAACTCATGGTCTTTATTATAAGCCAAAGTATCTGGTAAATTATTACTATCAAAAACAATGTGACCATTCTTTTGGTTGTTAGATTTTTTAGTATGATTTTTTAGTAAATGTTTAGGCATATTTTCAAATAAATACCAACTGCTTAATAGTTTTGCACCAGTATGAAATGCTCTTTCCATGAGTTGGTCTGAATTTTTGGCTCTCCATTCTCTTGGGAACTCATCAAGGGTATCTACTCTTTCTATTTGTTCATCAAAGTTAATTGATTTATTATTATTAATAGTAAAACACATTGATGGTTGTATAAACTTATCTGCAAGAAAATCTGCTTGTTCAGTAAAATCTTCTGCCTTATCTTTTTCAATAAATGCCCACATCTCATAAAGAAAATCTACATGACCAGTTTCGTCTGTAAATTTCTTTATATGATAACCAACTCGTTCTGGTACACCTCTATTATCAAAGTTATAATCTTGACCTCTCTTGTTGGTAAACTCTTTAATAAATTTTTGCCTTGAACGTTCGTCCCATTCAATCCAAAGGTTATCAAAAGGTATTTGTGCATTTTCTACCATATCTAATAATACAGATGGCTTTTCTGTACTTGCTTTATAGGCATTATTGACAAGATTTTCAGATACAACAAATTTTTGTGATTGTAATAAGTCAACTTGAGTTTGTCTTATCATTGAATCGGCTATTGACCCTCCAGAGTAGAGAGCCAATGCTTTTTTAGGTTGGGTTAAACCAGATAATATCTGATTACATAAAATTGGTTTATCCATTATCATTCTCCATTTGTTTCTTCAAATCTGTTTCACAATTTTGACAAACATAATATGGTTCTTGTATAGATGGTATAATTTCATCATCATTAAATAAATTATTACAACCATCACATTCTGAAAAATTATCTACAAGATAACTATTTTGAAATTTAGCCATTATGCAACTCCTTTCATTTTATTATTTAATTCTTGAATGTGTGATGGAATTTCTTTTTCAAAAGAAGTTTTAATATCTTCTTTTTCTTTAATCATTGGTGAAATAATTTTTTGAAATTCTTGAAAAGAGTCAGAACGCAGTTCAAAAGATATTGCGTTAAGTTCGTAAAGTTTATTAAGGTCGTTTATTATATCATTCATCTGTTTTCTCCCATGAAATATTATGAATGATTCTATTGGTAAATTGTAACTAGTAGAAGTCAACCTTCTTTTTTTATAGTTGTAAAAACTTTTTTTACATGAGAAAGTTCAGCATAAGAGCCATAATTTGCTTCCGTACCTTTGGGAATTTTTATTTCATAATCATCTGAATTATTAAGCGATTGAATAAAAAATTCTGTATAAGGTTTTTCTACATAACCTTTAACATCTCTTTCAGCCTCGTACTCTTTTACGGCTATAGGGCAGTCTTCAAACATTTCTTCGTTTTCTTGTTCTTTTTTTGTTGACATCTACAACCTATACTAGAGTTAAAAACTGCCGAAATCATTTTTTTTGTATAATCATACACAGACATAAGAACAAACTGGTAAGTCGCTTAAAGTTTGATAGCTCTTAAATTAGCTTCTTGTGTTCTCCATGTCTCTATTTTGACCATAGCACTTTCTCTAAGGTATCTATTTTTTTCGTCTCTTTCAACTGCTATTCTTAATGCCTTTAAATGTTTAACATATTCTTCATCTGAATATGCTTCTCGTTCTTGAGCAGAAATTGGCAGTTCATTATATTTCCTCATTAAAATTGCTTTTAAAGATTTAGTAAAGGCATCTAAATAAAGTCTTGTTGCTCTAGCTTCTGCACAATGTTGTGCGGTATCTCTTAACCATGCAACGGCTTTGTGTATATCTTCTTCATCAATTTTTCGCATTGAATTTCTCCCAGTATTTTTTTGCAGTTTCTCTGCCATAATCTTCTGATAATCTAAATAATAACCAAAACAAATCTTCATTACCAAAACTGTCATGTAATTGTGCATGATGTGAATAACAAAGGGGAATTGCATTATTATCGCCAGACCTCATACCCATACCTCTAGCACCATCATAAGGTTTTAATAAATGATGTGCTTGTACGTTTCCATTACAAGGATAAGTAGAGAAAGAAGATAAACAACATTCTTGATTAGAAACATATTCTAAAAATTTTTTGCTCTTTATCTTCTTTTGTTTAATTATTGGTTTCAATTTGTTTTATCGTAGGTTAATTCATATTCTGCGAATTTTTTACCATTTACAGTTTTAAAATTTGTCTTAATTGGAAAACCATTTTGTCTTAAGTCAAATATTATTGCCGCTAAACGAAAACAACCAAATTTAGATAAGGCATCAATTGGTGTTATTTTTTTGCCTTCTTCTAAATATTCTTTAACATTTAAATATTGAGTTCTTTTTTCCATTTATTCCTCCCTACCATAAATCAATGTCTTCAATTTCATCAGCAGATGATTTTGGTTCATTTTTATTTGATTGTTGTTGATTTGGATTATCGTTTGAAAATTCACGAAGTCTTAGAGATATGTATTTATTACCTCTTTCGCTATTCTCTTTCCATGCAGATATAATCATAGCACCTTTATCTACAAGGGCATTTACAACACCTTTTGCATCTGGGTCTTTCTCACCATTTTTATCTGCTTTTTTCAATGTACCCATTGCTCTGTAGAGTTCAATTATTTCTTTTCCCTCTTTATTGAGCCTTTTGACACCTATAACTCTTAATGATTCACCATTAATATTTATTTTTCCTTGTTGGGTTAATGACCAATCTTCGCTTATGTTAAATAAAACACCACGATTAGTTTCGTCATATTGCTTTGTGTTATTATCCATTTTTAACTCCCTTGTTACCAGTTGCTTCGTTTGCATCATCATCTTGACCAAGACCAAATAATGCTTGTAAACCATACCTTTTTGCATAGGTTATGGCAGAACCCATTTTCTGTGGATTATCTTTCTCTGCATTGTTAATTAAAACTGGCACACAACATTCTATAGTTTTATCGTCTATAGTATGATAAATGGTAGTATTTACCCATATATCTCTAGTGATAACTTGACCACTTGTAGTTTTGGTAGTGCCATCTTTTAAATTATCTACCATTTGTTTATCAAGAACCATATTCCTATATTGAACTTGTTGAGTAAAACATAATCCATATTTAGCACCTTGATTAACTGCATCAATAACAGATGTTAAATCAGCATAGGTACTTTTAAAATATGTATTATCTGTAGATTTTAATGCACTTATATTTAATTCTTGAAATCTGTTAAGTGCATCAACTAATGTTTTGCTTGGTTCTATTTTCTTTTGAACCTTTGGCTCTTTCTTTTGAACCTTTATTTCTTCAACCTTTTTAGGTTGTTCTATATTTTCTTCGTTCATACGTAACTCCACTGTTTTATGTTTTTGCTTGATTGCTCTTTCATATATTCACTCCAAGTCCACGCGTCGTAATTAGGGTGGATAATTGAAGCTAATTCCTCTTTATCATCACTGATTGCAAGGAATTTCATCAAACCAATAGCAAGAGAATGTATTTGCTTTTGGTGTTTCTTAATATCTGCTTCATCTATTATAAATTTATTAGTAGCTTTTGGTGATGCATAAAATACATCTGCTCTATAATTAGGATATGCTAGAGAATATATCGCCATTTGTCTTTTATTAGCATCTGTAGGTTTAGATGGCATTCTAGCAGTAGTCTTAAGGTCTACTATTACATCTTTAAATATGAAGTCTATATAACCTATTATTGGTACTGGTAAATCTTCAAAGGTAACTTCTATTTTTGTTTGATAATCTTCCATATCAGAATAATCAAATTGTTGATTGAGCATATTAGAGTATTCTTTTAACATGCCATATTCTTTTATTCTTCTGTCATCTTCTATATCTATTAAACTATCTTGGCACATTTGATTAAATTTATTTTCTGTAACAGAATTATCTATTTGAAAATCTTCATTTATATATTTTTGAGCCAAACCGAATTCTACTGATGTACCTCTGTGCATAGATGCAGAACCCTTATCTCTTAAACCAAAGAGTTTATCTGCAATAAATCTTGCAGGGTCTTGTAGCCAAGTATTAAGAGAACTGTGTGATAAATGTCTTATGCCATGAATGGCGAAGGGATTATTGCTTTTCATATTTACCTCTATTCTTCGTTATTCGTTATCACATAGTACCAAATTAAATTGTAATGTAAACCTTTTTTGTGTTTACTTATCTTTTTTTTTAATTTAAAAGGTAATTATGAGATTAAAAGAATATATAAAAATGAATGGTTATAACTATAAGAGTTTCGCTAAAGAACTAGACACTCATTATAGGAACATTGAATCTTGGGCGAAAGGCGATAGAATGCCTAGATGGGCTGAGGCAGAGAAACTTTTTATATTTACAGATAATCAAGTAACAGGGACAGACCTTTATGAGGAACAAATACAACGCAAAAAGGCAATTATACAAAGGAATAAAGTTTGATTCTAAAAAAGAACTAAATAGATATTTAATATTGGAACAGATGCAAATGAAGAATTATATATCAGAATTAGAAGTACACCCAGTTTATCCCTTATTAGTAAATGGGATTAAGATTGGTCGTTATACTGCTGATTTTAAATACAAAAACAAAGATGGCGAAGAAATAATTGAAGATGTTAAATCTAAAATAACCAGAACAAGAGATTATATTTTAAGAAAAAAGATATTGGCTACATATACTCCACCTATTATGATAACGGAGATATTATGAGTTGGTCTGCTTTAGATTGGGCATCTAAACAAAAAACTGGAAATGGTACTAATAAATTAGTCTTACTTTGCCTTGCAAATTATGCAGATGATAAAAATACTTGTTTTCCAAGTTATAAAACACTTATTTCAATTACAGAAATGAGTAGGTCAACCATAATAAGAGCATTAAAGAGCCTAGAAGAAGTAGGTTTAATTGAGATAGAAGAACGATTTGCCGATTATAATGAAGCTAAAAGACAAACATCAAATTTATATACTTTAAAGGTGGGGTATCAGACTGACACCCACCCTATTCAATTTGAAACCCCCCCTAGTATCACTATGAAACCCCATATAACCAATCATAATAAACCATTAAAGTACGAAATTGAATTTGTAGAACTTTGGAATGAATATCCTAGAAAAGATGGTTCAAAAAAGAAAGCACATGAAACATGGCAAAAACTAACATCTGAACCAAATATAGTAATTATAAAAAAAGAGTTATTTGAAAAAGTTAAAAAGTATAATAAACTAAATAAAAACAAAGAGTTACGATTTATACCTCATTTGACCACATGGTTAAATCAACGAAGATGGGAGACCTTAGACAATCAAAATGAAGAACGAATAAACTTAAACCAATTAGTTGGTTAACAAAGGGAGAAAACAACAATGAATATTCACGAACAATTAATAAAAGAAGGTATTAGAGTTAATTCTCAACAAGCACAACAAAAAGTGACTTGTCCTCAATGCTCACATACTCGAAGAAATAAACAAGAACCTTGTCTTTCTGTAAGTTTAGAGAACGATATGGCTTTATGGCATTGTCATCATTGTGAATGGAAAGGTTCTGTTCACGATAATATTATAAGTCCTAATAATTTTTCTAAATTTAAGAAAAAAGAAAATGTAATGCCATTTGTACCTAAAAAACAAACATTATCAGATTCTGCTTATGCATGGTTAATAGATAGAGGGATAGACCCTACTGTTATAACAGAGATGAAACTTTATACACATAATGAAAAGCTTTGTTTCCCTTATTATTTGAATGATAAAATTGTAAATGTAAAATATAGAACAAAAGATAAAAGGTTCCATCAAGAAAAAGATGCAACAAAATGTTTATATAATTCAGATAATCTTAAAAAATATTGGGAAGACAACCCAGAACTTAAGAAAAGAATAATATTTGTAGAAGGCGAGATGGACGTTTTATCTTTAATGCAAATAGGTATCAGAGATGTAGTATCGTTACCAGATGGTGCACCTAAAACACCTAAGTTTGATATGAAAGACAAGAGATTTACTGCTTTTGAACAGACTGAATGGATATGGGAAGCAGAAGAGGTGATACTTTGTACCGATGATGACGAGGCAGGAAAGGCTCTTGGTCTTGAGTTGATTCATAGGTTTGGTCGAGACATTTGTAAAGTTGTAAGTTTCCCAGATTATAACAACACATTTGTAAAAGATGCAAATGAATGTTTGGTTCAACACGGAGAAGAAACTTTAGGTATGGCAATAGCCAATGCTAGAGAGTTCCCTATAGAGGATTTACATTCTGCAGTAGATTATAAAGACCAGATACAAAATATGTATGATGGAAACGTACAGAAAGCCATATCAACTGGTTTTGATAAGTTAGACGAGATATATAAGATAATGCCAAGTACTTTTAATCTCATAACTGGTATTCCTAATCATGGTAAAAGTAACTTTCTTGACCAAATATTAGTTAATTTGGCAGAACAACAACATTGGAAGTTTCTTTTATATTCTCCAGAGCATTCAACACCTAATCATATTAGAAGATTACTAGAGAAAAGATGCAGAAAGCCTTTTGATATTGGAGTTTACGAGAGATTAAACCAAGAACAACTAAACGGTGGACTAGATTTTCTTAATACTCATTTTAAATTTCTTGAAGCAAAAGATGACATACCAACGATTGACTACATATTACAAAAGGCAAAGGCATCTAAACAGAGGTTTGGTATAAAGGGTTTGGTAATTGACCCATTTAATCAAGTAAGTTCAGATAGAGGCATTAATAAAAGAGAAGATGAGCATATAAGAGATATTATTGCCAAATGCCAACAATTCGCTAGAAATCACGATATGG
>Ga0209337_1002674_pt1 | contig 12779 bp, 19 predicted proteins | sample LinPmetageLP53_FD_184044 | JGI IMG/M metagenome (GOLD analysis project Ga0209337, IMG submission 184044) | Marine viral communities from the Pacific Ocean - LP-53 (SPAdes) (version 2) | ecosystem: Environmental > Aquatic > Marine > Oceanic | place: Pacific Ocean | collected 2010-02-08 | reverse complement strand
TGATGGGCGCTTTATGAAGTCGGCCCGCGTCGAAGGCGAGACCATGGGCCGCTACCATCCTCACGGAGGAGCCTACGGCGCGATGGTGACAGCATCTCAGCCGTGGACGATGAACCACACATTGGTCGATGGATGGGGTAACTGGGGCTCCCCCACGGATGGGCCAGCTGCTGCTCGCTACACGGAGGCCAAGCTCACGAGCTTTGCTTACCATGCCTTGCTGGAAAACGCAGACGTGTGGGAAACTAAGCCCAACTACGACAACTCTTTGCAAGAACCTATTAGGTTCAACACCAAAGTTCCCAACGTCTTGTTGAACGGCGGCGAAGGCATTGCGGTCGGCATGGCCACACGCATCCCCACTCACAACCTACGAGGCATTGCTAAGGCTCTTCATGCCCTTGTCGAAGGAAACCCCAAGGAAGCCGCTAAGCACCTTATTCCCGACATGCCTACTGGCTGTGAAATTGTCAAAGATGAAAACTTACTAGAGTACCTTCAAACCGGAAGCGGCTCATTCCGCATGCGTGCTGTTTGCACCGAAGAAGAGGTTATCTACGGCAAAAGGTCGCAGCGTACTTCGCTCGTCTTTACCAACCTTCCTCTTCACATCAATACCGAACAGCTTGGAGACCAAGTCAAGAATGCTCTTGAGAAGGGCCAGATAACCACGGTCGCCGATGTTCGCGATGAGACAGACATGAACGGAGTTCGCTTCGTCATCATCCTCAAAGCTAACGTCAGTGTGGAGCAGGCCAAAGCCGAGATCTACCGCTACACATCACTCGACACTCGCTTTAGTGCCAACAACACCGTCATTGATGGTGCTATGCCTGTCCAGCTTGCTCCCTATGACATCCTGAGTAAGTGGTTGGCATGGCGTGATGAAACAATCATCCGCATTTTCAAGAGCGAGCTGGAGACGCGCAGGAGCCGCCTAGAGGTCATTCAAGGCCTTATCACAGCGCTCGACATGATAGACGATGTCATTGACACCATTCGTCGGTCGAAGGACAAAGCTGATGCTCGAAAGAAGTTGGTTGCTCGTGACTTCACTGAGGTCCAAGCAAATGCTATCCTCGACATGCGGCTGTCTCAGCTGACCAAGCTCGATGACACAGTGCTTCGCACCGAAGGCAAGGAAGTCCAGGCACGCATCAAGGAGCTCATCAAACTGAACTCCAACAAAAAGCTGCGTCAGGCTTACATTCTCGATGAAGTCGATGCCATCGCCACTCGCCATGGCAACGCTCGTAGAAGCAAAGTCATTGCTCCTCCTCAGGAACTAAACGTTCAGGTCATCAAGCAAGGACGGAAGACGGTCAAGGTCGAAGGACCTAAGCCTCGGTTCGTTTCGGTTGATGAAGCAAAGGGCGTCATCACTCAGCAAAAGAAACTCGACCGTAAGTCGTGGGTTGTTCCCGCTGACGACAAAATGGTTTTCGTTTGCGACAACGGCATGTTTGTCAAAGTCGGAGCGCGCCACAAGGGTCCTCTCTTTGATGGCCCAACTAAGGTGCTCTTCAAACAAAAGACCAGCCAACTTCCCGAAGCCTGCCTGAATGCTGTCTACTCCATCGGTGATGGCGTCTACGCTAATGTTATGACATGGGAATCTTTGACAAAATGCACATCTCGGGGTAAGTCATACTTACCGGACGGTGCCGAACTTATCCACCTCGGCGGCACCTTCACTCTCAAAATGAAGGGTCGCAAGAAGGACAAAGTCATTGGCATCAACACCGTAAAAACCCGCCCTGTTGGTGGTAAGGGCACCAAAATTGCAAACCTAGCTGACACTGACCATGACTAAATGCGAATGCACCAAATGCGGGTGTAAAACCCGCTCTGAATGCTCCTGCTCTTGCTGCTGTAAGGACTAATGTCTCATTCACTTTCTCCTGCCTGTCCTTACTGCGGAAAGCGTGAGGACAAATGCTCAACCACCTTTTCTCACGAAGGATCTTTAGCCCGCCAAAATTGCAGGCTAAAGGTAGAAAATGAAAGGAAAGGCAAAGACCCCTGGGAGTGATAGGCACCGCAACCATTCTGAAGGTAACAACTAATGAAAAGGTTAGAATCTTTAGACGGATGCAGTAACACACATCCTTACAAATAGAATTGAACAAAAAGGGTGACTTACTAGCCTTCCAAACATGTTATAATAAAACTATGGCACACTCGCCATAGTCCTACATAACGAGAAACATGGAACGCTCAGAAATGAAACCCGAAGTTCAAGCTGCCTTGGCAGTTCTAGACACTATCACTCCTAACAACCTTCACCTTCGCTCTAACGCAACCTACAGTCAGCGCGTAAACTTTGAAAGTTTATGGTTCAACCACTCGGCGCAGTCTGCACGTTACACCCTTCTGCCTTACTATTGGAATGGCTCTCTTATCATTGTCGATGAACCTCAAACACTTGACTCGTAACGAAGCGGCGATGCTTATCTTCGCCATTAAGAAAACCCTTAGAGACCGCCAAGGTCTCACCCCGGAAATGGAACAGTTCTATGACAATACCTTCGACGCCTTACGAGAAAAGGTTGAACGAATTGATAGCGCACGCAAGGATGGGCGATCTTTGTTGGATGACAAACGAGCTCGCAGTGCTTCAGTTCCAAACCCGTGGCAAGGCTACTGATGACTTAGAAGGAAGAGAAGCGCTAGGTGAGGAAGCTTTTATAAAAGCATTGATACGAGAGATGTGACAATTCAATAAGTGTCATAAGGCGGGTTCACAACTCGCCTTTTGTGGTTTATAATAAAAGTAAGCAAACAAACAACCATGAACACTCCAAACTGGCAAAAGAACAGCGGGAAAGATAAGAAAGGAAAGGGTATCGCTAAGGGTCGTGTCAAGGCCCGGAAAATGGCACTCAAGGCTCTCATCGCTAAACTCGGTAACTGATCATGGAAACCTACACCTACGACTATCACGTCAAAGAATGGGAAGCTTTTGCTAAGGAAGTAGATGCAGACCCCGAAGACTTAGCCATCTCGCTTTGGGCTGACTTTGAAGAGATGACACGTGAGGTTGGTGCTCATCCTTACGACATGATGCAATACTCAGCCGGAGTTTATCTCGGTGAAGTTGAGACCATTATGCGTCCACGTCGAGCTCTTTGGACTGAAACGCCTGACGAAGTTACCGTCGCTTTGTGGTTAGATAACTGTGACGCCTATGCCGATGCAGGCGAGGCCTTCATTAGGGACTACGTCTCATTTCACTCCCTAGATGTTAGCAGGATGGACGAGACAGCTCTTGCCTATTACGGACTTATGGTAACACATCTTATGGAGAGGGACCTCCCTGAGTTCATCGAGGTGTTCTGTCAGTGGAACTACACTCTTACGGATGCTGAGCTTCGTGAGGAGTTGATTGGTTCAACCATGGGCACAATGCTTGACTGTGTGCCAGTTGGCTAAGTGTCACATCTTTATGTACAAGGCAGCCAAAACAGGTTATTATAATAGTAAGCAAACAAACAAAGCCTCTATGAAGTATCGTAACTTGACCACTGAGTTCATCATGACTCTCGACAAGGACGGCATCAGGGAAGCTCGTTGGACTGTCGGTCCTGTTTCCACCAACGTCAGGAAGGGTCTGAAGAAGATCGAGGCCCGTCCTGTCGCCACTGACGCTGACGCTAAGGAATTGGCCGGCGCCCGTCGTCAGGTCGCTCGCGCGGCCGAGTTGAGTGAGGCCATCGCCTGTCGTGAAGACGAGATCTACGGCCCTGGCGTTTTGACCTCCTACGATCACACCGAGCGCTTCTGCTAATGAAACAGTCAAACGAAACCATGGAAAGACTTCTTTCTATTGGGGTCGACCCTTATCAGACCATTATTAGCGACACGACCATTCGCTCCTACATAGGTTACCGCTGGTGCTGCGACACTCCCACGGGTTTCAAACTTCTCACTGACAAGCAGGTCGTGCATCTATTCGGAACCTACTGATTGTGCCACTTAGCAAACTGTCACAAGGGCTGTTTACAAGAGCCTCAAAATAGACTATATTGATTATATCAAAAGAAAACAAACAAACAAACAACCATGACCATCAAAACTCCTCAGTTCAACATCCCTCAAGTCGACGCTAATGACTCTCGCGCTTTGTTTAGCGCCATCTACGATGAGACCCATCACTTCTTCAAGCACTTCATCCTTTGGGGACTTGAGCAGTTCGAAATCGGTCGCTTGGACGGCCAGCACGACATCAAGTTCCTTGCTCAGTATAAGCTTGAAACCGCAGCTTTCGGATACCTCAAAGCTGACAACGAAGCCGTCTTTGAAATGATGACTGAAGTCAACGAGAAAAGCGGCAAAATGTTTGGAGACGCCATCTTCGGCTCTGCTCTTCGCGAGCTGCTGAGCCAAGGCGCTATTGCTCACGACTCCGAAACCGGTGGTGTTGCAACTTTGGTTCCCGTCAACTGATGAGTTACCTTCTTATTGGCGACATTCATTCACAAGGCAGACCTCTCGCCAAGGTCCTCGAGTTCGCTCGACTTCGAAGCCTTACTCCCGTCTTTTTGGGAGACCTGTTCGACTCTCGCTGCGACAACAGCGACACCATCTACGTCTACAACCAAGTTCGCTTGGCACAGAAAGAGATGAGAGCCGTTGTGCTTAACTCGAACCACCAAGTTCGTCTTCGTAACTTCCTTGACCAAGAGTTCGAAAGCCCGTCTTACACCTCCGAAACCTGGCGCTCTTACTACGAGTTCAAAGAAGCTGGAGTTGACATGGACGAGCTGAAGCAGTGGCTTGGTGAGTGTGTTGATGGCTTCTCTTTCAAAGATAAAGATGGTCGTCTGCATGGTTGCTCACACGCCTACTTCCCTTTGAAGTGGGTTGACCCTGAGATGAAGGAAGGCGAAGCGCGTGTTTACTACTGCAGTGACCGTGACGAAGAGGAAACCGTAGTTTGGGGTCCTCACCGCCACGGCCGCAGACGCCTTCACTGGTGGAAAGACGAGACGCCACGCTCTTGGACGAGATGTGCTGGCCACTACCACACCGTTTACGTCACAGAGAACAACATCGTTCTTGACGCCAACTCTGGTTACCCAGACGGACAAGTTCCTGCTTACGATGTCGACGCCAAGGAATTGGTTTACTTCGACTAAACCCATCTACAATAGACACAGTTAGGACTCCCCTCATGAGCGACAACCAAGTTATCTATCCAGTGCACCGGTTGCTTGCCAACCCACGCATCTTCCACGCCATTGCTAACATGTTTGAGGACGGTCCTGAATGGGACGTCTTTGCTGACGCCTTCTACGACCTTCTCGAGTCCGAAATCATGGATGTCGAGGAGGGTGAGGAGTCTCCCGGCTTTGATTCCCCTGAGGTTTGTTTTCGAGAGAGTCCCGAGGACCCCGAGGTTTTCCAAGTCATTCTCGCTACAGGCACAGCAATGGAGCTGAGGCCGCAAGACGAAGTGAATGGCAGGCGCTACGGTTTGGTTTCGTCAGAAGACGAACTCGGCGTGACAGGAGCCATCTACGGAAGGCTAGTCAAGGCCATCGAACAGGCAGTGCCTGACCTTGCTGGAGACATCGCCCTTTGCTCGCCTCCTACTGCGGCTAACGGCTTCCTCCGTTCGACTACCGGAGACAACTTCGCTGGCGAGTTCCACCTTTTGTCAGATCCAAACCAGTTATTCGACTACACAGTCGACGTGGTTGACCTCTCAAAGGACGAACTCAAAGCCACAGTAACACCTAAGTAACACTCTAGGGTCGCCGCAAGGTGGCCCTTTCTTTTTGCGAAAAAGCGTGGGAGCGTCGTGGCCCCGACCACCCGGCACCCACCTCAGGCCAGTTCACCACCCTCACTGGCCGTCAAAATAAACATGTAACCAACTTGAAAGCTTATGACTAGACGCGGCCTCGACATTCAGCTTACTCGACTTAGGAAGTCGGCTAAGAACCTGCAAAGTGATGTTGACATTTTCGAGAGAGACTTTTCTCGCTTAAGCGGAGACCTAAAAAGTCATTTCGAAAGGCTTATAAGACTACTCGAAACTAAGCATGCAGAGAGAGTTGCACTTATTCAAGGTAGAGTCGATGGCCTTGATGAGCTGTTCAAGGAGCTTGAGCATCATGCTAGGGGCGCTGTAGAAGAGGCCAGGCGCGAGGACGCGCGCATGATAAGTGCTCTCGAGTCTCAGGTTGCCCGGCTGGAAAAGCAAGTCGAGACTCGTGTTGTAGTTGAGTCTCAAGAGGAAGGTCTTGAGAAGGCTAAGACTCTAGCCATTTTCGACTCTATCATCTTCGCGATTACAAACTGGTCCACCGAAGGTGACACTGCCCCTGACTTCGAGCTTATGTGTCAGTCAGTCCTGTTCCCCATTGTGTATGAGCGCGTGATGAGCGGTGATAATGACTACGTTGTTACGGAGGTTCCTACTTCCGCAATGGAGGTTGTCAAGCGCGGTCGTGAGCAGGTGAAGCATCTCCGTGAGGCCTGTGCTTCCTCCCTAGTAGACCCAGAGGCCTGGAACACACACGCAAACAGTGTTCAGCAATGGTGGACACGGGATGCTTTGCCGCTTATCTATGGAGGTCGTTCAGAAGAGTGGGACGAGGACACACCTCTCTCACTCGTAGAGGTTATCGAATGGCGGGACCAACCTGCTTCTCGAGCGCTTCACTTTCCGCTCATCTTCGACGGAATGGAGTTGGTCAATAAACATCGAGACCAAATCCGCGACATCACAGGGTTACCTGACTTCAACAGAAACACACTACAAACGAGGTTACAACCATGACAACTGACATCAAAGGTTTAGAGAAATGGGAAGGAGAAACCCGTGAGTGGAACCGGAGGGCCGGAAAGCTTAAGATGAAAGCCGGTGTCGGCCTCATCGACGCCTTAGAAAACTGGTACGCCTCGTACCAAGTCAAAGCTACTCCTCGGAATAAGCGCGAGTATCTTACTTGGCGTCTCCGCCTTCACCTACGTTGGAATGGAGACCCTGAGTTTTTACAAGAGCTCGACGAGGTCTTTGACATTGGCTTAACAGACGAGGAAGTAGGTAAGACTCTTTGGGACATCACCCCAGAAAAGAGCACAGGTTTTACAACTGGTTTTAATTGGAGAAGAGACTCTGGAAACGCACTTAAAGGCGGCCGACGTGGTCAAGTCGACGAAGACTCACAAGAAGATTTGGAAGAGTGAAGAGATAGACATGTATCACTGGATTTTCATCCCTCCAGGCGACCACATGGTCTCATACAGCGGCTCTGCTCCAACTGTGGAGCAAGCCGAAGTAGACATCCTTCTTTCTGCCGAACATTACATTCAAGTTCACAGCCCTAACCGGCAACTACAATAAACCTGTCACCTGCTTGGCAAATGGAGTTCATCAACGCAACCATCGACCGCATCCACGTTCTTGTGGAGCAGTCAGCAACACTTCGAGATCAAGGTTTCGACATTGAAGCTGAGCTCCTTATCGAAGAAGCAGAAGACCATGCTGAAGAGCTTCGTGCTTTACAGGCATCAGAAGCTTGAGTTCACTAAGCGCTAAACCTACTACAATAAACATGTCAGAAAACTTATCGGAGCAAAATCCAATGCTGAAGAACGAAGTCGGTTATCCCGTCCTTAGTGATGACCTTCACCAACGAATCTTTGGCGCGCTCCCTCGCCCCGCGGCACTTCCAAACGCACTGGAAAGGTCGCGGGGTTTGTTGCGTAGGTTCGGAATCCAGGTCCCTGTAGACCATCCGGACAACTTGTATGACGGCGACCTTCCGTTCCCTGATCTGCTTGGCGAGAACATCGACGAGCACTTTGAGGCTATGGCGGGCGAGTTCATCGACGACTACGTGAAAGCAGCCAATGCTTTCGCAGAGTGCAAGTTGCCGGCAGTCCCAGGTTACGACGATGTCGTGTTTGAAGCTGGATGGACTCGTTACACAAAGGTCAAAGGCAAATGGGTGACTGAGGCAGTGCCTCATCCTCTCGAAAAAGCCTACACGTTTGACACGGAAACCTTTGTGACCGCAGGAGCATTCCCTGTCATCGGCACAGCCCTCAGCACTGAAGCAGCCTACATCTGGCTCGCAGCTGAGATGGTCGACCCGTTACTTCCTCCTGAAGAGTGGACCTCAACCTCACTCATTCCCCTAAATGAAGAATCATTCGTCGTCGGACACAACATCTCATACGACCGTGTCAGAGCAAGAAACGGCTACAGCTTCGAAAGAACTGAGCCAGAAAACTTCTACTTTGACACCCTCTCAGCTCACGTCGCAGTTTCAGGCCTTGCAAGCGGACAAAGATGGCTCTATGTGCTTGCGGGCAAAGACACAGAAAACCTGACAGAAGACGAAAAGCGTAAGCTGCAGTTTCGTCCTAAATGGGCAGAAGAAGGTAGCACAAATGCCTTGGTAAACGTTTATAACTTCCACGTTGCCGCAGTTCGTGACTTCTTCGGGCAAGAAGATGTCCACTGGATGAAAGACGCAGATAAAGACATCAGAGACGTGTTTGTCAAAGCAACTCACATCACACAACTCGCTAACCGTCGTGACCTTGTTGCTTATGCAGTCGATGACGCCTTCTACACTTCTGAGCTTTTCCAAGCTATTTGGCCTAAGTACAAAGAAGCAACTCCCTCTAAGGTTGGGCTTGCTGGTCACTACTTTCTCAATGGCAGTCGCATACCTGTGTCGACTCAATGGGGTGAGTGGATAGAGCAAGTCGAGAAGGTCTTCCATGAGCACAACAAAGAAGTTTCGGCTATCATCCGCAACCTCATCGACAAGTACGTCGATGAGTGGCAGAAACATCTTGTAACAGACATCGAGATAGCAACTGCTGCATGGGAAGAAGGTGAGTTCGATGAGTTTGAACTTGACTTTGGTAAGCGCAAAATCATCTCTATCGACTTGGTTTTCAAGGCTCTCGACAAAGATTGCATCGAGTGGCGCCACACCTGCGAAAAGTGGTTGAAGAAAGACCCATGGCTTTCTCAGCTTGACTGGACCCCACGAGCTTACAAAGGCAAGCTCAAGAACATGCCTAAATGGGCCGCAGGCTTCTTGACTGACACCGACAAGAACGTCACCACGAAAACACCTTGCGCAGGCCTTTTGATGCGTCTTGAGTGGGAAGGTGGTCCTGTGACCTACACTCGTCAAGACGGTTATGGCTACATCGATGAGAATGGAAAGCGTAAGCGCATTCCTCATCCAAAGGGCAGCAATGACAACGTCGGCATCCTGTTGTCGAAAGACTTCGTTCCTGACCTAGAAGCAGGCCGTTTGTCTTCCAAACTTCCCGAAGCAAAGCGTGCTCTCGAGATCGCAAACGCTACGTCTTACTGGACTTCGGTTCGTAAGCGCGTGATGGATCGCATCTTCGTTGAAGCTGACAACAAAGAAGGTGACAACTGGAATGTTTCCATGCCTGAGATTATCGCTCATGGCACTGTGACTCGCCGAACAGTTGAGTCGCTTATGGTTACGATGTGTTCTACCAAAAAGTGGCGCATCGGAACCGAACTCAAAACCCGTGTTCAGTGTCCTCCTGGTTGGAAGATCGTTGGCGCTGACTTTGATGGTCAAGAGCTTCAAATCGCCTCCATCTATGCCGATGCATGGGAAGGTGGCTTTGTCGGTGCTTCACCTATGGCTCACACTATTCTATCAGGTTCAAAGGAGAAAGGAACGGATGCACACACCGCATTGGCGAAGGCAGTTGACATCGACCGCGACACGGCCAAAGGTGTTGGCTTTGCTATGCTCTATGGCGCTGGTGTTCGCACTATTGGCAACACCATCAAGAAGTCCCAGAAAGACCGCTCCCCATCAGAGCTCAAGCAGTACGCATCCCGAGCTCTTGGCTTCAAGAAAGGTCGCAAAAATCCAGACGGGTTTTACGAAGGAGGTTCAGACAGCGGCTGCTACAACTACATGGAACAGATCGCTCTTAGAACGCGTGTGCCCACCTTACCCTGTCTTGGAACCAAGATTTCTACGGCACTTAGACCCGCGGCTGTCGGAAATGATTTCCACACAGGTAGAATCAACTGGACCATTCAGTCCAGCGGCGCTGAAATGCTGGCAGTCCTCTTGGTCTCGTCGCATTGGTTAGCTCGTAAGTTCAAAATCCCAGCTCAGTTTATTCTCTCTATCCATGATGAAACATGGTTCATGGTTCCCGAAAAGTACGCAGAGCAGTTTGCCGTTACATTCCAGATGGCTCACCTCTACTCTTGGGCCCGCTTCCAGTCCGCTTGCGGAATGGCTGACCTTCCGCTCTCCAGAGCATTCTTCTCTGGCGTCGCAATCGATGACCGTCTTCGTAAATCTCCTCACGAATGCACGGTGACTCCATCAAATCCCAAAGGTTCGAAGGAACCAGACGGCAATGAGTTCTCCATGGCTAAAATGGCCGAGCTTGGATGGGTCGAGAAGCTGGCTAAGCGAGCTAAGCTTGTAGCTAAAGGTTTCCTATGACCTCTGAAATCACTATCAAACAAGCCGTGGACATGCTTTACCGCGGCCGTTCAAACCTAATGAAGGCCGCAAAGGCCGCTGGCGTTGACCCAGACGTCCTCAAAAAGCTCTTACTCGAAAGGGTAAGGACTACCCCGCCCGAAGCCTCACTTCAACTTACTCTCGACCTACGATGACAAAGCCTAGGCGCCTTCACAAAACGTTCCCTTGGGAACACTACGTAGACGAAGAAAACAAAAAGGTTTACGCTTACATTCCAGGTGGCTACCCAACGGTGCTGGGTCTTCCCACAGTTATGGACCAATTCTTTCCAGGCTACAAAGGTGCAATCTGCACCAAAGAACATCTCAACTCGCTAAAGGAGAACAACTCATGAGCAAAAAGAAAGCAGTCAGTTACGACCTTAACTACGTCCACTTTAAAAGTCGGCCAGAGTACATCAAGGTTGACTTTATCGATAAGAAAGGACGCACTATGATGTCTTCAGTTGATGTTCTCATCAACCTCGACTATTTTAACGCAATTGACCTAGACGGCTTTGTTCACGCCCGATGAACACTTCCTTCGTTTTCTAACATAATAAAATCGTACTACACAGCCAAACTATGCTCATCGTTGTTTCCGGTCCCGACCGCGTCGGTAAGTCTACACTCATCAGCCGCATGTCAGAAGACCTAGATGGCGATGCGTTTGTCATGCACCACGGTGCTCCACCGAATAACCAACGCAACATCTTCGATTTTTACCGCGAAGACATTGCAAAGTGGAAAGAGTCGGGTAAAACCGTCGCCATCTTCGACAGAGCGTGGCCTTGTTCCTACATCCTTGAGCAACACCGCCGCCGCAATGCCGGTCACTTTGAAGACCTACTTGACTTCGAAATCTGGCTAAACGATGAGGTCGGCGCTGTCTGTCATCTTGCTCAGCTTCGTCCTTGGCACTGGTCAGCTCCTCTTCACGTCGAAGAGTTGCGCGAAGACTTCCCAGATGTAGCTCCTTGGTTTATTCGTGACGAATACGTCGCTCGAATGGCTGAGCATAAGCACTACACACAGGAACTTCTCAACTTTTACGAAGACGTCAGTATGTTCCCAAATGTTGTTCTCACCGAGAGTGTCAAAGGTCGTGATGCTATTGCTAAGTGCTCGATTGCTCTTCAAAATGCAGGCACATGATTGAACTAACTCCTGAGCAAGAGAATCACAGAGAAGAAGCGTGGAAGTCTCTTCTCCTTGCTCAAAAACTTCATGACACCAAACGCCGAGCCCGAGGTCAGGAAGTCCTTAGAGAAGCTCAAGCGTCGTTCTTTCAACTCCCACGCGGGTTTACTGACACAGACTTCGAGCTACAATATGAACGGCTCTACAACCAACTTTACAGAGGCTACTAAATGCACATTCTCCAAATCAACGGACGCTCTATTTACGGCATTTGGGACTCCGTATATTCTCGCTATCTCAGCGAAATCCTTGACTACGGCGACACCTTTGTTGGCCGCAACGGCGAAACCAAGTCCACCTTCGGCTCATCTATCATTGTCGACCTCAAGTACGGATTCCCGCTGGCTAGGCTTCGTAAGATGCCTCAGAAAAACCTGTTTCGTGAGATGCTGTTCGACATTGGATTCGATCAGAATGTGGCTGCTCTCGGTCCTGCAAAGCATTTTTGGGACTTTCTCGCTGATGCTGATGGGAATCTTGGTGCTAGTGCTTACAATCGCCAATGGCGTATGTGGCCTCCTTCCATTCCGGAAGCCGCGGTGCCCAACGAGCACCTTACCAACGTCGAAGTCGACCAATTACAAGTCGTAATTGATAAGCTCCGCGCGACTCCTAACACGCGCCACGCCACGGTCATCACGAGTAACCCTACAGCAATCAACCCCGCCTGCCCTCCTTGCCACTTGGCAATGCAGTTTATGCCTCGTCCCGACGGAACACTCGACATGATGGTTCCTGCTCGGTCGAACGACATGGTTGTTGGTTTCCCGCTCGACATTGCTCGTTACGCCATCATCACTGAGGTTATTGCTCGTGCAACTAACTTCACCCCTGGCCGTGTTTACATGCCATCAGCCAACTCTCACATCTACGAGAACTGCTATGATCTTGCCCGTGAGCTCATCGACAAACCGGCTCGTAAGGAATGTCATCTTGTTATCTCGGAAGACTGGGACCACACTGCCAAGAAGCCTCTCGAAGGTCTGGAACTCGACCACTTCAGTGTCGAAGACTATGAACCACACGAGTCAGTCAAAGTAAATGTAAACTGACTTTGGGTAAAAATTGACTA
>Ga0209337_1002673_pt1 | contig 12782 bp, 27 predicted proteins | sample LinPmetageLP53_FD_184044 | JGI IMG/M metagenome (GOLD analysis project Ga0209337, IMG submission 184044) | Marine viral communities from the Pacific Ocean - LP-53 (SPAdes) (version 2) | ecosystem: Environmental > Aquatic > Marine > Oceanic | place: Pacific Ocean | collected 2010-02-08 | reverse complement strand
ATAATTTCTATTTCATCCAAAAATGTTTGTGTATTTAATACGCTTTTTATTTCTGCTAATTTATCCATTATCTACTAGCAACATTGCTAATTTTATCTAAAGCATTTATAAGTTCTTTAGATTCGTTTAAATTATTTTTTTTACTATCATTGGCAATTTTTTGTGCTAACTCCATTTCTTTCATGGCCATATCTGCTTCAAACTGTGCTTGTTTCTGTTGCAGCTCTAACATTTCTTTTTGTACTTTTAATTCTAGTTCTTGTTTTTCTAATTCTAGTTGAGCCATTTTTTGTTGCATTTGCATCTGTGCTTTTTCTTGCTCTACTTGTGCAAGCACTTTAGCTGCTTTTGTATTAGGATCATCTTCTTTAGGAGCTTGAGCAGCTTGTTGAGCCATTTGCATAGCTTGTTCTTCTGATATTTCCATAAGAAATGCAGAGTCATCTTTAAAGCCAGCCATATTAATAAATTTAGCTAACGTATCTCTGTATTGTTTTAGATTTACTAATGGGTTTGCTAATCCATAGCCTTTAATAACTTCTTCTTGTTTAGCAAGTATCATTTGCATAGTGGCTAATTGTTCTTGTTTACCACCAGTACCAAGACCAACATTAACTGTGACATTATATTCTGTTGACCATTCTCTAGGGTTCATAGGAACAAAGCTATTGTTTACCTTTATAATTCTTTCTTTATTTTGGTACTTGCATATTAGCTGTAAAATTCCTTTGAATAAAGAACTCATGCCTGTGTCTGCAAATATACGAGCTATTAGCTCTAACTTACCTTGAGATGCAGATGTCATTGCTGATACTGCTGTAGCAGTTACGTTAGATAATATATCTGGGTTTAATCCTTGTTGTGCATCTGACACACCACTTCTTTTTGCCTGTACAGAATCTAAGTATTCAAGCATAGGAAAAGATTGTGCTGCACTAGACTGTACTGTTAAAGGCACTATTGCATTAGGATTTTTAATTCTTACAACACCACCTGCTGTAGAAGTCAGCAAATCATCTAAATTAACCTGTCCTTCTACTGCACCTACACGATAGTTATTAGTTAAATATAAGTTGTCTAACATTTGTCTAGTAACAGTAGATTTAATAAGTTGTAAGTCCATAGCTCTGTCTGCTAATGACTGTCCAAAAAATTTGTGTGGTATAGGAATAGGGCACACACTATAAAATGGCACATAATCACACTCTTCGTGCATTAACACTTGGTTGTCAGCGTAACAAACTCTATATAATTCCGCTATTCCGTCACCATCTAAATCTGTTTTAAGGTAACACTCGTAATATTCTACGACCTCCATGCTTTCGTTGTCACCTTCTGTATTGGAAAATGGCTCTTCTCCGGCAGAATACCTAGCAATTCTTTCTGGAGTAAAGTCTAACGTATCTCCAGTAGATAATTCTGCGACCACTTCTGGATCATAACCTAATGCGACTAAATCAGACCTTGTAACCAAACTTCTTTGTGCTACAAATTCCGCATCTTCTATCGTGGTAGCTCTTTTATCTATTAAAAATTCTTCTGGTGCTACATTTTCTATTTTTACTTTAGAAGAATCTTTTGTTCTAGCACAAGTAACATTGTAGTAAATGTTCACTATTGGTGGTACATCCATCATCATAGGCATACCCATTTCATCCATTACAGGTTGCCTAGTCATAGGGTCTACTGCTGGCTGTGGTTCTTGCTCTATAATTTCTTCTACAGACTCTTGCTCTACAACTTCTATCTCCTGGTCTTGCATTAGCATTGCAAGCTCATCTTCGGTTAAATTTTCATACTTTTCTTTTGTGGTGTTTGTTTTGTCATTCCAGTATGCCTTTACTATGCCTACTTTTTGCAATAATCCATCTTTAAACCAATCGTGCATAATTTCAAAACCATTATTATCTTTATAAAATATATGGTTTACATATGCGGTTATTTGTTCTGCTAAAGGGCCATCTTCTGATGAAACAGGCTCAAACTCTACTGCTTTAGAGCTAGTAGTAAATACTTTCATAATTTGTGGTAATGCACCATCTATCACTTCTGCAACTTCACCAGTAACTATTTGGCTGCGTCCTTCTACCTCGTTGCCATAAGGTTCACGCAAATAGTATTCTAATGCGGCAGCTCTTTCTAATTGTGTATCAGTAGATATATACCCTAAAGAATCGTCAATATGAGAGCCAACAATATTTACTAATTCTCGGCTTTCATCTGAATCTTTATTTGGTTTTATCTTTTTTTTATCATAATCCATTTATACTATCCATTTGGTATTAATCTCTAGTGGTTTAGACCATGCTTCCATAGGTGATTCATCTAATCCTACAGCCAAATAACGGAACGCATCACTTGCGTGAGATGCCCAGTCATGAAATGGTCGGTCATGAAATACATTTCTTTTTTCGTCAAATACTCTACGATAGTTGCGTAGTGCATCTAACCCTTGTTTAGTGTTATCTTTGTCAAACCAACAGCGTGGTAATATTTTTCGTGCTGATGATATGCCATCCATAACAGTTAATTTTGTTGCTATAGTAATATTTAATCCAGCTTCTTCTAGTATTTCTTTTCTAGATTTACCTGTACCTAATTCTCTAACAGCTACATCATGAGGTAATATGTGTGTTGCATACATATAGTCTTTTTCTCGTAACCAATTAACATAGTAATCAAGACCTACACCATGATTTTCTACAAAATCTATAAGTCTTATTTCTTTATTAACTAGCTGTGCTACCCATATACTAGTACTATCTGATATACCTAGATCCCAACCAGTATAAGTCCTTGCTAGTTCGTCTTTAGGTATATCAATAATTTGATTTTTTTCTTCTACATCATTAATAATAGATGAGTAATAAGAGCCTTCTACGGGTGCATTAAAGCTGCACTCAAACTCTTGCATATACTTGTCATCACCCATTTCAGCTTTTGCTGCGAGCAACTCTTGTTTATCTACAATGCCTGTTTGAGATGATTTAAACTCTAGAAGTTCCCATCCATCTTGGTTTGCACCTCTATCACGCAGGTCTTTAAAATGATTTTGACCTTTAGGTGTACCCATAGCTACGCAGTAGCCAAGTCGGTCTGCAAGGGCAGGTCTGACAATCTCTGTGAATAATGTAGGATTAATGTTCCCAATCTCGTCAAGAACGCACCCGTCTAGGTAAATTCCACGCAGACTATCAGGGTTATCTGCACCATATAAATTTATACGTCTACCTAAAAAGTCTACACGCAGTTCAGCAATGTTTGCTTTTGCATCTAAAGGCCTAGTATATTCTAGTAAATAATCCCATGCTATTCTTTTTGCCTGGTTGTATGTCGGTGCTACATAAGCAAATCGTGGGTTAGGTTTATCACATTTTATTGCACTATGAATTAACTGATTTATTGCACAGACTGTTTTACCCATTCGCCTATGGGCTACCACTACACTAAAACGACTACCCTTTACCATCTTATGTATTTCTTTTTGTGGTGGTCTAGGAATATAGCCTGTTGTTATTTCTTTATCCATTATTTAGTAACTCTCTTGCGAGGTCGTTACTCCGTAGTTAATTTTTCAACCAATAATTCAGTTGTTGTTTTTTTATCCGTTATTAATGTGCTAGTGTTGTATACAGTAATACTTCTATCTACAAATTGATAATATTCATTATGTATAAAATAAGTACAACCTTGTAAAAAGAAACACAAGACTATAATTTTTACCATTTTTTACAAGACCAATATCCTGCTGTTAATTTACTCTTTTTTTCATCACACTTATGTCTAGCTCTAAAAGACTTTCTTCTAGCTGGTTGGTCTTTCTTTATGGTCATGTTGGCATCACCAAATCTTACTAACTTGACTGTGTTGCCTTCTTTAGCTAATACAGCAAACTTTTTTGTTTTGGTTCTAGCTCGTTTAGGTTTGTTATATCCAGAGAATTTTTCTCCTCTGTAATCTATAGTCATTATGCTTTAGCTCTAGCTTTTGCTGTTTTTGACAGTTCGCTAAAATGAAAAAGTTTTTCAGATGTTTTAGTATGATGCTTATGGCTATGTAAAGTGCCGTTAGGCATTTTGTGCATGTTGCCTTTCCATTCCATACCACTTTTAGTGTAATGTTTTACGCCTTTCATAATTTACCCTATCACTTTTAATCTAGTTTTAGCAGCTTGGGCAAATTGTTTGTCAGTAGGTCTACCCTTTTCACCTTTTTTTGCCATACGTTCTACTTTAACTTTTTTACCAGCTTTTCTTAGAGCTTTTTGCCTTTCAATTCTTTTTTGTTTTTTACGTATATTGGCATACAGTCCATCACTCATACACAATCTCCTAAAGATTCAAACCATTTTCGTAGCTCATCCATTTTTTTGTTTAATACTTTGGCTTCGGTGGTTTCTTTCCTTTTTTCATTTTCTTGCTCATTTGTTTTTTCCTTTTCAGTCATTAAATTTTCTCACAGCGTTGTATCCGTAAGCACCCTAAATCGATTATAAAATAGCTATATGTACTTGCGTGGTTATCTTCAAAATAAGGATCAAGTTTATCAGCTTCATAAAACTCAAAGCCAAATTGTAATCCCATAATAAAATGCCATGACCACATAATTAATCTCTATTTCGCAACGCATCAACCATATTCATTAGGCGTTCAAACGGAGATGGTGGCTCTACAGGCAAAGTATTAGCTTTCATAATTTCGTTATTCAACAATTCTTGCAGGCCCGGGTTATTTTCTATGCTATTTAACCTTAAATCTAATTGTTTAGCATTTTCGGCATCTATAATTGCTCGTAATTGTCTTTCTTTTTCCATATCTTCTTGTACGGCTATTTGTGCAGAGTTCATAGGTGGATTATTTTCTGCCATTAACATATTCATAGCATCCTGATCTGTCATCATGCCACTTTGTACAGGTCTTGGCTGTTGCATAGGTGGTTGCATCTGTGGGTTAGCGTTACCTAATGTTTGCATTAGCATGGCCATGTCTTGATCTGTCATGTTCATATTTTATTCCTAAAAAAAATTTGGGTACTAGGGTTTGTTAATCTATTCCAGTAACTACTTTGATATTAATGGGTGCACCCCCCTCTCCCGTTAATTCTGTAGTATTTTTTTCACTCCATTGTCCTCTAGTCTTTAACCAAAATATCATAGATGGTGTGTCGCCTTGTTTAGCTTTTTCATACAATGTTCCTGCGACTGCAGCGTTAGCTTCTATACGACCTTTCTGTAATTCATCTTTGTAATACTTCTTGAGAGTGTCGTTGGATATGCCAAGCACTAGGGCAATATCTTCATACCTAGTTCCTACTATAGATAATTTATAAACTTCATTTTGGGTGGTCTGATTTTTTTGGTGTCGGGGCCTTCCAACTTTTTTTTTGCTAGGATTTAATCCTACTAAATGCGAATGATTTTCATTCTTATTTACTTTATTATCCATATCTATTTTTATATCTATCTTGCCTGATTCTATAACAGCCATTGTTTTTATATCCTTATAAATTATTTTTATAGTATATATGATTTTAATTTATTTTACTTATATAGCTCTAATTCTTACATTAATGAGATCTGATACATTTTACCTGGAATTGATACTAAAGCATCAACTGTGTTAAGAAGTCTTTACATCATGCGATTATGAAAGCCGTTTACCTGGAACACTATCCAAAATTTTTATAATTAATGATATAAATACATTGTAAAGCTAGATTAACAAGGTATAATATATATATTGCTTGATCTTTTTACGTTGTTTTTATATTTTATAACTGCTAAAAATATCTAAGTAATTGATTAACAAGCAATACTTTTTTAACTAATTAAGGATTATTAACCATGATTAAAACAATACAAGATTTAAAGAACCTTAATAATGGTTCTATTAATGCAAGATCAACTTATTTTAGCAAAGAAAATAAAAGATTCTTTAATGATATAAGCTATAAACTATTAACTCACAAAATAACTAAGGTTAAATACTTAGTTACTTACACCCACAAATTTTCTGATATGTTTGATGGAATTAGAAAAGATTCTTACGTTATTAAACCTATTAAACAAAATGGTTTTATTACTTCTGATTCATTAAATTTTGATACGTTAGAAGATGTTAAAAATTATTTAAAAGGGGTTTAATCATGGATATAAATAATCAGTTAAAAGAAATAAGAAATAATTTTTATAAGCATTTTGGGTTTTCTCCCATTCCAAAAGAATACATTGCTTTATTATTATCTAGAAATATAGATGCAGATACTATTTTTACTATTGGTGTAAATGCTTATTCTAGGAATTTTGGCGCTGTTAAAAATAAATTTTATAAACGATTATACAAATAAGGGGTTTAATTATGACAATAACAAAAAATTACAATGGATCAATAACAATTACAGATATTAAAAATAATCAATATCACAAGCAAATATATTTTTATTACCCAATTAAAGAATGTAAAAAACTATTTCAACAATATTTAAAAGGGGTTTAATATGTTTAATCTATTATATAGAAAAGTAATGAGTAAAATATTATTATATGTTTACAAAGGTAATACTAAAAAAGAAATACAAGTTATATTAAAATATGATCCTTTAAAAATATTAAGTAAATACGATAAACCCCTTTAATTAGGGGTTTTTTTTGGGCGTTATTATCCTTATCAAGCGAATTATAACTTTTATTTATTTAAATATCTAGCATAAAACATAAAAAAACTATAAATATAGTGCATAAAATATAAAAAATAGCTATAAAAGGCCTTTTAAAGCTCATATTGTTAAGTTTATTTTACTGATATTAAGGTATTAAAAACTTATTTAAATAGCTTACATAGCCATTGCAGCCGAATTTTATTTTTATTTATTAAAAAAAAATACAGTTATTAGCTTTTGGTAAAATAAAATCTTACTAACCTATGAATTAATTTTAGATAAGTGTTATAAAAATATTAAGATCAGACTGCCTGGAATAACTTTTATTGAATAACACTTTTAAGAAGTTTAGATTTTATATCCTAAATCCCACATTGTCTACTATATTTCATAAATTACTTATTGATAATATAGATAAGTTAAGCTAGTTTACATTATTAATAAAAGGTATATACTTATATATGTAAAAACACTTTAACAACTATAAGGAATTATTATGAATGAAGATAACTATTATAAACAACTAGAAGGATTTAAGATCACTAAATTTTTAGGCGTAACAACGGAAGATGATATTGATGGATTCCCTCAATTTGTACTTACTAAAAAAGGTTTTAAAGATGTAATGATAGAAGTAAGTAGAGACGCAGAAGGCAATGGAGGGGGATTTTTATTTATAGGAGATACTAAATAATGAGTAAAGAAAACACAATGCAAAAAGTAAGAGATGAAGGTTATCTTATAAAACTATTTGATGATTTTAGATTGGGAAATATTGATAAATGGGATGTATACCCCTATGCAGAAAAACTCATTAAAGAGAAAAGAATAACATTAAAAAGGGTAAAAGAGATAGCATATTTGACATGCAAAATACCACCAAATGTTGTTGATGACAGAATTGAATATATGAAAATATTAGATAATCAATTATAAAGTATTAACTCATAACATCTCAAGGGGTGTTATGGGATTGATATTTCAATCATTTTTTATTAACAAGATAAGGAATAATTATGAAATTTGTTGTTAGGAAAACAGAAGTAGTTGCAAGTTATATTGTAATAGATGGCGCAAAAAACCATGAAGATGCAGAAAATATTTTAAATTCTATATTAGAAAATGAAGAACCAATAGAATTTAAAGATGATGAAGTATTAACTTGTGAATATGAAGTATTAAGTGATTATGAAAGTGAGTGCAACATGAATTATTTAGGAGAAAAATAATGAATGTATTAAGTTTATTTGATGGAATGTCATGTGGGCAGATAGCTTTAAAACAATTAGGAATTAAGGTAGATAAGTATTATGCAAGTGAAATAGACAAATATGCTATCCAAATAGCACAAAAAAACTTTCCTAATACGATACATATTGGAGATGTAACAAAAGTTTTGGCAAAGGATTTACCAAAAATTGATCTTTTATTAGGTGGTTCGCCATGTCAAGGATTTTCATTCGCAGGAAAACAACTTAATTTTAACGATTCCAGGAGTAAATTATTTTTTGAATTTGTTAGGTTGTTAAAAGAATTAAAACCTAAATATTTTTTATTAGAAAATGTACGCATGAAACAAGAATATCAAGATGTCATTTCAGAGCATTTAGGGGTAAAACCTATCATGATAAATAGTTCTCTTTTAAGCGCTCAAAACAGAAATAGATTGTATTGGACTAATATTCCAAATATTACACAACCTAAAGATAAAGAAATTGTATTAAAAGATATATTAGAAAATGGTATTGCTACTGATGAGATGACAACTAATAAAAAATCTTTTTGCCTTACTGCAAGGTATCAAGGTGCAGTTGCATGGAATAGCATTGAAAGACGACAAAGAACTATGGTGCAAGTTGGCATGGCTAACGATATAAATGGACATGATATTTTAAAAAGAATTTATTCTGATGAAGGTAAATCACCAACTCTTAATGCACATGGTGGTGGCAACACAGAACCAAAAGTTGCTTTAGGCCAAGAATTACATTACAGAAAACTAACACCTTTAGAATGTGAAAGATTACAAACTGTTCCTGATGGCTACACAGATGGAGTTTCCAATACTCAACGATATAAGATGATTGGAAATGGTTGGACTGTAGAGGTTATAAAACATATTTTAAACAACATGGAGGTAACATCATGAGTAATAAAAATAAAGAATGGAATCCTTGGGAAAAAATAGACAAGATGATTCAAGAACAAATGGAATCTGAGGAAGAATTTTGTGAACGATTACAGAACGAATTAAAGGAGAATAAAGATGAATAAATCATTTTATGATATTGAATGGGAAACAACAGGTTGGGTATTTAATAAAGCATTAGACGAAGTAGAAGTACCTATAACAATTTATTATGATATTGAACATGATGATATTTCGTATCCTATTATAGATGCAACAGGTTATTACATTGATGATGATGGATATCAACAAGACTATCTGTTATCAGATGATGAGGTTGATAGAGCATACGAACATATATTAGAAGCTATGCGCGATGATCCAAGAAATGAACCTGATTATTATATGGAGTAATAAAAACAGGGTAGCTAGGGTATCGGCTGCCATATTTAAATTGCTCTATGGCTCTTATATAAAGCCAATATTTGACATAATAATTAAAATTGTGGTAAATTCGCTTTACATTAATAATTAAGGAAATATTATGACATTAACAGAAGTATGTGAAAAATTAGAACTAACACCGAATCAATTAGCAGAAAAATTTGATCCACCATTGTCTAGACAAGCAGTTTTTTATTGGAAAACAAAAGGTATTCCAAAATTAAGACAATATGAGATAAAGGAGATGCTAGATGATACCAAAAGAGCAAATACTAGCGAAGTTTGAAAAAGTTTACGCAACTACAAGTGATAAAACACAATATCAATGTTTATGTCCTTCACATAATGATAAAACTGCAAGTTTAGGCATAAAGTTTGTTGATGATAAGGTGATTTTTAATTGTTTTGCAGGGTGTGAAACAGGAGATGTGATTAATGCAGCAGGATTGAGTTGGAATGATATTATGCCCAATTCTGTTGATAATAATTACAAGCCAAACAAAACTTTTAATCCTTTTGCAGTATTAAAGGCCATAAGAAATGATGTTTTGTTTTTATATCTTTGTGCGAATGAAATAAAAAAAAATGCGCCATTAAAAGAATCAGATCAACAAAAATTGTTAGAACTGACAGGAAGATTAAGAGGACTTTATGACAACATTAGATGAAGATGTCAATAAATTAATTATTGGCGATAAGGATATAGATAATTATTTTGCTAGTCGTGATAATGATGAGCATTTTAAGGTAAAAAAACCTAGTAACTATGTCCAGGAAGTGCAAGATTATTTTAAAAATGACATTTATGGGGGTATATCATTACCTTTTGATTTTACAGATGATAAATTTAAAATTAGATTTGGTGAAACCTCAATCATTACAGGCTATTCTGGGCATGGAAAAACAGCATGGCTATCTTATGTTATTTTAAAGATACTAAATGAAAATAAAACACTTATTGCTTCATTTGAGATGTTGCCAAAAGCAAGTTTAGGTAGAATGTTGCTGCAAAATAATTTAAAAGATCCAACTGAACAAACCATTACTGACTTTGTGCAAGGCCTAGATGAGAAATTATATTTATATGATGCAGAGGGTGAAACTTCAGTTGAAAAAATAATTTCTGTGATTTTTTATAGTGCTGAAAAACTTGGCGTAAAAATATTTGTAATAGATTCATTAATGAAATGTGGTATTAATGAAGATGATTATAATAAACAAAAGAAATTTATTAACCAATTATGTGTAGCAAGTAGAGATTTAAACATCAAAATATTTTTAGTATGCCATAGTAGAAAAACATTTAATGAGCATGGTGAACCTAGTAAATTTGATGTGTTAGGCTCTAGTAATATTACAAATTTGGCAGATAATTGTATAACTATATTTAGAAATAAAGCTAAAGAAGAAATACTAAATAGCGATAATGATGAAAAAAAAGCAGATGCCATAAATTGGTATGATGCTCAAGTGTTTATAAATAAACAAAGACATGGCAATGGATATGAAGGTAAATTTGGATTGTATTTTGATAAAGAAACATTTAGATTTAGTACACAAAATTTTAACAAAAAGGCATTTTTTTGATGGCATATTTAATATTTTTTATAATTTTTATTGGATTGGTTATATTTTTTGATTAATTAAAATAAATATTGACCTTATTGACAAATTAGATTAACATAGAGTAGTAAAATTAATTAACCTTTAAGAAGAAGGAGAAACACATGAGTAAAACCAAAGATTACATACTAAAGTCGCAAGAACAAGACTTCGATCAACAAGAACAACTCCACGAACTATATTCCGAGATAGAACAAGCAGAAGAGCGTAAGCGTATTCAAGACTTACAACAAGCTGCAAGGGGTGAGTTTGACATTTTTGCAGAAATTAAGAAGTTTAATAAAGCATATAAGGAATCATTATGAGTAAATATAATTTTAAAGAAATAGCTAAAACAGATGTTAGTAACCTCATAGAAAAGAAGGGTAAATTTAACTATTTAAGTTGGAGCCATTGCTGTGAAGAGCTATTAAAGTTAGATCAATTAGCTACTTGGGAATATAAAGAACCACTTACTTTGCCTGATGGCAGTATGATGGTTTTCTGTACAGTAAAAGCATTTGGAAAAGAAATGACTGCACAATTACCTGTAATAGATTTTAAAAATCAAGCTATTAAAAATCCCAATACTATGCAGTTAAATACTGCCATGCAAAGATGTTTAGCAAAAGCAATTGCTTTATATGGTATTGGCCTATTTGTGTTCCAGGGGGAGGATTTGCCGCCTAAAGATGTATTGGAGCATATTGGCAATGTATATGATGAGCAAGGAATTGATGCTGCAAGAAAATATTTTAATACATTATCTGAGGTGGACAGAAAGTTATGCACACCATTTATTGAAAAAATTAAGGATAATAAATAATGGATCAACGAAGTGCTGAATGGTTCTCTGCTAGGTTAGGAAAGGTAACTGCAAGTAAAATAGATGACATTGTTATTAAAACTAAATCAGGCGAATCACAATATACTAAAAAATATAAAATGCAATTAGTAACTGAAAGACTTACTAACAAAGTTGTGCCTGTGTTTATGAACTCTGCTATGGCACATGGAGTAGAGTATGAAGATGAAGCTAGGATAGAGTATGCTAATTTTAATAAACTGTTACTTGATAAGGATGTAAGGGAAGTAGGCTTTATAGATCATCCAAAAATTGATATGAGTGGTGCTAGTCCTGATGGTTTAGTAGGAGATAAAGGTTTAATTGAAATAAAATGTCCTCAACCAATGACACATACAGAAACATTAGAAACAGGCGTTATTGCAAGAAAATATATACATCAAATGCAATGGCAGATGGCCTGTACAGGAAAAGAATGGTGTGATTTTGTATCATATCATCCTGATTTTCCTGAAGCATATAAACTCTTTATTAAAAGAGTAGCAAGAGATAATGACCTCATAAGTCATTTGGAAGCAAGTGTTGAAAACTTTTTAAAAGAAGTTAACGACAAATTAAAAACTATTAAGGAGAATATTTAGTATGGCAGAGTATGATAATACAAATAGATTTGCTCTATTTAAAAACAACAAGCAAAAAGAATCACAACCTGACTATACAGGTACTATAACTTTAGAAGGTGGTAAGGAAATGAGGTTAAGTGCTTGGTTAAGAGAGTCAAAAAATGGGGTTACTTATATGAGTGGTCAGATGAGTGAACCATTAGATAATCAATCGTCAAGTCAATCAACACAAAAACCTGAAGCAAAAAGTATTGATGAATTTAAAGACGATATACCTTTTTAATATAGAGAATTTAGGAGTTACATTAGCTCTCAAGTGCAATAGTTTAGAATTGGTCTAAACATTGTGTCGAGAACTTGAGAGTTTAATGTATTAAAGGAGCAAAAAAGATGATTAAATGGTTACAAAATATAATTACAAAAGGTTTTGTTGTCTATGTAATTAGCATAATTGTTTGTTTTCAAATATGGAATATATACAAGGCCAATAGTAAAAATGATTACAATTATATATGCAGCAAAA
>Ga0209337_1002672_pt1 | contig 12800 bp, 12 predicted proteins | sample LinPmetageLP53_FD_184044 | JGI IMG/M metagenome (GOLD analysis project Ga0209337, IMG submission 184044) | Marine viral communities from the Pacific Ocean - LP-53 (SPAdes) (version 2) | ecosystem: Environmental > Aquatic > Marine > Oceanic | place: Pacific Ocean | collected 2010-02-08 | reverse complement strand
AAACAAAATACTGCAATGTTTGATGTTAAAAATCGTGAACTGTCTCTTCCTATCTGGAAAGAGATGAGTAAAGATGTTCAAGATTTAATGACGGTACATGAAGTTGGTCACGCTCTTTGGACTCCTGTAGAAATGTTAGAAAAGGCTAAAAAAGAAAATATTGAGTTTTCTTTTGTTAATGTTTTAGAAGATGTAAGAATTGAGAAAAAAGTTCAAAAGAAATATCTTGGTTCTGTAAAAGTTTTTAATCGTGGTTATCAAGAATTATCTGGTAACAATTTCTTTGGTACTAAAGGTCAAGATATTTCTAAACTTAATTTAATTGATAGGATTAATCTTCACTATAAACATTTTAAAAATGTTCCATTTTCTGATGCTGAAATGGTTTGGGTAGAAAAATCTAATCAAACTATTACTACAGATGATGTGCTTGAACTTGCAAAAGAACTGTATGATTACATTCAAGATAATACTGAATCACAAGGCGAAAAGCCTGCTGAGAGTGATTTAAATGATCATATGGACGCAATGATGATGCCATCTGACCAATCTGGTCAAGAAGAAAAATCTGACGATTCTAGTGAAGATATGGGTAGTTCTCAAAATTCTGGTGATGAAAGTGATGAGTCATCTGAAGAAACTTCTGATGGTTCTAGTGACAAATCTTCTGATGATAAAGGTTCAGAAGAAACTAAAACTTCAGCCTCTGGTTCTGAAAAATCAAAAGATGAAGGTTCTGAAGAGTCTAAAATTAGTAGTTCTGAAAAATCAAAAGAAAATTCAGATAATAAATCTGACAAATCTACCGTTGAAAATCAATCTGAAGGTGGTAAATCTAGTGGTGAAAAAATCACATCTGTTACAGACTCTACTTCAAAGATCTCTTCAGAAGATATGTTGGATGTTAATGCCAACGATAGAATATATGCAATAATTCCAAAAATAAAATTAGAAAATGTTATTATAGATTATAAAGAAATTATGGATTTGTATAAAAAATCAACTGATTTAGGTATAAAATGTGAAGGTAGTAGATATTTTGATGATACAAAAGAAACTCTTCAAACATTTTTAAAAGATAACAAAAAAACTGTGTCTTACATGGTTAAAGAATTTGAAATGAAAAAATCTGCTGACCAGTATGCTCGGGCATCTACTTCAAAAACAGGTTCATTAGATATGGGTAGGTTACATACTTACAAATATAATGATGATCTATTCAAAAAAGTTACTACCTTGCCTGGCGCAACAAATCACGCTTTGGTTTTATTCCTAGATTGGTCTGGATCAATGGCTTACAATTTGCAAGGCACATTAAATCAACTTTATAATTTAATTTCGTTTTGTAAGAGAACACAAATTCCATTTGAAGTTTTTGGATTCACTTCTAATTTTGGAACTGGAGAAGATGATAGGTGTTGGGGAACTGCACCTAAAAATACTAAAATGACTGAATTTAAGTCTGGTGAATTAATTGTAGAAAATTGTCATTTACTACAGTTCTTTTCAAGTAAGATGAAAAATCAAGATATAAACACCATGATGCATTATTTAAATATGTATGCTTCAAGGTGGTCTAGAGATGTATTAGGGAGTCGATATGGAGCTCCAGATAGTTTAGAACTTGGTGGTACGCCATTAAATGAAGCCGCAGTTTGTGCATTAGAATTTATTCCAATGTATAAGAAACAAACAGGTGTTCAAAAAATTAATACTATATTTCTTACTGATGGTATGGGATGCGAATTGAATAAAGTACACTCTATTAATACTGATCGAAATGGTGAAGACTATCGAAGTTACAAATATAATGGAAGCATGAATTATAGTAATTTTATTATGACTGATAAAGTTACTAATTCTGTTGTTAGTTCTGAAGATTTTACTGGTAATAGAAACTTGTCAATGATACTATCTCTCTTGAAAAAAAGAGTTCCAGAAATGAATATTGTAAATTTCTTTGTTGCTGGTAATGGTAGAAGCGGTCGAGTTGATAAGGATATTATTAGTAGAATAATAAGAAAACCAAAAGAAGATTGGTGGATAACACAACATAAAACAAGAGAATTAATCAAAAAGATTAATAAAGAAAATGTTCTTATTTTTAATAATAAAGAAGGTTTTGATCAACTATACTTGTTGCCTGGTTTAAGTTCAAAAACATCTAATGAAACTTTAGATATTGAAGCTGGTGCTAGTAAATCTCAACTGAAAAGAGCATTTGGTAAAATGGCAACAGGTAAGTTAAATAACAGACCTTTGTTAAATAATTTTGTAAAAATGGTAGCTTAGCCCTTGACTCTGCTAACGATTCGTGTTAGCATTTATAAATGATGAGAAATTTTGAGAGGAATATATAATGAATTTATCACCACGAAAACAGCTGTTTGTTAATACAGCTTCTGAAATGTTTGGCAATGGGGCCATTCTAAGTAAATCAATGATCAGGGATGCATCTGACAAAGCTGGTGTGCCACTTGCTGGTTGGTTTATGGGTTCTTGTAAAGTTGCTTATAATCAATTTCAACTACCAGCAGAAACTACTGCACCAGTTGTTGAAGTTGCTGTTACTGAAACTGCAAACACTACAATTAATTTGGTTGCAACAAATATGGAAAAACAAAATCTAGTACCATCAAAATTTGAAGGGTTCGTACCTTGGGGTCACCATACCACAATTAAACAGATTGTACAATCTGGATTATTTTACCCTGTTTTTGTTACTGGTCTATCTGGTAATGGTAAGACTTTGATGATTGAACAGATTCATGCTGAAATGAAAAAAGAACTTATTCGTGTAAACATCACAATCGAAACTGATGAGGATGATTTACTTGGTGGTTTTCGACTCGTTAATGGTGAAACTAAGTTTGTGCCAGGGCCTGTTATCGAAGCCATGGAACGTGGTTGTACTTTACTTCTTGATGAATGTGACTTGGGTTCAAACAAGTTGATGGCACTACAGCCTGTTCTTGAGGGTAAAGGTGTTTACCTCAAAAAAGTAAACAAGTGGGTTACTCCTAAAACTGGTTTTAATGTGATGGCAACTGCTAACACAAAAGGTAAAGGTTCAGAGGATGGACGCTTTATTGGAACTAACATTTTGAATGAAGCTTTTCTGGAACGATTTGCTATTACTATTGAACAGCCTTATGCATCTGCTAATACTGAAAAAAAGATTGTTCTAGGTTCTATGAAAAAGTATGGAACTGTTGATAAAGAATTTGCAAATAATCTTATCACTTGGGCTGAAGTTATTCGTAAAACTTTCTTTGATGGTGGTGTGGATGAAGTTATCTCAACTCGCCGACTTGATCACATAGTTAAAGCTTTCGCTATCTTTAAAGATAAAATGAAAGCTATCGAACTTTGTGTTGCTCGATTTGATGATGATACAAAAGAATCTTTTATGGATTTATATACTAAAGTTGATGCAGGAGTAGAACTTTCTGGTGAAGAAAAACTAGAAGAAGTTCCTACAGGCGAATACTCAAATGATCCTCAGTTCTAAAAAAATGTAAAAAAAATTATATAAGGGTTGTAATTTAGTGATACAATCCTTATATATAGTAGAGTGATGCCATAAAGGGTCACTCTATTAATCTTGCTTAGTAAAGGAGATAAAAATGGTTACAAGCAAAACTCTGTCGTTATTCGACAACTTCAATCAATTAACACCATATGCAGTAGGATTTGATCGTCAATTTAATCGTCTAAACGATTATATTTCACATCAACAGACTTCTACAGGTTTTCCACCTTACAATATTCGTAAGGAAGGAGATTTAAATCATGTAATCGAAATGGCACTTGCTGGTTTCAGTAAAGATGATATTGAAATAGAAGTCGCTCAAGGTGTACTTACCATAAAGTCAATGAAAGAAAATGAAAATGATGATGAAACTATTCATCGTGGCATTTCTTACAGAAAATTTAATCGTAAGTTTACTCTTGCTGATGACATAGTTGTTAATGATGCGAAGCTTGAAAATGGCCTTCTTACAATTAATCTGGAACAAATAATTCCAGAGGAAAAGAAGCCAAAATTAATCAAAATTAAATAACAAAAAAAAACAAAAGAGGGGTTGACAAGACTCCTCTTTTGTGTTACTATGATTGTAATTAAAGGTTAATTTATGTCCAATAAAAAAAGAGCTTATTATGACCAGCCATGGTGGAAGGGTAAAACTCACATCATGGATTTGAAATCACCAATAGATGTTGGTATTGAAGAAGTACATGATGGAAAAGTAGTAAAAAAAACTGTAGATAGCAGACCTTTGACTGTTGATGATTGGGGTAAGATGCATTCGGATGCAATTGCTACAACAGATGCAAAACTAAAAGCTGATTGGTATGCTGAGCGTAAAAAAAAGACTACATTGAAAAGATTATTTAAGGAGCTGAATAAATGACAAAAAGAGTAGAAGATTATGAATTGTTTCCTGAATCTGAAGGAACAGAACATCAGACAATTCTCTGGAACAAATGGAGAAATAAGTGGAAAAATAATAATAAAGATTTATTTGATATTGATCCAAATGTTGCCAATGAAGATTTACAAAATTATATAGATGACAAACGCAGACGTAAGCTTAAACAAGTAGACGATAGAATTGAATATAATGAATTTGAATCTGCTGGTAAACTTGCTGAATTAGACGAGGATAATTTCTTTCATCCAAAAAATCAAGTTGGTGGTGCATCATATGACTCTGTTGAAACAGAAGTTAAAAATGGTGGAATGAAAATTAATATGCGGCCACAGCTTGCTGTAAATATTATGAAGGTTGAATTTCCAGAAGAAATTACAGCTGAATTAAATGATCATGTTGATACTGTAATTATTCCAAATAACAAAGATTTCTCAAAAGGATTAGTAGGTCAAATTAATCGTAATGATAAATCTAAACAATTAACATTTCCACACCTAGATGATAATGTTGGTTTAATGTTTAGTGGTGTTTTAGAATCTCTTGCAAAACAATATATTCAAAGTGTTCTACAGAAAGATTGTATTCCATCAGTTGATAATATGTGGACAGTTCATAGTTATGCTGGAGATTATAATCCATTACATGATCATGGCACAAAATCAGATATGGGATTATCATGTATCTTTTATATGAAAGTTCCAGAACAAATTAGTAATCTTGGAAATCCAGATGAAGAATTTGAAGGTTTAAATAATGCCTCTGGTGCTACTGATGGATTTACTTATTTAACTTGGGGTTTGAATGGTCATAGAGATGTAAATATGCTTAGGCCTGTAACTGAATCTTATGTTAAACCAGTTGAAGGTACTCTTATAATGTTTCCATCTTGGTTACGTCACAGTGTTAATCCATTTTTTGGTGAAGGTGAACGTAGAACTTTTTCTGCTAATATTAGTATTAATCCAATAGAGACAGTTTAGTATGAAATACAAATATAATGAAGAGGCATCTTTAAAAGAATTAAAGACATATATTGACTCAACCTATGATGCACACTATAGCAAAGAAAAGTTTCAAGCTACAGAGTTTATCATAGATGGTGGTCATGGTGAAGGGTTTTGTATCGGCAACATATTGAAGTATGCACAACGGTATGGAAAAAAGAATGGCAAGGACAGAAAAGACTTGTTAAAAGTAATACATTATGGTATAATAGCATTATACATCAACGAATCGGAGAATCATGAGTGACAACACCAATACCATACCCACAGCATACTAGGCTGTCAATTCTTAATCAAGAAGTAGAACTTCTTAAAGAACAAATACTACCCCATGATACAGGACACATATACACTGCTATTAGTGTTTTGGAAAATCAAATAAGTCAAATTAAGGAGACTATAAATTATGAAACTGAGTAATCATACTACTTCAGTATTGAAGAACTTTGCTACCATTAATCAAAATTTAGTGATTAAAGAAGGCAATACAATTACAACAATGTCTGCAATGAAGAACATTGTTGCTAAAGCAGATGTAGAAGAAACATTTCCACAAGAAGTGGCAATCTATGACTTGAATGAATTTCTTGCATCTATGTCTCTATTTACAAATCCTGTATTAGAATTTTCAGAAAATCATGTTATGATTACTGAGGAAAATAATACTTCAAACTCTCTGAAGTATTTCTATTCTGATCCATCAGTTGTTACAAGTCCTAGTAAAATGATCACTATGCCATCTCAAGAAGTTACTTTTACAATGAGTAATGATGATTTGTCTAAGCTTAAAAAGGCTGCTGGTGTCATTGGTGCTCCAGATATGGTTCTGGAAAAGAATGGTAATGGTAGTTCTCTTACTGTAAAAGATAAGAAGAACGATACTGCAAACAACTATTCTCTTGATGTTGCCACTGATGGTGATGGAGAGTTTAACTTCTTCTTTAAAGTAGAGAATATGAAACTACTTGATGGCACTTATGATGTTGAGATTTCATCTAAGAACATTAGTCACTATACAAACAAAAGCTCACCTGTTGAGTATTGGATAGCACTTGAACCCGAATCAACTTACAAAGTTTAATTTAGGAAATTTATATTATGGAAACTTTTTTATGGGTGGAGAAATACCGCCCAAACGCTATTCGTGACTGCATTTTACCAGATAATCTAAAGAAAACATTTACCGAATTTGTCAAAGACAAACATATACCAAACTTAATTTTGTCTGGTGGGCCAGGCGTAGGTAAAACTACTGTTGCGAAAGCCATGCTTGAGGAAATTGGTGCAACGTATATGATGGTAAATGGTTCTGAGGAATCTGGTATTGATGTACTACGAACTAAAATTAAAAACTTTGCATCTACAGTCTCACTTGAAGGTGGACGCAAATACATCATTCTGGATGAGGCAGATTATTTAAATGCCCAATCTACCCAACCAGCTTTGCGTGGTTTCATGGAAGAGTTTCACAAAAACTGTGGATTTATTCTAACGTGTAATTACAAAAATAGATTGATACCACCATTACATTCTCGTTGTAGTGTTGTTGATTTTATTATACCAAAAGATCAGAAACCCAAACTTGCACAAGATTTCTTTGCAAGAGTGCAAACTATTCTTAGTGAAGAAAATATTAAGTTTGATCCAAAGGCTGTTGCTGAACTTCTGAACAAGTTCTTTCCAGACTGGCGTAGAGTTCTGAATGAACTACAGAGATATTCTGCTTCTGGTAATATAGATGCTGGTATCCTAGTAAATATATCTGATTCAAATATTAATGAACTGATGCATTCTCTAAAAGAAAAAGAGTTTACAAATGTTCGTAAATGGATTGTACAAAATCTTGATAACGATCCTGTACGCATTTTTAGACGTTTGTATGATAATCTGTACGATTTTGTTGATGGGTCTACTATTCCTCATGTTGTGGTTATAATTGCAGACTATTCATATAAGTCAGCCTTTGTTGCAGATCAAGAGATTAATCTTTTGGCTTGTATGACTGAGATTATGGGTCAGGCAAAGTTTAAATGACATATGAACTTAAAGATTATCTAAATGCAATCAACCATGAAAAGAAAAACATCATGGATACAGATGATGAAATGTGGGAAAAGAAATATCCACCTTTTATTATAAACAAATGTTTGGCTCCATTTCCAGATACCATCATGCTTGTGAATGAGATGAATGTTAATTCACATTTAGACCATAAGTTACAATTCGACTTTTTCCTAAATAGTGTACGATCACGGAAAAGATATACACCGTGGATGAAGGCGAATAAAATAACGAATCTAGAGTATGTTAAAGAGTATTTCGGATACTCAAATGAGAAAGCAAAGTCTGCTCTTAATGTACTTGATGATGATCAGATAAAGGCTATTAAAAATAGCTTGAGTAAAGGTGGTAAAAATGGAAAACATTAATTGGACGCAGGATCAGATGCTTGAAGTCGCATTGAAAGAACCAGACGATTTTCTAAAGATAAGAGAGACTCTTTCTCGTATTGGGGTTGCATCAAGAAAAGAAAAAAAACTATACCAATCCTGTCATATATTACATAAACAGGGTAAGTATTTTATTGTACATTTTAAAGAATTATTTGCATTAGATGGTAAGAATACTAACTTATCAGAAAATGATGTTGCTAGACGAAACAGGATTGCAACTTTGTTAGCTGATTGGGGTTTGGTTGAGATAATAGGTAAAACTGATCCAATAGCTCCATTAAGTCAAATCAAAATTATTTCGTTTAAAGAAAAGAATGAGTGGATTCTTGAAACTAAATACAACATAGGTAAAAAACGAGAGGTTTAGTTTGGAAGCTTTCAAATCATTCATTGCTGAGTCAAAAGATGAAAAGTATAGAGTTGTAATTCTTACTGTTGAACATGGTGATAAATCAATTACATCAAAAAAACTTTCAAAGGAAGCAACTAAACTTGGACTTCAGAATATTGTTGTACCATTTAATGGTGCTACTTTAAGATATGATGATGGTAATCATTTTATTCATAATATGGATGATGATAAAGGATTTCAAACAAATTCTTCTGATACAATTATATTTGTTCGTGGTACACCAACAAAAGATAGTCACTTAAATTTGATTTCAGAATTTGAAAGACTAGGTTATTGTTGTGTTAACAATAGAACTACTATTAATATATGTGCAGACAAGTATCGTAATTATGTTAGATTAAAAGATTATGGATTAACACAACCAAAAACAATACTAATACCAAATAAAGAATTGGTAGATAGTTCTTTAGAAGCTTTAGATAGCAAGTTTCCAATTATTATGAAAACTCTAAGAGGTTCTAAAGGTGTTGGTGTTTTGTTTATTGAATCTAAAAAATCTCTGGATGCTATTGTACAATTAGTTTACAAAACTAATGAAGATACTGACCTACTAATTCAAGAGTACATTAAAACTGACTATGACATTCGTGTTGTAGTATTGGGTGGACGTATTCTTGCAACTATGAAAAGAGAAGTAGTAGAAGGTGATTTTAGATCAAACTATTCTCAAGGTGGAAATGTTTCTTCATTTAAGTTAACTTCTATGGAAGAAAAACAATGTTTACTAGCAGCTAAAGCAGTAGATGGTATTTTTACAGCAGTTGATTTTATTCCCTCTAAAAATAGAGAAAAAAATCCACCATACATATTAGAAGTAAACAGTTCGCCAGGCACAGATGGTATTGAGGAAGCAACTAATACAAATATTTCCAGAGAAGTTTTAACACACTTTTTAAACCCAGATGTAAGATATACTGTTCCTAACCAATGTGGTTATAATGAGGTTGTCGATATAGAACACTTTGGAGAATTGATTGCAAAGTTTGATACAGGTAATTCAGTATTATCAGTATTACACGCTGACGATATTAAAGTAAATGGTAATAAAGTTACATTCACTAATAGTGGAAAAACAATCACCACCAATTTAATTAAAGAATACAAAGCCCAAACTGGTGCTGGTGTGGATAAACGATATGTTGTAAAATTGAATTTAACATTTTCTGGTTCAACATATGAATTTATGTTTGGGTTAGATGATCGAAGTGAATTAGGTACAGATGTATTATTAAATAGATTTGTAATGAACAAACTTAATGTCATGGTAAATCCTCAAAGAAAATTTTTAGTAACAACAAAGAAAGATATTATAATATGAAGGAAATAATTAAATGAATATGAGTTTACAATTAGTAAAGGCAGCAAGAATGCACGCCGAAGGTGAATTAGAAAGAGCTAAAACAAACATTTTAGTTTACATGAATCAAAGTGTGGGTATTGGAGAACACAGCGATATTGTTGAAGCTATTCAAGAAGAACTTGATAAAATGGCTATGGCCGAAGATCGTATAGAAATGCTTGATAAGCATTTTACATCTCTTGCACAAGCTAAAGAATTATTACAAGAGGATGATGATGTACAATTAAATATTAATTTTACTGAATAAATTACTTGACATTACAACAGAATTGTGATATATTTACATTATGAACTTCTATACAAATATTGTCCAGTGGGGCAACTTTCTTTTATTAAGAGAAATTAGAGATGGTGAACGTGTTAATCGTAGAGTTAAGTACTCACCAACTCTTTATGCTCCTGTTGCAAAACCTACAGAGTGGAAAACTCTTGATGGTAAATATGTAACACCTATTAAGCATGATACAATCAAAGAGGCTAAAGAGTGGGTTGAACAATACAAAAATCAATCTAACTTAATATATGGTAATTCCATGTATCCTTATAGTTATATCGCTGATGAATATCCCAAAACTGTTCAGTATGATATTGATCAGATATTAATTTTTACAATTGATATTGAGGTTCAGTGTGAGAATGGTTTTCCTAACCCACAAGCTGCAGAAGAACCATTTCTTTCCATTACCATAAAAAACCACCAGAGTAAAAAGTTTGTTGTTTGGGGAATTGGTGAATTTCGTAATGATCGTGAAGATGTAACTTATATTCAATGTGAAAGTGAAATTCATCTTCTTAAAAAGTTTTTATCCTTTTGGGAAAACCATCAACCTGATGTAATTACAGGATGGAACACAGAGTTTTTTGATATACCATATCTTTGTAATCGTATTCATAAATTGTTTGGAGAAGACGAAGTTAAAAGGTTATCACCTTGGCGTAGTGTTCAGGCTCGAGAAGTTTTCCAGATGGGTCGTAAACACCAACTGTATGATATACAAGGTATTGCTCACTTAGATTATTTTGATCTCTATCGTAAATTTACATATACAGGTCAAGAATCATATCGTCTAGATCACATTGCTTTTGTAGAACTTGGTGAACGTAAGGATGGTAATCCATTTGACACATTCAAAGATTGGTATACTAAGGACTATCAGTCGTTTTTAGAATACAACATTATGGACGTTGAACTTGTAGATCGTATTGAAGATAAGATGCGTTTGATTGAACTTGTTCTTCAAATGGCTTATGATGCAAAAGTTAATTATATGGATGTGCTTGGTTCAACTAAGTATTGGGATATTCTTATCTACAATTATTTGCGTGAAAGAGGAATTGTAATTCCCCAAAAAGAAAAAAAAGAAAAACCAGAAAAATTTGAAGGTGCATATGTAAAAGACCCTCAAGTTGGTATGCACAAATGGGTTATGTCTTTTGATTTAAATTCTTTGTATCCACACCTAATTATGCAATATAACATTTCGCCTGAAACGCTTGTATCTCAAGATAAAGTCAAAGGCATGAATGTTGATAAGTTATTGGATAAGAAAGTTGATACTTCAATTATGAAAGGTGTAACACTTACACCAAATGGTGCATTGTTTAAGACTGATAAACAGGGTTTTCTTCCAGCTATTATGCAATCTATGTACAATGATCGTGTGAAGTATAAGAAACTTTTACTACAGGCAAAACAAGATTATGAAAACACAAAAGACCCCAAATTACTTAAAGACATATCCAAGTTCAACAACATTCAAATGGCAAAAAAGATTTCTCTTAACTCTGCATATGGTGCGATTGGTAATGTATGGTTTCGTTATTATGATCTTTTGGTTGCTGAAGCAATTACCACTTCTGGTCAGTTATCTATTCGTTGGATCGAAAGAGCTCTTAATAAGTATCTTAACAAATTGTTGGAAACGACTGATGAAGATTATGTTATTGCATCAGACACAGACTCAGTTTATATTACTTTTGACCGATTGGTTAATAGTGTGTTTAAAGAAGGAACAGAAACTTCAAAAATTGTCTCATTCATGGACAAAATTGCTAAAGATAAAATTGAACCTTTTATTGATAAAAGTTATCAAGACTTGGCTGAGTATGTAAATGCTTATGATCAGAAAATGCAGATGGCTCGTGAAGCGATTGCAGACAAGGGTATATGGACTGCAAAGAAACGATATATTCTCAATGTGTGGGATAACGAAGGTGTACAATACAAAGAAGCAAAACTCAAGATTATGGGTATCGAAGCCGTAAAGTCTTCTACTCCAGCACCTTGTCGTGTAAAGATTAAAGAAGGTCTTGATATCATAATGAATGGTGATGAAAAGATGCTAAATACCTTTATACAGGAATTTAGAGAAGAGTTTATGAATTTACCACCAGAAGATATTGCATATCCAAGAAGTGTGAATGGACTTAAAAAGTTCAGTGATCCTAATCAGATGTTTGGTAAGGGAGCTCCTATTCATTGCAAAGGAGCAATCTTATATAACCACTTGGTAAAGAAAAACAAACTTGGAAACAAGTATCCTTACATTCAAGAGGGAGACAAAATAAAATTTTTACATTTACGAGCACCAAACATTTTTCAGTGTACATCTATATCCTTTATCACAAGTTTACCTAGAGAACTTGACTTTCATAAGATGATTGATTATGAAACACAGTTTGAGAAATCATTTGTTGATCCACTAAACTTTATACTTGAAAAGATTAATTGGTTAGTAGATCGTAGTTATGGAACACAAGGAACACTAGAGGACTTTTTTACATGATATTGAATAAACAAGATTCTGTTTATGCTGCAACAAAGATGATGAATTACTTTAAAGACTTCAAAAGAATTGATGATTATTTTCGTGCAAGAAAAATTGAAAGAGTAAAAGACATTCCTGCTGGTTTGCCAGGCATGAGTATTGAAGATGACTTGTTTCAAGATTATAATATGTATCCACAAGATATGAATTTTCAAGTTGTAGAAATACCAAACAAAGTATATGATACACTATTAGAAAAGACTGCATCATTTAGTCCTGATGAAAACCCAGGCAAGACCTTGAAACTAGTTGTTAAGGAAACAACTACAAATACTATCGTAGGTTTTATTCGTTATGGTTCACCACT
>Ga0209337_1002671_pt1 | contig 12800 bp, 27 predicted proteins | sample LinPmetageLP53_FD_184044 | JGI IMG/M metagenome (GOLD analysis project Ga0209337, IMG submission 184044) | Marine viral communities from the Pacific Ocean - LP-53 (SPAdes) (version 2) | ecosystem: Environmental > Aquatic > Marine > Oceanic | place: Pacific Ocean | collected 2010-02-08 | reverse complement strand
GCCCCCTTATTATATAATAGTGGGGATTTACAAAAGACTAATAGGTAAAGACTAATACCTAGAACTAATACCTAAACGTTAAAAATATTTGTATTAGGTATTAATAAATAGTATTAGTCTTTTATTAGTCCTATGTCCAAGAATGGAAAACAAATTACTACAATTCTCAACAATGAGCAATATGAATTGTTTGAAGAATTTAAAAACAAAAATAATGTATCAACTAATTATGAAGCCCTTAGATTGATGGTTACAAATTTGCCAAAATTTGAGCAAAAAGTAGATGATGGAAATTTAATTTTAACTGGTAATGTTGATGAAGATAAAAAAACTTTAGATGAATTACCTAGAAATATTTTAGAAAAGTCAATTAGAATTTTAGACTCAAAGAATCGAAAAGAAAAAAATACAATTAAAAGAACAGGAGCTTTTCACAACCAAAATTTTCGTGATGATTTGACTTCGTTGCTAATGGGTGAAGTTGATTTGTACGAAGTCAAATATCATATAGATTGGTGGTATTATATCAATCAAATTTCAACTGCACTATCTCGAAAGGGTGTTAGTAGTTCATTAATAAAACGGTACAAAAATAGTGATAATATTGAAAAACCAAAAGGAAAAAAACGATCAGTATTACTACAAAACAAGGTATTCCACTAGCAAAAATCGGGACAAGTTTGAGCTTTGCAACAAGGCTAGATTTATGCTGCTAAATGGGGAATTGTCACAAGAATCTTATGATTTATTTATTAGCTGTATGAATAAAAATAATGTGTCCTCACAAAATTTTGATTAAAATAGTTCCTGATTTGTATATGTGTACTGATTGTGAGGAGGAATTTGACATTAATGATTTGTAAGTTGTGCGGGTTTTCTTGCAGACAGATAGAAAAAAGGCATAATTGGAATTGTGGTCATTGTGCCAAATGTCATTATCTTGGAAGGCGGTCAGCTTTTGGTTATCGTGGTCATGCGTTGTCTTAAATGTTCAAAAACTCATATTCATAGCAACAAAGGAATAACATGGACAGAATTCCAATTATGTAAAAAATGTTATAAAAATATTAATGGAACCATGTCTAAAAAGGAATATGAAAGAATTAAAAAAGAAAGAAAGAATTTGTAAGTATTGTTTAGAATCTTTTGGAGATAAAGTTGAAATGTTTACTAGCTTGAGAAATGGTCATGTAATTTGTCAACCTTGTTTTAATTATAGACAGGAACACAAACTAGCAGTATGACACCAATGCAAAAATTAACTCTCGATATTCTTAATGACTGTATGAGCATAGTGGAAAAAAGAGTTTCTAACCCCATATATAAAAAAGTGATTGTATCAATGGGCTATCCTTATGCAAAAAAAGAGATTTTAAGAACAAGTGACGCAGAACTAAAGAAAGATATGAACTTGGTGTATAACAGGTTAAAGAAACACTTTAACAAAAAGCAGCTAAAAGACGAGATTGATTTTTCAAATAGTATATCAGATATTAAAGTGCCTAAATTTATTTCTGAACCTGTGGGGGATTACTTTTGAAAATATATGGAAATAGAAAATTTTGTAAAATTTGTAGATACCAAACTTTGAATATTCCATTTACTCTTAAATGTTCAGGTTGTGGAAATTATTATGAAAATTAATTTTACTACCAAAAAAATTGACCGTAAGTTATATGAAAAATCTGCATTGACTTACATTTATGACCATTATTTATTTGATGATTATAAAAGAATCATGGAACAAGACAAATGGCAAATTAACATACGAAAACTTACTGATTTTAATTGGAATTTTTATGACAAGGAAATTAAAAATTTGTCAAAAGGTATTCCGCATGGCGTTACAGGTGATAACGTAATAGATTGTTATATAGATGATGAAAATAATAGAATGTATTATATGCAGAATATGATGGTAATTTGCCATGAGTTGAGTCACATGGTCTTAAAAATATACTATCCCGATACTCGTGGCGTTTTACTTTATAATGATTTGTGGGGAAAAAAAGGAGATATAAGAAATTATTTTTCAACTGAAATTCATAACAGAGTACACGAAGGAAAAACAAGAAAATTTAAGGCATTTCATTTAAATAATGAATATTATTTTTATGGCGTTGACATAGATGATATTACCAACAAAAGAAATTTAAACAACGGTGTTTGATGAATAAATGGTTCTTGACATGAGTGATAACGATAACGATGATTCTAGTGCATTTACAATAGGTGAGTTAAGCGGTAAGCTCAAAGATGAATTTTCCAGCGAATTTTCAGGAATTAAAAATTCAATTAATGATTTGTCACAAAAAATGAATTTATCTGATAAAGAAACGGATGGATTGACTAATGTATCTGATTTTGTTCAACACTTAAACGAATGTGATAATCCAAATTGTGAAATTCACAAGTCAATTAATACAACTGCAAACAATTCGTATATGAAGGGTTTTCTGTTAGGAGCTAAATATGGTAAGCAAAAAAGAAGTTAATAAAAAATCAACAAAAAAAGTTGATAACAAGATTATAGAAAAAGTAAAAAAAGAATCCCCTAAAATCCCTGCTGCACAACCAATTAAAGAACAGCCTAAAGTTGAATCAGCCACGCCAACTTTAGAGGACGTTCAGGCAAATATTATCAGGAGTGTCGTAGAAAAACTAAGCCCTGAAATGAACAAGGCAATAGAAAACAAGTTTGAAGAAATGAAGACCGTTATTTCTAAAAACTTGGAAGGCATACAGCCGCAACAACCTGAACCTGAACCTGTAATGGAACAACAACAACCTGATTTGACCGTACCACAACAACAAGAAAAGGCGGGACTAGAGGCACTAGCACCAATTATTCAATTATTGGGTTTGGGTAACAGTCAGCCGCAACAAGGAAGTAATGGAATGATGAATATGTTTATGGAGACTATGTTAAGACAAAGTATGGCAAATTTGACTAGAAATGATTCAATGCAAGAAATGATGATGAAAGCTGCATATAAAAAAATACTTGGCGAAGACGTTCCTAGTAACGTAATGAAAACCACGAATGAGTTAATGGATCCCCTAAAGAACTATGGGGCTAAGGCTGAAGCCGCTAGAAATGCCGCCAATAATTTATAATAAATACTTGTTATTATATTGAAAGTTATGAAATGTTTTGAACAATCTATAGAAGAAGATTTAATATTTACAGCTGAAGATTTAGTAAGACAAATTAAAAAAAAGAATTGGACACAAGTAGGTAGTATTATTGATGAATTATACGAAATGTCAGAAAATGAAGATTTTCCAAGTGATTTATGATGAAATGTTTTGAACAAAAGAAAAAAATGTATTGGGAAATTGTATCAAAAGAAGAATATGAAGAAATTAAATCATATACCACTAAAGAATTATTATTAGATATTGAAGATTATTTTGATGAAACAGGTGTAGATTGTTATCATCATAATGTAATGTATGAATATCTTAAAAGACTAAATGTAAAAAGCACTAAATTTAAAAATCCTTGTAATGTTAGAGAATTAAAAGATATGGTCGAAGATGGTATGTTTGTAAAAGATACAGAATTTGAAGTTAAAGAATTATTAGAATATCCAAGTAATAAAAAAATAAAAGTTGATAATTTAAGAAAAAAAGGATTAGTGTAAAATAATGAAATGTTTTGAATCTCCAAGCGGTAGAAAAAATCCTATTGTATGGAAAAAAAGACAGGACATGAGGGATTTTATTAATCAAAAGCCAATGTTTACTCAACTAATGCAAGCTTCAAAACAATGTATGAACGCACACCCGCATTTAAAATGTGATTCTAACCAATGTATCAAAGAAGCAATTCAATGCGAGACCATACACCCCGCAACAATGTCACAGTTTAACAATTACACGTTTCATACCCACCCGCATAACATTCCATATCCAAGCGAACAGGACAAGGTAACAACTAAAAATTTGAATAAAAAATATCTTTTAATTGGCGTTGTGCCACAAAATAGAACTTATGTATTTTCAAATGATGATGATTTTACAAAGTCAATAGCAACAATTTAGCTTAAATACTATTAACAGTTATAAAAATTAATGAATATTGAGTTAGACAATACAGCTTTTGAACAGACTCTCGTATCAGAGTTAACACCTGATTTCGAGATGAGAAGAAAAAGAGGTATGAAGCAAACTCGTCTAGCAAGAGTTTCTAGAAGAGCTCCAAAAGGCAAAATTGTCTACGGTAAATCTGGTAAACGATTGAAAGGCGTGTATGTTAAAAAAACTACAGGGCGTAGAGTCTAATGGAATCTACTGACCTTGAAAAGCAAGTTAATGACTTGCTAACAACACCAAGCTTTGAACAACCACAATTTGATCAAAGTCTAAAATCAATTTTTAGCAAAGAAATGTTAATTTCTTCCGCTGGTACAGCATTATCAGTACAGTTAGGAAATACAGTTGGAAAACTCCTACCAATAGGACAACTTCCATCAGGTACGTCAAGTATTTTAGCAGGTATTTTAATGCAAAAATTTGGCGGCAATAGTCCAATGCTTAAAAATTTGAGTTTAGGAATTATACAGGGGGGTATAGCAACTGCCATGACACCATTTACATCGGGATTAATTCCGCAACAATTTTCACAAGAAAGAAAAGAAGTTGCTACAGAAGAATTAAATCCTATGGTAAAGGGGGTAATGTGGTAATATGTCCGCAAATAATTCAGGAATTGTTTTAACTTGTACGGCAGCTTTTGCAATAGCAGCTCCAGTAGCAACCGTTATTTCAGCTAATATGCAAACAAGCCCTACAGTTGCAGCAGTTACAGAACTTCAAGTCCCATTGACAGAAAATTGGATTGCAACAGACGTCTATATCTTAGCCGCTGGTGGAGCTGGAGCTCCAACTGTAATCGATCCAGTCATTTCAATGGATAAAAATAGGGGTAGACAACTTGTTCAAACCCCACCGTTAAGTTCAATGTTGATTACAAACAACACTAGACCAAGATTTAGTCCGCAACCAATCGGTTTCGAGGGTGGATCTATAATTCGTATGTTTGCAACTTCAACCGTACTAAATGGTGGTGCAATTTCAACAGCTACCTATTATGTTGCAATTTCTATCGTATAGATAGAAATTCAACATTTTTATTTTTTTTAATAAATACTACAAAGAATGTTGTAAATTATGTCATTATTGAATTTAGCTTTAACAAAAGGTCAAGGGGAAAATTTTAGCATTAAAACTTTAGAAAGATTAGAAAAACAAAAAATACAATTTAATAAATCTGAAACTCCTTTATTTTTGTCATTTATTCCATTGGCAATTATAGCCTATTTGGTGCTAAAAAAATAATGGCTACTAGAGAACAGCAAAACATTAGAAACCAAGTGGCTAAAAACATGTCCCCTTTTTCAGGAAATCAAGATGCTACAAACTGGAACGATGCATTACAACGACCAATAAAAAATAGAGATTATTATAATTCAAAACAGTTGGAGATTGAAAAAGGAGGTGGAGGTTTATCCGTAAACTGGAAAAATTACGACAACGGACAGAGCTTAATTGATAGATGGTTTTTTTCTTCAGGTTTTGGCGTAACTGAAAGAAGGTTAAACGATTATGCAGGCGAAATAAGAAACAGAATTGCAAAAATATCTTCTTGGCGTGAAACTAAGGGTTTTACCAATCCAGTAAATTATTACGAGTTGGTATATATGGAATCTTCTAGTAATTGGGAAGCTCTAAACAATACAAACTGGAACGTGCCATTGGCTAAAATATGGAAGAAAAAAAGAAACGAAGAAATTGAAAAAATGAAGGAACAGCAAATTATTGAAAAACAAAACAGGCTAATTCAGGAGGAATTAATTTTACAATTAGAATTGGAAAATCAAAAAAAAGTAACTATGGAAAAACAAAAAATAGTAGCAGATGAAATTAAAAAACAAGAAGTAATAATATCAAAGTTTGAAATAATACCAAAGCCTGAAATTACTGCTGGATTTTCATTGTTAACTTTAGGCATTTTAGGTGTTTTATTATTAAATAGTAGTGGCGATAAATCTTAACATGGTTGTTTCTTCTGCTTGGACTACTGATAAGATTAGAGAGTTAGCCGCTAAAGGTCAAAGAGTTGTAAGTGGTAGTAAAGTATCTAGTACGGTAGATTCAGCTCAAAGAGCATTATTAAAAGTAAGACAAGAAGAAGAAGAAAGAAGAAAATTTATGGAAAGACGATTAGGATCAAGAATAGTAGCAGAACAAAGAACGGAAGATTTGAAAATACAGGCAGCTCAAAGAGCTCAAGCAGAAATAGAAAAAAACGCAAGAATGATAGAAGTTGCAAACAATTCAAAAGATTTGCCAAATTATACCGCACAAACTCAAAGAGATTTTTCAGATTCAACAAGATATAACGTTCATGGAAATAATAACATAGTATCAAATAACAATGTTACAGCTGCTGAAATATGGACAGCTCCTAGTGTAACAGTAACGGGACAAAGTAAAACGTCTAGACCCAGCTCAAGTTCAATAGCTGCAAGTGAAAATTATAATACTGCAACAGCTTTAAATGACTTTATGTCTGCAAACCCATTAAGTGATATTAACATGGGATCTGCAAATCCACAGCCTACAATATGGTGGAAATCAGCAGCTCCAGAAGATAATTCAGTAAAAACAAGTGATTTAGGCGGGGATATTCAACATATTGAAACTGATAGCAATACAAATGTAGCATATTTGCCATTTGAAAATAAAATTCCAGATAATACAAATTTTACTAGCAGTTATAATCAATTTTCATTAGGAACTGTAGGAGTAGGATTAGCCGCAATAGGTATTTTATTACAGTTGGGGAAGAAAAAATAATGTTACCTATTACCGTTAATTGGGAAAGAAGCCCATCAGCACCAAGCCCTGTATTTGGCGTAAATACTAAACAAAACTATTCCCCTCAACCAACTGATAATATTTATGATGATGGTAGATTCGATAAAATTAATCCTAATGTTTTCATGGGAAAAAGAGCAAGTAATAGAAAATTAAATTTTGAGCAATACGGAATGTATGATCAAAAAAGAATGTTTTCACAAAGTTACAACGCACCTAAAAATAATTCATCATGGGAAAATAATGTTTCATGGGCGGGAAATACAGGAATGAGCAAAAGTTCAAGTTATCAAGGCATGAATGTAAATTTTGACCAAGAATTAAGTAATGCTGATTTAACTACAGCTTTACAATATACAAACAGACAAGTGGCAACAAATTCCGATAATTTGGTGGAAATGGGAAGAAAACAAACAAAAATTGGTGATGATAATACAGAACAAGGTATTAAAATTGCTAGATTAGATAATATTGTAAATGATTTAACTAGCGTATGGCAAAAAACTGTAGGACTAGTTAGTACAAATACAAATGCAATTAAAACAAATTCTGATAATTTAATTGACGTTGGAAAAAGTATCAATCAAATAAATGAAGATCATAAAAATATGAACAAAGGCGGAGGCGGTATTTTTCCCCCATTAATTCCATCATTAAGTTTAACTACAATTGCATTAGGCGGATTAGCTGCATATTTCTTGTTGAGGAAAAAATAATGGTTATACAACTGGGATTAATTCCTGTATTGCTTTTAGCTTTTGCAGCTTATCGAACATTTTTTAGTGGGAAAAAGAGGAAATAGATTATGAAGTTTATAGGAATGTATAATTTCGGGGGTGGAGGAACTGAAATTATTACTGGTGTCGCAAATGAAAATCTTCCATCACATACTGAAAATATTGGCTACAATGAAAAAGTTTTGTTTAGTGGCGAATTTACAAATCTTTCAAGGACTCTAGTTCATGTCACGTTGCAAGGATTTGGAACAGCACAAAATTTTCATAGACATGACTTGAGAGCTTACGAGTCTTTTGTAGTCAAGAACGTGCCATTGTCTTCCGTTTCAATTTACGTTGAACCAAACGAGTTGATTGGGTTTCACGGAATGGGTACCCTAGTTGAGGCAGAAGACGAAGACGAATACGCAATAATGCTAGCTAAATCTTCAATGAATGAATCTTTACCAAACAGCCCTGTATTTGATACAGATGATTATGCTAGAGTTACGTCTAATGCCGCAGCTACCGTTGATTTATACGCTAGTGGTGCAGATGACGATTTCGCACTTTACAAATTGACCGCAAGTGTTGCAGCTGCAAATATTATTGACATATTTTGGACTAATTCGGCAAACGCAAACGTTGAATTTATCGGACAGCTAAACTTTGCAAGTAGCGGAACTTTTGTTTACGACTTTCCCGAAGGAATGTTACGCAATCCAAATCGCCAAGGAGGTAAGTTGAGAATGACCACTTCTACTAATGCATCTACAGTAATTGACGTAATCGGACATGAAGTTCATGCGGGACAATAACCATGGAGGAATTTATCTTAGGGATTTCATTAGTAGGATTTTCAACAATGCTATCAGTAATGATTTTTAATTCACGAAAAAACGATACCCTAATCAGAAATTTATGTGAACGTATCGCAAAGCTTGAGGGCATGCTACAGGAAAGGTTGAAATGACTAGAAAAATAAAAAAATTACTTAAAGATTTTAGCATTTCATCTTTTAATTATTCTGGTGGAATGGGAGGGGGTCAAGAAGGTGTACCAGATGATTTGCTCACTACGAAGGGAGATACACACGGTTTTACAACTGAAAATGCAAGAGTCCCAATAGGTGCAAACACTACCGTATTGACCGCAGATTCTACGGAAGCTTTAGGATTAAAATGGGCTGCTGCATCTGGAGCTCCAACAACTACAAAAGGTGACGTTTCGGGTTTTTCTACCACTCAAGCTCGAATCCCAATAGGCACAAACAATCAAGTATTGACCGCAGATTCTACGGAAGCTTTAGGATTAAAATGGGCTGCTGCAATTGCAAGTGGTTTAGTTGTAATATGGTCAGGTACTATTGGAAGCTATCCCGCTGGATGGGCATTAAACAGCGTTGGAATACCAAACAAGAGTCTAGGATTATCACAATTAACACAAAATGACGGAAGGGGATTATACAACGGTCAGCCTCGTACAGCTTTGGGTCAGGAATTTAACGCAGGCAATACCATGGTAGGCAAAAATCTAACTGCTGCTACATTTTACCTTTACAAAACTGGATCACCAACTGGAAGCGTTAATGCCTATATTAAAAATTCTAGTGGAGTAATTAGAGAAACCTCATCTACAACATTAAACCCCGCAACATTGACAGCAGGTTCGGGAAATGCAACAGCCAACGAGTTTACTTTTGCAGGGACTACAACTTTGGCAGTTGATGACATGATTACAATTGAATACCCTTCAGGTTCGGCAGGGAATGAGCTAGGTGTAAGAACTGACAATAGCGGAGCCATTGCAAATTCAACTATGAGGCAATATACGGGTTCATGGGCTGACGTAGCAGGCGAGGCTTTAACATTTGTAGCGGGTTATGAGTTGGCATACATTCAAAGGTCATAAGTTTAATCTAATAAATAATAGCAAAATCCCCTAACTTATCATGGTAAATATCTTATCAAAAGCTAAAGTGTCAAATGTTATTGCAGGCAGTACAATACTGTTCACAATATATGCAGTAGTCTTTCAAGTAGTATCAGTAGACAGCTTGTTGGTTCTATCAACTGTATCAGGGTTTAGTGCAAAACATTTATTCGACTCTCGAAACGCTGAATAATATTGAATTGTCCTTACAATATTAAACACAAAAACCCAAAGCACGTTCATTTTCATTGTCAGCTTTGCGGTCATATCTTTTGTTATGCCTTACCGTTAGCTCAACACGCTATCAAAAGACATAACGGAAAAATCAAGCTACCCGCTCGATAAAAATTCTATTTATTATTTTTCCTTTTTTCATTCGATAAGAAAACAATACATCTTTTAATTTTTCATCATCTTTTAGAATATCCATAACTATTCTTTGACCATCATCACGCCATTTTTTTCTGTATGGCATTTTTTCAATAAATGATAATTCCTTATTTGTTGTAACGTACAAATGATACCCATCTAATGAAGTTGATTGATAAATTTCAATAAATTGCACTATCTTATCTTTTTTAATAAAGTTTACACGCTTTTTTAATTCATCATAAGCTATGTTATCAAAATCTAATTTGACTATGGAATATATTTTGTAGTTACACCCCCTGCATTAGTAAAAGTCACTTTAATATTTGGATATTGAGCTTGTTCATCAATAAAATCAGCTCCTATTCTTTCTTGGTCATAACCTGCCTTATCAATGTAAGATATTTCCATAATATTATCTGTAATAATATCTAACATATCTTGAAATCTGTTTATATCATTTTTTTCAAAAGTTACAGCTTCAATATCAGTAGAGGTTTTCCATTTTGGGTTTTTTGTTTCTCCTGTTTTTAGAATTTTCTTATACCAAATATCAAAATCTCTATCAACAAAATTATCTCTAGCAAATTCATCATCAGATATAATTTCATCTTTTCTTTTCCTTACTTCCTTAGTGGTTAATTTTTCAAATTCGGGAAAATTTTTTCTAAGATATTTTAAAACGTCACGATTAATGCTTCTGTCAGGCGTTTTTCCTGTATAGATTCCTAAGCTTTCTAAATGATTTTCTAAATCTGTTCTGCTAAAATTAGGATTATTTAAAATAAAACTGTCTAATGGATTATCATATTTTGCATTAAACATAATTTAACCTCATAAATAAAAAAGAAAAGAGTTGGATATAACTTGACATGCTAGTGATTAAACCCCTGCTAATGTTAAGTATGTTCTTCCGTTTGAGGATTTTTTTTCAACGCATTTGCATGGAAACTCAATATCAGTACCTAAACCGTTTTGCTGTAGTTGTTTGATATTGTCCACAATAACACCGCTTGATGAATGTACGGTATGCGGATTTCCATCACTATCATCTAATTCAATGATGGCATATTCTCCTTTGCTTCCTTGTTTGATTTCTGCATTTTTCAATCGTATTTCTTGGTCTAGAAATAGAGATTGAATTGATCCCTCACTTTCTGAATCTGTTTGATTCAAAATTTCTTCAATGTTTCCTGTTTTTTTTGTCATAGTTTGTTTTTTCCTAGTAAAACTTTGACAAACTTGTCATCATTAAGATTAGATAATGATTTTTTTGCCATGTGTCTTACTTTAGACTTTTTGAACTCTTTTAGGGTCGTAGATTCGACTCTTATCGTTGTTACAGTCATTAAAATATAGAAAAACTGTTAGACATATAAATTATACTATTGACTTTTATGTCCATTTGTCCAAATTGCCGCCTTTTGACTTTAAAATATCCCTGCATTTTTTTCGTTGATTTTCATTATGATACTCGTCATATTTGCCGCAATTATTACAAATAAAAGAAAAAGACAAGTGGGATTAATCCCACCCATTTTCATAACACGCTTGATTTAGTACGTGGTCTATGAAATCCCCTTTAGGTTCGGTTTCTATTTTGATAATTTCAGAAAGTACAGCAACCCGATTAGTTCCCATAATTTCGCCAAACCCGAAAGTCACACGCTTGACATGTTTCAAGTCAGGTAAAACAATGTCAAATGTTTCGCCCTTGAACCTTGAGCTGCCAACTTCAATGGCTGAATCATCAGCCATTAAACGAAGCTGTCTTATGTTTTCTGCTCCCTGAATTCTTTTGTACTGCTTCATTTTCTAAGCTCCTTTTTTTCTAGTTCTTCAACAACTTCAAGAGCTGCCAAATGCTGATATTTATCATCTAGTAAAATATCAAGCTCAATGATTAATGTAGACTCATTGTTTTTTGTTTTCCAGTTTGATATTTTATGCTTTTTCAAGGCTTCGACTAATTGACATGCCTTATCTTGGATTTTAAAATCCAAATCCATAGACTCATAAAAAATTTTGTCGTACATGGATTCCTTTTTGTTTTTCATTCCAATTACATCAGAAATTAATTTTCTAAGTATTTGGCTTTCACTTTTACCTTGTTGCTTACAATATCCACTAAACAATAAGTGAATATCCCATTCTACTCTAGTAGAAAGTGTAGTGGTTTTCATTCTTCACACTCCAAAAGGTCTTTTACTATTTGCCTACAACCCTTGCATTTGAGATACCATTGGTTAATACCTAACCAATCACGTTCCATCTCCTCCTGTCCACATTCAGGACAACTGATGAACATAGACAAGACGTTTGTACTTGGTTCAATCATGGCGACTTGATACTCATCATTGGTAAGAAAGCAGTAACCGCTTTCTTGGTTCAATGTTGGAATTGTGCCATCATCACACCACATAGCTTTGAAAGCTCGTGTTGTGTTTTCTTCCTGATATGCTGTAAGCATTGGGGTTACTTCTGATAAGTCCATTTTGGAAATATCAGTTGTAAGTGGGTTTTCATACATTAGTTTCTAGCCCCCTCAATTATGAGAATTGATGTTCTTAATTCTCCTCTAGAGTATGTCGTAGTCATTGAATTTAATCTATATCTATTTTCAATCATAGACATTATTTTTTCAATGCTGCTTCCGCTAACAGTTATCATACCAAATGCTTTTGATACTTTTTCTTTATAGACTATTTCAATAAATTCTAGTCCGTTTATTTGGCTTGTCGTAATCCGTGGCATGTCTCTTCCATACACAGATTCCAATCTTTGTGACATTTTTCCTTCATTACTTTCATCACTTGAATGAATTGTTTTTTGGTTCTTTACCATGAATATATTTTATATTCATAGTATATTAATACCAAGCAAAAGTTAAATAGGGGG
>Ga0209337_1002670_pt1 | contig 12802 bp, 17 predicted proteins | sample LinPmetageLP53_FD_184044 | JGI IMG/M metagenome (GOLD analysis project Ga0209337, IMG submission 184044) | Marine viral communities from the Pacific Ocean - LP-53 (SPAdes) (version 2) | ecosystem: Environmental > Aquatic > Marine > Oceanic | place: Pacific Ocean | collected 2010-02-08 | reverse complement strand
ACTTGCTCTCGCAGCAGGACGATCTCTTCCCAAAACTATTGAAGCATTATTGTCATTTTTGAAAACAACTTCACTTGCAGCTTGATTTAAATATGGAATAGGTTCTGGTAAATTAGAACAATTTAACCCGGAACCATCAGTTCCCTCTGACTGGGCGCTATTTTTGCCTATTGCTTCTTTAAACCTACTCGGTAAGTTTTCTAAATCTTTTGCTTTTTTCTTTTTTCCAATTCCTAATGGCATTATACTGTTGCCTCCTCAGCGCATTCATACCCTGAGTCCTCGACCCCATCAGAAGGAGGTGTAGATGTGCCCAATTCACGCAGAACTGCTAGCGATGTAGGGTTATCAACTTGCCCTAGACCTGATGTAAAAAAATTATCCCACGACCAGTGGTCCATAGAAATCGCAAACCGATTTCCTGATTCACCCTTATATTCCCAGTGCCACCTTTCTTTGGAAACGGTTCTAACAAAACCAAAGTAGTGTGCATTGTTTACAAGCCATTCATATACTCTTGTTGGACCGTTTGGACACGCTACTTTACGATAATCACCGGGCTTTCCGGGTGCCCCTGTGGATGGGTTTGTGCCGCCGAGGTCCACGCCGTAACCACTTCTGTGAGCACCGGCTGTGCCATAAGGCGAGCTTGTTGGCGGATCGCAAGCTCCGTTGCCGCCCAAGTATTTGGGGGGACAGTTTTGGTTTTTTAAAGTTATCTGACCTTTTTTTGTTTTTCCCGTCAGCCCACAAGCTGCTGCCGCATCTCGGGTGTCGATATCGTCATCGGCTCTAAAACCAGAGTTTACAGGAAAAGAAATTCCATCTTCTAAAGCTGCATTGCGCATTTTCATAAAAAGTGCAGCAAAAGGACGACCTTTCGAGTCTGTCACTGCAATTGGGGTTCCATCAATGATAACCGTTTCTTGCGGTGTGGGACCGAATGATGGACTACTCATCATGGGACCGGCACATAAATCTTCTACATCTGCGATGCATACTGGATATCCATTTGATGCGGGAGTGCTTATGGTACTGGCATTCGTTTGGGGGGTTCCGGTAGAATTACTGTGTGCATCGGTGGCAGAATCATCGGCGTTATCGGGCATAGAGTCCGATCCCTTTTCGGCTATTCCGAGATAAATACCTCCTCGTTGGTTTTTTCTGTCTTCAAAATCAACTATTATTATATCGCCCGGAGAAGGTTCCTTCTCTCCGCCAGCCAAGAAGCCAAGTAATCCACCCCTTGTTTCACCTCCAAAGAACGCGTCATGCATATCAATGAGGTGTTTATCTCTGTTATCCATAGTCTCGATAGACTTTGACACATTTGGCATAGGGATACAAGCATGTATTTCTGGGATTCTCGCCTTTACATATACTCTCTGGGTCTCAAGACCTAACAAGTTTGTTGACAAGTTCCATGCACCATAAAACCCATCGCCTGCTGCTATCTTCTTTGAATATAAACAGATTGCCCTTAGAGGGTAGCTAAGGGAGTTTTTTGTCTGAAGCGATCTTTCCATCGCCATATGAAGAGGTGCCATACCTCCTACATTAGACTGGTCAAGTATAATCTCATCTGAATCTGGCGTAAGGGGATTCAGATCTCCAAAAATTGGATTAATACGAGGATCAGCCATCTACACTGTCTCCCTTAATCATATCAAAAAGTTTATCTTTGTCAAAATCAGAAAGCGCTGGTCCTGAAGCTTCTTTCTTTTGAAGAAGAGCGGATACTTTAACTAGTTGCTCATTTGAGCGCTGGAGTGTCTCGACATACTTTGCAGCAGTCATCCCTACTATCCGATGTCTCTCTTCATCTTTACCCATGTAGCGAACAACATCGTCTAAAAGTTCGCGAGTAATTTCGCGATCTTCTTGAATATTTTTAATTGCCAACTCTAAATATGAATCAATATCTTTCATTAGCCACTCCCCTCGTCCCATTTATATTTAAAGGCTCTGTATTTAATTCGCATTTTGTTTAAATTATTTACGATCTGCTTGGTGTTCAAGCCAGTGATCTCTCTCATATATAAATAAATAGCCTTCTTGTTAAAAATTTCTATATTATCAGACTCCTCCATTAAAATCCTAATTGCGTCAAGGACCTTCTTTTCATTCGGCTTGAGGTTAGGACCGTCCCAAGACTCTATTTCGGTCCAAAGTAGGTTAAAAAACTCTTCTTTTTCTCTTATCTCGTCATAATTATTGTAGCATGAGAGGTGCTTCAGCTTTGCTTCGCTGGACATATTATCATATTCTACCTCTCTCTTGGTTCGCTTGGCATTTTTTTTAACTTTGTGAATAAACCAGTTTTTGGTCACTACGCTGAAATAAGAAAAAGCCTTAGATCCTTTACTTTGATCGTATTTTTCTAAAATTGTAGTAAGCCACACCTTACATTCGTCCCGAAGATCATCAATGTTCGGCAATGTAGTAAACTTATATGTAAAAACAATCTTATCAACCAACTCGTCAAAGGCTGGCTGAATATACTTTACATACAACTCAGTTCTTTCGCGAGGGTCGCTAGAGGCGACAAACCTAACAATTGCATCTTCGTGAACCTGCGTAAAATATTGCCTGCCGCTTTTACTGCGGCGTCGACGCCTCTTTGTCATCAAAATCTCCTTTCTCTATGGGTGCTCCCATTAGAGTGAATAACGTCTCATATTCTTCAAACTCTCCAATCAGAGCACGAGAGTGAGAAAGTAAATTTTCTAGTGTTTGATCACCGTAAAATGTTTCTAACTCATATACGCCCTCGATATGCCTAGAAAATGAATCAATATCTACAAAAAGATTTTCCAGAGTATCAACTACATTAGCAAGCATTCGAACAGCCCTTACAGCATACCAGATCAAAAATATATTGAATATGGCAGATAAAGACAGAGCAGAAATCAAAATCCAATTCATCTCTTCTCCTCAAGTTTTTTTCTTTGCTGCTTTAGTTCTTCTCTAGATTCTTCTATAAAATCTTTCACTTTCTCTCCCGGTACGTCTTTTTTCGTACTTTGCTTTTCCACGCCAGAAACGCTAAAGCCAACGGATGGTATTCTTTCACACAAAGTAGAGCCACACGAGCATATTGCCCGCTCACCAAAGCCGTGGAAAGCATTGAATTGGCTCATACACTCAACACATCTATAAGCGTATCTAGGCATCAGTAGTGGCACCCGCTTCTTCGAGCCATTCACCACCTGCATCAAATTTAACTATAGGCGGATTTTTAACATAAAGATTGCCATCCTTAAGGATAAAATCAAATTCCTCTAGGACAGGGACAATATCACTCTGCTCTAAAAGTGACTTTTGAAGCGCCATCATCATCGCACCGAGTGCTTGTTTAGAAAGTTTCATATCAGTTACAAGATTATTCATTTTTTCTCCTTACCATCTAAAATGGTTTTTATAATGTTTAACAATTAAATCGATTTCTTGATCAAAAATCTTTTCGGGTTTCCACCCTAATTTACGCAATTTAGAGTCATCAACAGAATATCTAACGTCTTGCCCCTCTCTCCTGTAGGAAAGATCTAGTAATTTGTCTATGCCTTCGTACTCCGTAGCACAACTGCCGCTAAAGTAAGAATTAATAATTTTTCGGACTGTATCTTTATTCTTTTGTTCAAATCCTCCTTCAATGTTAAATATTTCATTAACAACGCCAGACTCAACAATTTTGACTACAGCTTGTGCGGTATCTTCGGCATGGAGCCAACTCCTATATGGTTTTCCTTCATCATGTAGGCGAATTTTCTTGTGTTGTTGTAAAAGTTTCACAACAAGAGGGATAAGCTTCTCGGGATATTGGTGGTTACCATAGTTGTTGGCAGGACGTAAGATTAAGTAGTCTATTCCATAAGTTCTTGCCCATGCCTTTATTAGCATGTCTGCCGATGCTTTTGAGGCAGAATACGGGTTACTTGGATTCAATGGCGATTCTTCCGTAAAAGATCCTTCAGTAATGTCGCCATACACTTCATCGGTACTAAAATGAAACAGGATAGGCTTGCGTGATACATTGCTTGGCTTGCGACGAATAATATCTAAAATATTTTTCACACCGGTTACGTTGCTATGAATAAAGTCTGCGCTATCGATGATACTATTTCCGACATGGGTTTCAGCAGCAACATTGATGATGTAATCACAATTAGGGATATCCTTTAAATCACATATATCTGCCTCGGCAAACGTAAAATTCGTTAAATCGAGATCTCTGCACATTTCAAATAGATCTTCAATACCATTTGCTGCGTAGGTACTTTTGTCAATGCCATAGACACGCCAACCCCTCTTAAGGCAAGCTTTTGTAACGTGCATCCCAATGAACCCAAGGCACCCTGTGACTACTACTAGTTTCACCTAGTCTCCCTTTTCAATTCTATAACTATCAGAATCAAAATGTTGTGTTGAAAATTCGAATAACTCGGTGTCTTCTAGAGCTTCCATCTGGTGACGCAACCCACGAAATACATGAAAATTATCGCCGGGTCCCAGAATCTTTTCTGCCGCCCTAGACAGATCATCGTTGGTTGAATATCTTACTAATATTTTACCAGACTGAATGTAGAAAACTTCGTCCTTTAACTCGTGATAGTGCCACGAACATTTCCGACCTTTTACAAAATAAAGAAGCTTTCCACAATATTCTTCACAATTTACAATCCATTTTTCAAACCCCCACCCTTTCGGTACGAAGGCAATAGGTATATCAATGTTACTCATCGTTAAAAAACTCCATATCACTTGTGCCCTTATCATCCACATAGATATCGCCTGCTGGCTTACCTAAGAATAATGCATGATACTTGACGCCCCATTCTTCAAGTTGTTTTTTGGTAAGAGTTTCAAACGCCGTATATGCATAAGCCGTGGAGTTGCCACTTCTCCCCATTCCTCTGGCAGTTTGAAAAATTATTGTATGACCTGCATCGTATAACATATTAACTTTTTTTACTCTTTCAACAAAAGGATACGCATTATCGTAGTTTCCTCCTGTATTATAACAGATTGTACCGTCTATGTCAAACACATAAGTCATATTAATAATTCCCATACCAAGGCTCGCCAATCATCCCATAAGTATTGATAAGCTGACGGATTCCTGAGTGTAAATCATACTGGCACACAAACCCTTGGTCATAAATCTTTTCACTACTTACGATGTAGTCTCGAACATCAGGGTCGCTTGTAAACTCTGCGCGGACAACCTCTAGGGGCATATGTTGTGCGATCTGTTCTGCTAATTGTAGTTTATTCATATTAAGGGAGTCATTGCCCAAGTTATATGTTTCATCCCTGCAAGAATCCCAGTTGTCAACTACAAACTTAAAAGCTCGACAGACATCTTGAATGTGGACATAATTCCTCATGAACTCGCATTCGTAAAGAACAATTAGTCGGTCTTGTAAAGCTCTCCACACAAAGTTATTCACCAAGAGATCTGATCTCATGCGAGAAGAAGGACCAAATACAGTCGCAAGTCGGAAAGTCGTACAGCCGGGAGTATCACGATAAACTTGCTCTGCTTGCACTTTTGTTTTTCCGTAAAGTGAGACCGGATTTAGGGGTGACTCCTCGGTACAAACACCATCCTTTGCCACGCCATATCCCGAATTAGTACAAGGATAAATTAGTATCTGGTCAGGGGACTTGGAGTCAGCTATCAATCGATTGGCTGCAAAATTAATCTCTGCTGCACCTCTTGGGTCTTTTTCGCATAGAGGAAAGCCAACCAGAGCAGCCAACGGAATAACAATATCATGTTCCGAAACTAATTTTAAAAGAGTTTTGGTATCCCTTACATCGCCCTCAATAAAGGAAAAGTTGGGATGCGTAGCGTAACGAAGAAGAGATGTACGGTCATACATCATATTATCAAATGCTGTTACCTTATACTCTCCGAGAAGGTGAGCGATTAATTCGCTGCCGATATATCCTGCTGCACCTGTGATTAAAACTTTCATTTGTTTTCGCCTCGATATTTTTCTTTGAAGTATTCTATAGATGTTCTTAAACCTTCCTCAAGTGAAGTTTTTAAAAAATCATTCTCGCCGAGATGCTCTAGCACTCTAGTTGTATCAATTTTCTTCTCTCTTACCCCGACATACTTGGTCTTGTCGTGCTTGATCAGGTCAGCATCATAGTTATAAATTTCACAAACTTTCTCTGCAAATTCATTAATTGTATAATCCTGACCTGATCCTAGATTAAAGATTTGATTTTTGTGTGCTCGTAGTGTTATCATTGCATCCACCGCATCATCTACATAAATCAATTCTCGTCGTTGTTCTCCGTCGCCCCATACAACGAACTCATCACCACTATACTTGGCATTATAACAGTTTCTGATAAAGTCAAAAATAAAATGATTATCATCCAATTCAAAGCCGGGTCCATAAAGCGTCGAAGGTATGAAATAAAGCCATTTAAGACCATACTGATGTTCAATAGCTTGTAAGCCTAATAAAAGCATACGCTTTGTCATCGCATAAGTATAAAGGCTTGGCTCTGGCTGACCTAAAAGATAGTTGTCTTCCTGCATGGGTATTGCTGGGGCATAGGAGCAACTTGTGCCCATGCAAATCATTTTGGCTTGAGGCTGATATTCTTTCCAATATTGAAGTATATTCGTGTTAATTGCCTGATTTTTAAGCCATTGATCACCTTTGTGGTGTAAGCAGTAATCTCCTGCCTTGGTCACCGCTGCCAAGTGGTAAATATAATCAAACTTAATTGATGAAAATTCTCGAACTAGATTCTCAATCTTTTCGAGATTAGCTATCTTGGTGTTGGATATATAAACCTCAAAACCCTTGTCCTGAAGCTTCTTTGTCAAGTGTGTGCCGAGAAAGCCAGTTGCACCAGTTACTAAAATATTCATTTACGTTCCTCCAGAAGCGGTTGCACGACGACCTGCGGGTCAGGAGCGGAGAGGTCAACTTCATGATGGACATGGCATCTCAAGTTATCCAAAGTATCCTTATCAAGACTTTCTAGCAGTTTCATGTTCGCGAATATAACATCAGCGCCTATAACCTTAAAAATTTTGTAGCCATTTGCTATTAGCAAATGATATAAATCCCAGCCGTCGCTCTGTTCTTCCCAGTGGTCAATATTATCTTCTGACAATTCTGAGGTTATAAAAACGATTCTATCTAAATATTTTCCGATGCTTCTTACTGCCTCATAGTCTTTTCCTTCGCAGTCGGTCTTAATGTGCTCTATAAAGCTAAATCTTTCCCAATCAACATGATCTAAGATCGCCTCAAGACTGATGACAGGTGTCTGTACAATACTCTCTATAAAATGTGGGTGTTTCTCGCTAGGCTTTAACAAACTAGAGGACCCAGAAGCACCGTCAGTTGGGTCCATCATATAAAATTTTTCCCAAGATAATTCTTTAACGTCATCAATTGCACATTGTATGCCACAAAAACGATTCCCTATCTCACAAACAACTTTATGATTAAGTTTCACGACTCCTTCGTCCAGTTGAATAATTTTGAAATTAGTAGGGTATGGTCTTATGCTTTTCGATTTTTCAAAGTCTTTAAGCATTCTCCAATGATAAGAGAGCGGCTCAATACCAATAACAAATCTATCATCGTTCTCGCTTAGCCAAATAGCAGAATGAGGAGCTTCTCCGGCAAGACCAACATCTATATTAATATGTTTTTGGTCTTCGGGAATTATAAATTTCCCTCGTTCATCTAATTTTCCACTTAATATATCCATATTTAACATGATAAATTATTCTCCTGCGCCAGTTCTTTGAGTTCCTTATTGACAAACTTATAATCACCCGACTCTTCGTCAAATAATTCAAAGTTATTATCGCTCATAAACTGAACGATTTCATCAGCATCGCTATATGTTGTGTTTGCTGGGTCATCTTTTTTAAATGCTTCTACCCTAAAAAAGACTACTTTATTAATGTATTCTTTACAGCTTTTTAAAGCGTCGAGTTCTTTCCCTTCAATATCCATTTTTACGCACTCAATAAAAGGATATTTATCCCAGTCGATACATTCAAAAACTTTTTTTAAAGAAATACATGGTACATCATATGTTTTAGTAATTTTCTTGTGTGGATCGTCCTCAATCACATCCTTTCGCAGTGATGACGCCCCAATATTGGACGTTCCGTGTGTTGAGTAGAATTGTTGAATAACTATTTCATCGGGGTTTGGCACATTATCGATAGCGCCCTTTATAAGAACATATCTGCCCTGTATATCACACACCTCCCGCACGATGGGACAAAGCCTAAAGGTTCCTGCCCTATTGTATTGGTAAATCGGACTTATATGATATATTCCCGTTCTTTCGTTTCCAAACTTTGTGCCGTAAGGGATAGGCTTTAGCATTTCGGGGGATGGGGGAAGAAGGTGATTTCTTAAAAAAACCTCCGAGACATAACCGGCAAACTGAGCGACCTTGTTTGCATACAAATATAAAGATGGAATATAAGAATTATTAGTATTGCAATAGTATAACTCTCGCTGACAAACGGGATTTGCCTCAACACCTATAACGCCAACATCGTCGTTGTTGACCAGCCAGCGGGCTCCATAAACGCCCTCAGTTGAAAGACCTACATCTATTCTAATTTTCTTTACTTTCTCGTCGAAAACAAATTTATGATTATCGATTGTAGCAGGATCTAAAAGTAAATCTTCTATGTCTTTTACAACTACTGGACCCGGCAATAACCTTGGCTCGCCAGTGTCCTCATCGACATCACAAAGATTAAGAACGATCAATCCAGCGAGGTCTTCGCCGTATACTTCATGCATTACACTATCTCCACTTCGGGAAAAGGAATAATGAATTTTACTCCTTTTTCCATAATATCTTGATTTTTTGCAATGATTTCTTCGGCAAAGTTATGAGACAACAAAAGATAATAATCTGGAAGGTCTGATTTACTTTCTTTTGTAATCGGAATGTGGGACTGAGGAAGGTAGTTTCCTATCTTAAGGTCATTAATTTCTACTGCTTTGGATACCAATTCTTTGGTTATTCCAAAATAATTCAATAGAGTGTTGCCTTTGGCTGGTGCCCCATAAGCATACACCGTTTTACCTTCGTTTTTTAAGTGAACTAACAAATCTCTTAGGTCGTTCTTCTTGCTCTCGACCGCCTTTGCGAAAGACAAGAATTCATCAAGAGTGTATTTTTCATCTTGACTAAGCACGGAGTCAAATCTTTCCGTTTTCTTATTAAGTTTGCCGCCAGAGTGAGTGACTTTTGCGATAATAGAGCCGCTATGGATATCTGAATGGTATGCGTCAAAAACTTCCAATCCATAAGGTTTAAGTAAATTCATTAAACTTCTAAGTGTATAGTAGCACAGGTGTTCGTGGTAGATCGTATCAAAATTATGATTCTCTATCATCGCTCCTGCATACATAAACTGGACGATAAACACACCGTCTTCACTAAGAAGATATTTAATCCCCTCGATCACGCTATGAAGTTCTTCCAAGTGAAAGAATACGCCGGAAGCATTAATGAGTCGTGCAGAGCCTTCTTCCAAGTTTTCTTGTGCTGTTTCCTTGTTGAAAAAAGCATTGAGGGTGGGCACGCCGTCTCGCTCAGATATCTCACATATGTTTGTAGCTGATTCAATATTCAGAACATTGCTTAAGCCTGCCTTCTTGTATTGCAACAGTTGACTTCCATCGTTTCCACCAATGTCAACAATCAAATCATTTCCTGAAAGACTGAATTGCTCTTTATTTTCTTTTGCAATTTCATAGAAGTGATTGACCAAGGTCTTTGTCATGCCAGACAGATACTGATGATCTGCGAACATAATCTCTTTGGGGACCGTGTGGTCTAGTTGTAAAAGACCACAGGCATCACAATGAACCATACATAAAGGGTATACCTTTTCTTTTCCCATATCTTCTGCTTTCAAAAAATCATTACACCAAGGCTGATTGCCTAAGTTTAGCACCTCTGTAAATTCAGAGGCACCGCATCCACGACACCTTTTCATCATTTCTCCCTTTATAACTACATTATAACCGATCTATTGATTATGTGCAACACTTTTTTCAATTATTTCTGTCGTCGAATAACCTTCGATACGATCAAAGAATTTAACTTCCTTAGCGTGCTCTGAGCCAATAATTTCTTTTCCTTTCCAGTCCGAACCGATAACCATGATGTCTGGTCCCAGAGACTTTATGATTGTAGTTAGTTTTTTATCACTGTCAAAGCCAACGACCAAATCAACACAGGAAAGTGCTTGCAAGACATATGCTCGATCCTTAAATGTGTTTATCGGTCTAGAGTCTCCTTTTGATTCCTTTACTCGCTCATCTTTATCTATGCCCACGACAAGGTGGTTGCCCAAAGAGCGTGCGTATTCTAACATCTCTATATGACCTCGGTGAAGTATATCGAAGCAGCCGTTAGTCCAAACTACCATCTATTTTTCCTCTAATATATTTAAAAGTCTTGATTAATGATGTTGCCTTTTCTTGGATGCCTCTAGCAACACCGGCTGATTGGTATAGGACACACTCTTCAGGGCTTGATCCGCCTTCGGAATCTATTGTATAAGTCTCTGGCAAAGTTGCGATCTTTAATTCCTGTCCGAGCTTACTCTCTAGAATAGCTGTGTTAACGACGCAGCCGTCACCATCTAAGTGTGTCTGTTCTTCTTTTCGGTGAGAGAACCAGTAGCCGGGAACTTTGTCACCTCGTGCTTGTTTCGTGTCCCATTCTTCTTTAGTCAACAATAAGGATTCTGCTCGGCGCATAATCTGCCTATCAAAAAAGTCTATGTTTTTCTGACTACACTGAAGAGCCCATGTTGCGACTATGTATGGGCTCTGGTGTTCTGTGTGAGGATTATATTGAAACACCATATCATTTGTTTCCAATAGTTTATTTATATCTGCCTTAAAATCACGAAAAAATACTGCGTCAAGATCTAGAACCAGTAAATTATCTCCTTTATGGGCAGCGAGTTGTTTAGAGATAAATTCTAGTCTTTTAAAATTAATAATTTTAAAAGCATCTTCTCCAACCGCTCCGGGCTCAGAATCAAGGTCTCTAATATGCAAAATGTTAACACTTCCAAATTCCATTGGAAGTGTTTTATGAAATATCTGTTTATATATGTCAAAATAACTATCTGACATGACAACACACAAATGTAATTCTTTTTCCATCCTATATCCTTATTTTTCCAGCTAATATGTCTTTAAACATTATCCAATCGCACGCCTTAGCCCACAAAGGCTTGCTAAAGGCTGCTGGCTTATTTTTTTCAAAAACAAAGTGACCCATCCAAGCAAACGGATAAATCACAAATGGCGCGAAAACGAGCAGAAATAAATTATTTATCAGACAATACGAAACAAAAAGCAATGTCACACATTGCCCAATAAAGTGTAGCCTTCTACAGTGCCTGTTTTGGTGTAGCGATAAATAATGTTTATAATACTCTTGAAATGTCATATTACATTTACCCCTTTCATTTGCACAACCTTTGTGGCACAACTATTAGCAAACTCCATCGCCTTGTGTATGTCGCCAGATGCCATATATTCATAAACCAAGCCAGCTAAGAAAGTGTCGCCTGCACCAGAGGTATCTTTTATCTCAACTCTATCAACCAAATAAGATGTCCCCTTGTGAGTACACCCTTTCGAACCAAGGGTGATAATCAGCTTATCTTTTGCCCAGCTTTCTGAATCATTTTTAATGTCTTCAAAGGATCTTTTGTGTTCTTCGTGGTTTATCTTGATAAAGGTGCCTCGCTGACAAAAGTCGCCAATAATCTTTTTTGTATCGATAAAAATTAGTGGATGGTTTTCACATATAAATTGAATATCGTCTTCGCTCAAGAAGCCCTTATTGTAGTCTGAAATTACAACTGCCCCGAAACCATGAAGAAAGTCCGCAGTCAAGCCCTTTATTCTACTAATCTTTTCTTCGCCAGAATCCACTCGCAAGAACATGTGGTTTGTTTTTTCATCCACATATCTTGTCTTAACAACAGCATTGTTATTTGTCTTCAGCACTGCCGGGAGACCCAAGGAGACCAAGTTTTGATAAACGTTTCCAGCCATTCCTTTGTTTTCTTTTTGATGCAGGGGAACAAACACTGGGACAGGGGCGTCTGGGCACATGCGCTCGCACCTACCATAAATATATTCATCAGTACAACTATCGCCTATCACCAATATTTTCATTTCCAGCTAATCTCCCAATCTTTAAAATCTGCTGCAAGACAATCGATTTTATAATCTTTTCTGCCGCCAACAACTTCTTGAATTTTATTCTTTGCTGTGTTGCGAATTCCATTTAAGCCGTGTGTCAACTCAAGGTTATTTCCATCCTTGATCCCTTTGCGATAATTTGATTCGTTATGCCAAATATGAAGATTCATTTGAGAAAGAACTACGATAGCCCTTATCATCTCTGCGTCGATGCCTTCCGACTTGGGCAATAGAATATCAATATCATGAAGAATATCCTTTATCTCTTGGGCATATTCTTCCTTATGTTCTGATATAAAAACTTCTTTCAATTGAGCAATTGATAGACGATCAACTAGCTCGCTTAAAGTTGGCAAATATTTACGCTCATTCATTTTTTGATGTCCTCTCTAATATGGTTAACAAATCTTTCTACGGTATAATTCATGCTTTTTTGATATGCATTGTCTACAATCTCAGAATAATTTTCCCAATCATTTGATATATCACGAATTTTGTTTCTTAGATCTAAGGGGTTATCGAAGTAGATAAATTCTTTATCTGGC
>Ga0209337_1002669_pt1 | contig 12808 bp, 24 predicted proteins | sample LinPmetageLP53_FD_184044 | JGI IMG/M metagenome (GOLD analysis project Ga0209337, IMG submission 184044) | Marine viral communities from the Pacific Ocean - LP-53 (SPAdes) (version 2) | ecosystem: Environmental > Aquatic > Marine > Oceanic | place: Pacific Ocean | collected 2010-02-08 | reverse complement strand
ATAAGTGAATAGCTATTATAGCATAATGTATAATCTTTAGCAAGTCTCCTTGATTTTTATATTCTCCAGTAACAGAGTCAGGTTTCTTACCGTACCTTATAGCGTACTTTATAATGTTACCCATGCAGAAACCATCTCCGTGTCCTGCATCTATAACCATCTCTGTTGCTTGCTGTTTGCCAGAAGCATAGTGTTGTTCGTATGTTTTATCTATGTATCTTTTTATTTGTTCTATTGTATTTTTTTCATTGAATTTATAATCAATCATTACTTCCACTCCTTCGGTAAGGTATCTTCAGTATACCATTTAAAATTATTAGACTCAGCCCATTCAGCGTGAGTTCTTTTCGTACCATCTTTTCTTTTCTTAGCTGCAGGCATAGGAGCATACGGCTTTTGAAATATAAACACAAGTTCCATTGTAGCAGGTAAAGCTTTTCTAATCCATAGATACTTACTGTACTCAGCGTGATCCCAAAACCTACCCTTTGCTTCGATCAATATTTTATCTCTTTCAAAGTCAGGCTCGTAAGTATGCTCTACTACATAAGGTACTTTGTTTGTATGGTGACTCCAGTTGTGAAGTATACCTGCGTGTAACTCATACTCCCACTTACTATCGTACCCTTTAGGTATGTTCTTTTCTCTTGGTCTAATTTTTCTAGGTTTTCTTTTAGCCATCAGTTAGTCCAGTAACCTGTGCCAGTTTTAGTATTTTGACTGTTGTTTAAATCTTGTAAAGTAAAACTAGGATTACGTTTTAGTTTTTTGTATATCCATTTTAAAGAGTAAGCACTAAGAAGTATTTTACGATTAGCATAGATATGTGTTTCATCTGATAGAAACTCGTGTAAGTTATCCCTATTTATCTTAGAAGAATCTTCACCTTCTGGAACAACAGAACGTAACCATTCTATTAATAAATCTTTTCCGTGTCTTCTTAAAGCTTTTGCTTTTCTTCCGTTCATTTAGTAACTTCCAATACTCTAGGTTCTTTTACTACTCTAGTTAAATAAGAATATTTGTTTGAATATTTAAACACTCTTAATCCTTTACCTTCGTTAGCATCTGAATGACATTCAAACTTATGTCTGCACCATGTACATCCTCTAGCTATCTGCATGTTTCCTGCTGCTCCATCTGGTATAGGATTATAACATAACTCAGGAGGAGTGTCTATCTTTATTAATTTTTTAACTGTTTTTATTTTCTTTTTTATGTCAGGTTTATCGAAAGAATTAGGTCTATATAACGCTAGTTCACCTGACTCTTTATTCATAGCTAAGAAACCACCCTTGTTTGTACCCATAGCAGCCTCGTAGCCAGCCAACTGAGGGAGATAACCAAACATATCATCTTCGGCTAGGGTTTTATTATAAAACTTCTTAAACGCGAAACCAGAGGCTGTCTTAATATCTACTACTTCACCATCAATAACGCAGTCCATGTGTCCTTTAATACCAGATACAGAAACTTCTTTCTGCTCATCGGTAACTTCATGTCCTGCTATTTTAATTAGCATTAGAAGTACCTCTTCAAGCAAGTGTCCGTATAGAAATTTAATAAACACAGAAGGTTTAATCCTTTCTGTTGTCTTGCTTTCTGAACGCATATCATACCAGAGCTGACGCATAGGTTTACCAATGTTAGACATGCGTAACGTACCACTATCTCTTGGTCTAGGGTTAGCCCACTGAGAAAGAACTTCTTTCATTGACTCACCGAAAGCATCAATAGTTTTATCGTCTATGTTTAGTGACTCGCCATCTGATAGTACAGATAGCTTGTCGTATATATCTTCTACTAACGTATCTAGTTTTTTCATATCGCTTGTATGATTTGTTTAGCTTCTGATATAGAAACTTTAAACCATTCTCCATTGTTATCTTTAGAAATATTTCTTATTTTCTTATGAGCTTGTTGTTCAGCACTACGTCTATCGTCAAAGTATTTCTTAAACCTTAATGCGTAGTCTCTAAAAGGACTAGAGGTTTGATACTGTTTACATCTATCTTCTGCGTCAATAGCCATACCAACTTTAATCCAACCTTTCCAACAAGGATTAGTTATAACATATACATAACCTTCGTTAGATTTTTCATATCCTTGTAAGGCAGAAAAAGCTGCACCTTCAAAAGTTTTATACTTTCCTGCTTTATATAAAGGATGGTCTTTTGGTACATACTTACCGTTAACATACATTCTTTCAGGGTTGCTTGTAGGGTTAGTTTTAGCAGACCAAGTATTACTACTGTTTCTACACTCTCTACAATGAGCCTGTCCTACATTTATTCCTTTTTTAAAATGTTTTTGATACTCTGATAAAGGTTTATTAATGTTACATTTATTACAATGTTTAGTGTGTTTCACTTAACAGCTCCTCTATATTATTTAATTCTTTTATTGGAAGGTTATAACAGTCTGTTGAAACTTTCCAATTATTAGAAGGATCTACTTCTCCTTTTTTAAGGAAGGTAGCTTTTTTAAAATAGTCTTCTTTATTTATATATCCTAATATCCATCCCTGAGTCCTGTCTTTTAAAATGCGTGTAAATACATATATATTACAGCGTTGCTTAGTATTAAGAGCAGCAACTGAACACTCATAATAATCTCTAGGAGGAGTAGTTACTCGTTTAGTTTTAACATCTATTTTTATATCCTTAAATATCATATCGTAATCGTAAGTGTTAGATATTTTTATATCTAAAAATTTAGCTACAATTATTTCTCCTAAAAATCCATGTATATTTCCCTGTCCTTTTGTTATAGAATTTTTTAATTCTCCCATTTCTTTAGCAAGTATCTCTGCCTGTTGTATATCATGTTTAGTTATATCAGTGTGTTTCACTCCAGTTCCCTCCATATTGATATTCACCATCTAAAGGACAGTTCATTTTAAAAACTTGTCCTGCTTCTATAATAGATCTAACACCCATCGCACCTATTAATCCTGCTGTTTCTTTAGGTACTTCCATCTGCCACTCATCATGGATGTTAGCAACAAACTTATACTTTAGGTTTGCCTCTTGTAAATGCTTGTCAAATATAACAAGTGCTTGCTTCATAACGATAGCACCTGCACCTTGTAATAAAGTATTTAAAGCTGAGTGTGCGTTACGAATAAATAATTTTCTACCATCTAATCCTTTGACAAAGCCTCTTGCTGCTGCTCTCGTAACCCTATCTCTAAGAGTTTTAAATGATGGCTTATTATCAAAGAACAGTTGTCTAGATTTTTTGCCAGTTGATTTATTTCCACCAACCACGCTTCCAAGCTTCTCATCTCCTGCTCCGTACATAAGCGCATAGATGAATGTCTTCGCCTGATCTCTTGATTTAAGTCCTGCAAGCTTTTGATTAGCGGTGTGTATGTCTCCGTTGAGTATTTCATTTGTAAAGTCCTCGTCTTTCATATAGTGAGATAACATTCGTAGTTCTAAACCTGACGCATCAATACCTAGTAAGACATTACCTTCGTCTACTGTCCAACACGCACGACACTCCTTACCATAAGGCTGACGTAAGCTAGGAATCTGTGCGGTGTTCGGACTACGATGTGTCATGCGACCTGTGATAGCACCGTTAGGTATAACAAAGCCGTGTATTCTACCATCTTCTTCAACTGCTTTCACCCATGAATCAACCTGTGCTATACGTTTCTGTAACAAAAGAAACTCTGCAATTAAACCAGCTTCGTGTATGTGTGTAACTTCTGATAAAGTTTTCTCATCTACAATAGGCTGACCAGTAGGTGTAAATCTTTCAGGCTTCCATCCATAATCTATTAAGTATTCTCCAATCTGTTTACGACTACCAAGATTAAAGTCAACTAACTTCCTGCGCATGAACGGTTCAGCAGAAGAGTTAGGATGTAGTGTATCTTGATATACTTGTTTGTATTCATCATCAGTAAGACCACGTTTAGATAACGTACCATCTTTCTTTATGTAAGGAGTAACTAACTTATCGTCTACCCATTTAGGTTTGAATGTGGCATGTACTTCATCTTCTATCTTTTGTTTTCTTTCTCTCAAGTTGGCAAGTAATATCTCAGCAGAGTAACTGTCAAATTTAAAACCGTTCTCTTCTTGCTCTTTCATTATCCTTGCAACACCATGTTCAAGCACTACACTTTGCTTAGAAAACTGTTTAGATTCTAAGCGTAAGCTTTTGAATACTAGAGTATTTAATTGCACATCTCTGACACAATACTTCAACATCTCTGGTGAGTAATGTAGATATTCTTCAAAAGAAATCTTAGGATAATTTAATTTATAACCCCATGCTTCAAGACTGTGACCACCTGCTCGGACAGGATTAAGAAGTCGTGACAATACTAACGTATCTAATGCTTCGATGTGTGACAGATCAACACCTGTTAGTTTTTTAACAACAGGTATATCAAAGCCTACAATATTGTGTCCTATTAATCTGTCAGCAGTTGTTAAAAACTCAACACCTTTATCAATCTGGTCAGGTTTAAATTTAAATATCTCACCTGAGTTAGGATCTTGACACACTATACAATGTATCTTTGTTGCTTTAAGATCGTCTGTTTCTATATCAAATACTAAATCCATATTAAAATCCTTCGTTGTTATCTACTTCTATATCTTCGTTAGATATTTCTTGTAGTCTACCTGTTTCGTTATCATATAATAAATGACAAGCCATTCCAACATCACCTGTGTATCTTGATTTAAGCACACGAACCTTAGTTGTCTGTGACTCTTGGTGATCGTCTGATTGTTGGTTACGTTCGAGAGCCAGTACACAATCAGATAGCTGTGCAATACTTTGACTGCCTCTAAGGTGAGATAGGTTTACTTCGATACCGTTCTCATGTCCTTTGTTACCATCAATCCTACGAAGATGTGACACCAGTATGACACCTGCACCTGTCTCTTCTACAATACAACGAAGTCGTGTCATAATATTATCAATGGTACGTCTTTCATCTCCTTCTGCTGAAGCACTGACAAGCATGTGTAAGTGATCTACTACTACCCACTTACAGCCACAGCCTATAATCATAAACCTTATCTTAGAAAAGATTTCGTCTAGGTCAGTAGCTCCAAAGTGGGCATGAACCCACACGCGATTCTTGTTCTGTCCATCATACAAAATATCAAAAAGCTTATCTAGTTCTTCTTTAGAATAACTATCTCGTACTTGGTCTATGTATAACCTAGCGTTAGCTTCGATAGATAAGATACCATCAATAGTTCTGCGCCAATCTTCTTCAAGCGCAATGATACCTACGTTGTCCTTAGTCTTATTGATAAGCCAATGTTCTATCTCTCTCGTGACACTAGACTTACCTAGTCCAGTACCACCTGTCAGAGTAATAAGCTCACCCTGTCGCATACCGTACAGCTTCTTATTGAGTCCTTCGTATGGATAAGGAACACAGTCTTTCTTCTCTCTGTTGTGAAACTTATCTCGCTGTTCAGATACGTTAATAACTCCTGCTGGAGTGTACGTTTTAGCAGACCACCAAGCTTCAGTAAACTGCTTGTGTTTGTTCTGTCGTAACATATCATTAGGATCTTTACATCCTGTAGGTAGTGTCATGATACGAGCTTTACTAGGTTTGAAAAGCCTTGCTACTTTTATGCTTGCTTCTTTACCTGCCTTGTCATTATCAAATGCAATGATAACATTTTCAAATTCGTCAAAGAACTCAAGGCTTTCTTTTATATCTTTGACTGCGTTGCCTGCACCACGTTTGATAGAGACAACAGCCCACTTACTACCGAGTAGTTCGTAAGCTGCCATCGCATCACACTCTCCTTCTGTTATAGTAACATACTTGCCACTCTTAAATAACTGTTGTCCAAACAAACCAGTGTCACTGTATGTACCTTGTAAGAAAAATCCTTTGCCGTCTACAACTCTACACTTAGTTGCTGACAGTTCATGTCCGTTGTAGTACGGATAGAAATGTTTAGTTACTCTGCCTTGTAAATCGTGCTGTGCTTTCACACCATATTTTTTTGCAGTCTCTAACTTTATCTTCCTGTCTGTCAGTGCAGAATAAGTACCTGCTATATCATTTACCTGTTGTTGTTGTTGAACAATCGTACTAACTTTATTTGTTATCATGTCTTTTCCTTTGCTCGCATCGTCATAGTTAGATCTGAACTCACCGCAACTAAAACATTTAAATGATCTGTCTTTGTTGATACCAACAGCATCACTACTGCTACACAAAGGACAAGGTTGGTGTACCATATCCCATTCTTTCTCATCAAACTCTGCCCTCATGCTTAGCTCCTTTTAAAATTAAGAGGCGGATAAGTTACCATGCTTATCTCTTATACTGTTGTCGTGTTGCCTCTAGTGTTAAGTTTAATTGTTAGATTTTACTGCGTCTTCTCCTTCTACCAAATCTTCATCATCTTCTCCTGTTGGTTTAGCATCTTCATTGACAATGCTAATTATCCTACCTGAAAAAAAGTTAAGGCTTGCGTCTATCTCTTCCATGTCTAGAGCAAGGGTTGCTTTCTTCTGATTTAATCTTTGTAACCTGCCAAAGATACCTTGTGCTTCTTCTGGTAAATCCTCTACCGAAATCTGCACATCATCAATAGTAACGAAAGGTTTAGTATCTTCAACCATATTAAAACTCCTCGTTATCCAAGTCACCACCATCATCATAGTCAACAAGCTCGTTAACTTTGACGGCAACTAACTCACCAAACGTACCATAAGCTGTACTGTAAGGTCGTACCTTAACTGTAATGTTAGAACCATTACCAATCAAACAATCTAAAGGGTTTCCATCTGAGTCAATTAGCTTCGGTGCTTTGTTAGCTACTCCATCTTTCTTTCTTATTGCAGTCTTACTAAACATGAAAGCAGGCTCGTCATACTTAGTGTTGCCTGCTCTATCAGTAGACTGTTTAAGACCTGCCGCTTCTAAATCGGAAGCTGTGTCTTCGTCAGTCAAGATAGTAACCATGTATTTATGTGGCTCAAAACGTGTGTTAGGTACAGACACGTTAGCCCACATTGCTTTTCCTGTTGCGTACATCATTGTTGCTTACCTCTTATTGCTGTGAAAAATTAATCTGGTTTTATAATTGTAAGACCAGAAACTTACTCGCTTAATCAGCGAACAAACAAGATAAAAAGGAAGGTGATACATGAGGGCTACATTATCTTATTTGTAATTTTAATATTGTATTATACAGCATAGCTCTCTCAATGTCAAACATTATTTTCTGTTGCTATTGTTTCAAAAGTAAACGTATCTAAACTATCTTCCATCTGTTCACCTTCTTCATATCTTTTACTTATAATATCTTCAGCGTCTTCTATACTGTTAGCTCTAACAACAAACTTATATTGTTTAGTTTCATAAAGACTAACAATATATTCTTTATCATCGCTCTCTGCTTTAAAGTTTTTAAAGTCTATAACATTATTATTAATCATTCTTTTACTTCCCTTATAATAATTATAAGATTATACCATAGATAGATTTTTATTTCAACTAAAATCTAATTCGTTTCTGTCTTTATTATTTGTTAGTCTATTAATGTAGTTAGACCTAGACTCTTTAGCTTCTTCTTTAGGTGGTACATAAGCATCAATGTACAGTCCAAAGTTTTCACTCTCTAACTGTTCGTCAAAGTCTTTAAGTACTACATCTAACTCTTTAATATCTATACTCATTAAATCTCTCCTCCTCCTGATACATAGATAGTTAACTCAGCACTATCATCAAACTCTACATGCTTAGTAACGTATTCAGTGTTATTCCAATCTACTTCACGAAAGCCGTTCTCATCTTTGATTTCTTTACCGTTCTTATGTTTCTTATATACATAGACACGTTCTTTATACTTAATACTAGGATAGTCAGCGTGTGATACGTCTTCTAAATCTAGACTTATACCTAACTTGTCCTTCACTAATAACTCTAGTGCTTTTTGTATGTCATAGTAATCAAATGTTAATTGCATTATACAAACTCCTTCGCTATGTTAGCTATGATAGTATCCATGTTCTCTATTGCATCTTTAGGTAATAGTGCTATTGCAACCTTGTTACCTATCTTTTCTTTTAAATGATAAGAGTTAAGCTTTGGATTTAAACTTAAGACTCCTTGATACCTATCAATACCTAGCGCATAAGAACTGTTACTGACGTTCCATTCTTGGACACGTTCATAGATACTACCATACAGTAAGTTTCTTTTCTCTGTTAGATCATTAATATCTTTACCCAGAGCTTTCATATAATTAGCATCTGATAACATAGACTCGTAATCTTTATCATCTTTAATCGTCTCTGTTCTTTTACTCTTTAAAGTTGTCTCTATCTTATCAGCAATAGTATCAACGATTGCTTCTTGTTCAAACTTTCTTATCTGTGTAGCCATGTTACTTCTCCCATTTGTGATTTAAAACTTTATCAATAGACTCGTTATGTTTAACTGTTAGTGTATCAACATGCACACCATTAATAGCGTTAGCAGTAAACCAAACTGTCATATCTCTTGTGTCTTCATGTAAAGATATACTATGTATTCTCTTACCATCTATCTCTTGTCCTATCTTTAAGTTCATATCTATCTCCAAGTTAATTTTGTCTTGCCTTTAGGTTTCTTCATTAAAAATCTCCTCTATTGACATATAGTAATCATCTACTGCTTGTGCTACATCAAACCATTCTTCACCTGCTTCTCGCAAGTATTCAGCATCCTTCACCCACCACTTAGGTTTAGATCTACCCTTCTCCCACTTAGCATAGTGCTTCTCATGTATACAGTAGTCACGATAGGCTTTGATAGGATCTTTGTTCTTGTACTCGTCAGGCATAGCTTGTGCAGGTGGTGTCATTGCATCTGTTTTAATATTTTCAGGTATACATAACAAAGGTTTTGCAAGTTTAATTATACTTGCATGTTCTCTACCATATCTATATTTATATTCTTCACCTAATGCTAAGAAGTGTTCATATAGCCATATATAATTTGAACTTGTTTCTCTAGCCCAAATAGTACAAGGGTGATTCTTGTATGCAGTTTTGTAAAGTCCATTAGCATCTGCATAATCGTCACCATCCAACACTCTATGTGCTGTACATAACATCTGTGCTGTTTCCAATGGCATCTTCACTAGCATTTTATCAGGTTGTGCTTGTGCTGATTTTTGAAAACTATTAGTTTCATCTTTATCATAAAAATAAAATATGTTCATCTCACTCTCCAGTATATCCATAAAGAAACAACAAGCATAACACACATTCCAAATGCAGTATACCCTATTGTCATTTGTAACTCAGCCTCTGCTATCAAGGTGTTTAAGTATAACTCTTCTTCACTTATCATTCATGCACCTCTTCTGCTGTATTTACTTTGACCACCTTTATATCACCGCAGTACAAATCTCTAGCAACCATACTCTCAGCGTCATCTTCATCATCTGCTTCAACCCTAACTATCACTGTCACAGGTACATCAAACACTCTGGCATCTTCTGTGTCTTGACCACTAGCCCATAACTCATCGTTCAACGCTGTGAAATCATTCATCATTGTCTTTGTCCTCATCTAATAAATCATTACATTCTTTTTGATACTCAATATCTTTATCCATAACTTTTTGCAACTCATCAAGTGCATCATTAAAATCTACCATGTTTAACTTTCCTATTAGTTTAAAAATTCTATGTTAGCTTCGGTAATAAAGAAGCTATCTCTTATTTTATTATCTGCTTGTCTCACCTTAACACTACTACCTTTGCGTGTCAAGTAACCAATGCTGCCTTTTTTATCAAGGAATCTAGCGTCAGTGTCATCAAAGCTTACAATCTTTTTACCAAATAATTTATCTGGAATCTTGAGCGTGTCACCCTTACTATTCTTGGTATTAAAGGCAACCGCAATCTTGAATTTCTTCTTGACCGCTTCCCTTCCATGCTGTAAAGACTTCTTACTGTATGGTGAGAAGCTATATGTCAAGTCATAATTCTTTAACTTGTTGTTACTTACTCTCGGCAGTATCTTAGTATAATCATAGAACTGTACGTTCTTAAATTCTTTTATCATATACTCAAAATCTATATCACTCGTACCATTTAATCGTATGGCTAGTTTATCCCCATGTTCAAAAGATAACTTCATAATCTCATTCTTCAACATACTATCAAACATTTCTTTTTGGTACAGGTATAATAGTGTGCGTCTTATAATTGCTTTTGTCGCGTGTTTCATGCCTAGTCTACCTGCATGAATCAAGCAATCTTTTTTACAACCTGCCAAATCAGCGAAAGCGCATAGCGTTTTTCTCGTTAGCATATCCGCTTGAGCTAGATACATAATGCCTGTCTTAACTTTTATCTTCTCGCCCTTAATTGTTTTGGCATCACTACCTACTGATAATAAACTTGATGGTAACTTATTAAAATATTCTTGATTATCTTTTAATATTTTTCCAAGTGTCACGTTCTCACCACCAAACATCACCCGCCTGTCTAACTCAGCGTTGTCTATGTAATGTTGGTATAACATTTCAGTCCTCCTCATGCTCTAGTTTATAATCTCTATCCCATTGTTCACCCGCTAATTGACTTATTAACTTCTCAAATTCTTGAATCTTTTTTAATTGCTCAGAACATTTATCAGCGTCTGAATAATCTACAATTCTAGTGAATCCTTGTTGACAAGCTCCAACCCATGTAACTTGATACTCATTCCTTGTGGTTTGTACTTCTTCAGTTTTACCAAACCAATTCTTTTTCATAGTCACTGTTTTTTCTTTTGTATCTAACATATACTGCCCTCGTTTTGTTTTAAATATGTGGTAGTTTTTTGTTAATCTCGTCTAGTATGTAGTTAAGAACAACTACTTTCCTCATTATTAACTCGTATGTTTCAGATAAAAACTACCAAATACTCTGAGTAGTTTTGATATAGCAGACTACCAACTGCTTTGTAAAGTTCCTTTATGCAGATGCTCTATTGGGGCGTTATTTTTTACCCGCTTCTTCTACATTTAAGGCAACAATCTTGTAATCTAAATCTTCAAGCCAAGACTTTATCTCGCTTTTAATATGGTTTGTGTCAAACATTGATTCATCATGCTTGCCATCTATTTCTAGTTCAGAATCGTTTAACTCTCTTGTCATAGAAATTGTAATAACATACATACTTGGTTACTCCGTTGGTTATAAAAAATGTAGTAGTTTTGATACAGCAGACTACCAACTGCCTGTCATCTACGGTTTACATGATGAAAATCTCATCTTACGTAGTATTCGTTTACGACTTAGGTATAAAGCACATGTACTGCCTGCCTAAGTTAAGCACTCGACCTCTACCAGTCTGATAAGTGTTGTACTTAGTACCGCCCTTACCTCTTGTATTAGTCGCAACTCTGAATTTAAATCCGAACATATTTACATGATAGAATTTTTTATCATAACTTTGTTTATCTCTAAATAATCTTAGCATTTTGTAGCCTCTCTATATAGTGCAGTTTTATATTAGGTAACTGCTTCAACCTATTTAAATTGTTATCTTTTATGTTTGACTTGATACTATTATTACTTACTTTTTAAATTGTGTCAAGCTTTATTTTTAATAAAAATTAATTCCAATTGTAATACCTATTAAAAAACCTGATACAAATAAACTTAAATATTTATATGATAATAATTCATTTTCTATTTTTGCTTTTCTTTTTTGTCTAGTCATATAATTAACTCTCTATTTATTTAACTTACCACCATGTTAACAGGTATATTTTAAATGTCAAGCTTTTTTTAAATTATTTTTAAATTAGTTTAATCTATTAGGGTACAGGCTAACAATCGAACACAGCGAGTTAATTAGTGTTTATTTAAAGACTTAATATATTTTAGGTGTGGTAGTACCTTAAAAATTATCGTGTCTTAAATAGCATATAAATTAATTAACATGTTAAGCATATATTACAGGCAAAAAAAACCCGCTAATTAAAGCGGGCTGATTTGTTTATGCGTCTAGCGTCTAGGCATTGCGAAGCTCAGAAAATCCAAAGCTTATATCAGACGGAACACGCTGATAGCCGTTATTAAATCGGTAGGCTCTACGCTCATTCTGCGGAGCGTAAACCGTAACAGGAATATCGCCTTGAAATTTACGCTCTATAATAACTGGGTTAGATTTGGTGATAATATCAGGATTCCTATTAATAGAATCAAGCTTATTAACAGCAGGTTGAGAAGCAATCGAAGACCTAGCGCCACAAATTGTATTTAAGTTATTCATAATGTATTACCTTTATATAGTTAATTGAAACTACATAATAGCAAATACATAAAACGTGTCAAGCTTTATTTAAAATTAATTTGCAATTAGCACGAATGGTGAAGCTTGTCAAGTAAAAAATAACAATCAAGAGATAAAGATTTTACAATACCAACATAGAGGGTTAGATTTTAGGCGCTTAAATCTTATTTAAATTAGTTAACAAGTTAACTGTACAAATTTTAATCACTTTCCGAATATTGCATACCTGTTTTTAAAAACTTTACCCCACTATACTAATTTGACAAGCTTGTCAAGTAAATAAAAAAAATAAAAAGCTTGCAAAGCTTGTCAAATTGTGATAGGTAGAAAAAGCTTGGCAAATCAAGTGCATGGGAGGGCATGTGCCGCGGGGGGTGGGTGGGGTGTATATATAAAAGTTATACATTTCACAAACTTTTCAAGTGTTAACCAGTGCCGCGAACATATTAACAATCATATATAATAAATGATCAATATGTGGGTATATTTCACAAGCGTTATCTGCGCTATAAGAGAAATAAAT
>Ga0209337_1002668_pt1 | contig 12808 bp, 13 predicted proteins | sample LinPmetageLP53_FD_184044 | JGI IMG/M metagenome (GOLD analysis project Ga0209337, IMG submission 184044) | Marine viral communities from the Pacific Ocean - LP-53 (SPAdes) (version 2) | ecosystem: Environmental > Aquatic > Marine > Oceanic | place: Pacific Ocean | collected 2010-02-08 | reverse complement strand
CACACAGGAAGCGGTTCAATTGCTTACAACGAACTTTTTCCAGCAATAGCACTTTATCAAATATTTAGCTCAATACAAGCACTATATGGCATTACATTTAATGGGCAATTTTTCAACAACGAAAGATTCAGAAGAGCATTTTTGTATTGTCAAAACGCGGAAACATTTACATTTTATACAAAGCCGCAACTTGTAGAATTTGCTAATTTATTTACAGATACTGCAACTAACAATAGTACAACTTTAGTAGCAAGTGATTTTTTTAGTGAAGCAAATGATACGTTAACAATTAGTAATTTTCTACCAAGTGTGGTGTTTCCCAGTGTAACCGCTGGTGGTGTTTATTTAAATAGTCATCATTTAATTTTGGTGAATGTTATTAATCCCGGAACAGTAACAGGAATAATCCCATACATTGATGTATACAGAAACGGGCAATTAATTGGCACTTATGACACACCAAGTTTTGAAATACAGATTAACAATGACAATGTAGTAACAAATCAACAGTATCAATTTTATTTAAGAACTACTGAGGCAACAAGTAAACTTATAAAAATAAGCTATTTACAAAGGTCTTTATATTCATTGTCTTCTAGCAGCAGCTTACTTGTACAAAATGGTTTTGGTTCGTTAAGTTCAGTTACAACATCACAAGCATTTAGCGTACTAAACTATTTGCCAAATATCAAAGTAGTTGACTTCTTTAAAGGCATTTTGCAGATGTTTAATTTAACGTGCTACGGTACTTCAAAAGACGTTTATCAAATAGAGCCATTGGATGATTGGTATCAAAAAGGAGCAGTTGTAGATATAACTGAATATACGGATATCAAGAGTACAAAGATTGATAGATTGAAGCTATACAAAAACATCAGCTTTAAATATCAAGAAAGTGAATGTGCAACAAATAACGCATTTAGAGAAATAACAGGAGGTCGTGATTATGGAAATAGTAGCGAACTATTTGAATACGATGGTGGCGAATATAAGATAGATTTGCCTTTTGAGAATATGATGATGCACAAGTTCACTACTACTGATTTGCAAGTTGGTAAAAGACTAAACACCAATATTCAAACATACATACCTAAGCCAATGATAATGTATCATTACGATACTACGAGCGCACAATGGAGATTTAACGAAGGGGGAAGTGTTACTAATATGTTTAACTATATACCATTTGGGCAAGACTTACGTTTAGGCACTACGGATTTTACATTAAATTTTAATGCAGATATTAGCACGTTATTATTGCAGCCAATACCAAATACTTTATTTGCAGTTTATTATGCTCAGTATTTATTGAACTTGTATAATCTTAAGAACAGAAGAACTACGGTAAAAACAAATCTTCCTGTTAGCCTACTCACAGGACTTCAACTAAATGACCGGGTAATTATACGAGATAAACGGTACATGATTGACTCAATGAAAAGCAATCTAAACACAGGAGACGTTGACTTGGTTTTGATTAATGACTTTAGAGAGCTGATATCAGATGGAGGGATAGTTCCTGAAGTAATTATTCCTGATAACAATGCTCAATGCTTAGAGATTCTCATATTGTTTCCTAATAATGCTGTGAGTGCTACAGTTACAACAACGACAAGTGGGGTGACCATAACACCAAGCACATTGACAAGTGAAGGGAGGACAAGAGTATGTTTGCCTGTTAATACTGCAACTGATTTAATAGTGAGTGAAGACGGAGCAGACGATATCACAGACGAGAATGCTGGATCTATTGCAACCAAGCAATTGAGAACTGAAGGAGGGAGTGTAATAGTAATAATTTTAATAGTCACATATACATTCTCCAATGGGGATACTGTGGCAAGCCAAATATTTATACAACAAGATGCTTAAACACATAATTGATTTACTACAAATAGACGACTTCTACGAAGGTAGTCACGATGTACAAATCGCAAAAGGCTTATACAATTTTGAGAAAGGGATAAAAGGAATTTACAAGCAGAAAAAAAGAATGCAAATATTAAAGACTAAAAATAAAGAACATATCCAATGGCTCAAAAAAGAACTATAGACATAGACATAAACACGAATGCTGATCAAGCAGCAAAAGAGTTTGATACATTAGCCACAGGGGTAAAGAAGGCTGCTGATAGTGCTGAAAACCTTGATGCAAAGTTTGAGGATGTATTCAAAGGAGTTGAGCCATTAACAACCAGGCTCGGCGAGGCGGAGGACAGAATGTACGAGCTTGCCCTTGCTGGAGATACAACGTCCAAGGAATACAATGCACTTCTTAAAAAAGTTAGTGAGTATCGAAAGGTACAAATTGCCACAGATATGGTCGTGGATGGTGCTGCACAAACCATGTCTCAAAAACTCGGAAGCGCACTAAGTGGTGTTACAAGTGGATTTGCAGTTACTCAAGGTGCAATGGGTTTGTTTGGGAGTGAAAACGAAAAACTTGAGAAATCACTTTTAAAGGTTCAATCAGCACTAGCTATTCAACAAGGTGTTGAAGGTTTAAAACAGTCGTATCGAGACCTAGCAATTGGCACTAAAATAGCAACACTTAGACAAACTGCTTTTACTTTTGTTACAAGTGCATCTACAAAGGGTTTAAAATTGTTTAGAGTGGCAATGATTAGCACCGGAGTGGGTGCGTTAGTTGTTGGTCTTGGATTGCTTGTCGCTAATTTTGATAAGGTTAAAAGAGTACTTAGCAACGTTACCGATGGATTTAAAAAAGGTAGCATTGCCACAAAAGCATTAATGATAACTTTTGCCCCATTAATTCTCACTATTAAATTAGTTCAGAAAGGACTCCAAGCCATTGGCTTATTGGAAAGCGATGCAACTAAACAACGCAAAAAAGATGCGGAGTTTAGAAAACAAGAGGCGGCAGATGAGTTAGTACGCCACGAGGCTAGAATGACTCAAATAAGAAAAGAACAGGCCGCAAGGGAAGCATTGTTTGCTAAAGAGATAGAGTTAGCTAAGGCACGAGGAGAGGAGACAGCCGCAATGGAGAAAAAAGCCTTAGAAGATAAGCTAAAAGACCTAACGGATAACTTCGCAACCGAACAAAAAGCGTTCGATAAAGAGTACGGAGAGAGCGTCAAGAGAACTAATCAGGAAATCCTAGACGCTAAAAAGAAGAACGCAGAACTTAAAGCCCTTAGAGATGCAGACTCTAAAGACCTTAGTGAAGAGCAAAGGGAAAGAAGGGAGATGCTTGGGGGTTCTTTAAATGATCTTATTGAGGAAAACAATAGGGCTGTACAAAGTGGTTTAAAGCAGTTAGAATTCTTTAACGGTGCAGCAAGGAAAAAATTCGGAGATACGACTGCCAATCAAATAGAGGTGGCATCAAAAAACATTGAGATTTTTAACGCTAACGCAGATAAAAGTGAAAAAGATTCTAGAAAACAAAGGATAGCAGACCATAAAACATTTCTAAAAAACAGACTTGATGCAGAACGAAAAATAGAAGACCTTAAAATCTTAGCTATTAAAGATGACCAAAAAAGGGAACTAGCTCAAAATAAAGTACATTTTGAAAGGCTTATAGAAGACCTAAAAACAAACGAAAATTTAAAGGCTTCTGAGAGGGCAGAATTACAGAAGCTTTATGATGCTCAAGCTTTAACACAACAAGGTGTTATCAATCAAAAGTACGTTGACTTAGAAAAAAAGAAAAACGAAGATATTGATGCGGTCAAAGAACAGGCTAATCAAGACAGAATTGATAAAGAAGATGCTTTATTTTTATTACAATTAGAAGCAGAAAATGACAGAGAGGGAATTGAAATTGCAAATCTTCAAAAATCGTTTGAGGCAAAGTACGCTCTTGCTGTAGATAATGCTGAATTGATGAATGACCTAATGGAATTGCAAGAGACTGAAGAAGCAAAAATTAGGGATAAATTTAGAGATGAAAAAACAGCTAAAGACAAGGCCGCAAGTGATAAAGAAAAGGCTGAAGCTAAGGAAGTAGCCGATTACAAAGAAATGGTCGTAAGCAAATCGCTTAGTGCAATAAGTGAAGTAGCTGCTTTGTTTAGTGATGGAAGCGAGAAACAAGCAAGAAGAGCGTTCAACGTACAAAAGGCAGTAGGTATTGCACAAGCAACAATTGATACGTCTCTAGCTATAATGAAAGTTGCAAAAGAAACAACAGATGTAACACCGGTACAAGGGTTTAGAATTGCAAATATGGTTGCGATGGGAGTTGCTGGAGCTGCTCAAATTGCAGCTATCGCAAGTGCAAAATTTCAAGGTGGTGGCGGTGGTGATGTACCTACACCAACTGGAGGCGGAGGAGGTGGTGGTGAAGCTCAAGCTCCAAGTTTTAATGTAGTTGGGGATTCAGGGATCAATCAAATCGCACAACTCCAACAATCACCTGTTCAGGCTTTCGTGGTTAGTGGAGAGGTAACAACAAGCCAAGCACTTGATAGAAATAGAGTTGAAAATGCAACATTGTAAAATAATAAAGGTTATATAAGTATGCGTATAGTTGAATTAATAATAGATGAGAAAGACGAGAACAGCGGCATTGAAGCGGTGAGCCTCGTAGAAACACCAGCAATTGAAGAGAACTTCATTGCATTGAATAAGCAAGAGGTACTACTTGCAGAGGTAGACAAAGAAAAGAGGATCCTGATGGGAGCTGCCCTCGTGCCCAATAAACAAATCTATCGCAAAAATGATAAGACAGGAGATGAGTATTATATATATTTCAGCCAGGATACAGTCAGAAAGGCATCAGAGCTTTTCTTCAAAAGGTCAAATCATAAGAATGCTACCTATGAACATAAGCAACCAATCAAAGGAACGACCATCGTTGAGAGTTGGATTGTGGAAGGAGAGCAAGATAAGTCAAGACATTATGGTTTAAACGTCCCTATCGGAACATGGATGGTCAGCATGAAAATCGATGATGATGATTTATACGCTAAAGCCAAGAGCGGAAAGGTTAAAGGTTTCTCCATCGAGGGATACTTTGCCGATAGATACGATATGGCTAAAGAGGAGAGCTTTGAGGACTTTCAAAAGAAGATGCTTGTAGATGAATTGCAAGAGCTTTTGAGCAAGCAAGAATTGGAGAGTTATAGTGACTATCCTGAAAGTGTAAGAAACAATGCCAAAAGAGGAATAGAACTAAATGAGGCAGTAGGGAATAAGTGCGCAACACAGGTAGGAAAAATTCGTGCACAGTCTTTATCCAAAGGTGAGCCTTTGTCGGTAAGCACAATTAAGAGAATGTTCAGCTTTTTAAGCAGAGCAGAAACTTATTATGATGCTGGAGATAAAGAGAGCTGTGGATATATATCTTATTTGCTATGGGGAGGCAAGTCTGCAAAGACATGGGCAGAGTCAAAGCTCAAGCAAATAGAAAGAGAGGATCTTGCAAGTATGGTTATTGATGAGGATTTTGCAATCATTGATGATAGACTTGCTTATGTTTCAAAAGCAATGGCAGAGAAAGCAGCCAAAGATTTGGGAGTTGAGGGAGTGCATGAACATGAATATGAGGGAAAGACTTGGTTTATGATTGGAGATACTCATGCAGTAGACATGTATAAAAAATGTCCTCCTGGATATAAAAAGAAAAATGGCAAATGCGTTAAGAAATGAGAAAAAAAAAGGTAAAACAAACTAAGGCAAAAACAAGCCCTACAGGCGGCAAGAGAGGATGTCTATGCAAGGATAACACATATTCATCAAAGTGCTGTGATGGCTCTCTAAATGCTCAAGGCATAGGAAAAATCTAAGCCAATTTACAACAAGACCGAATAACTGCGGTTATATAGATAAAGCATAATATATTATACCATGAAGGAAAACAAAATTTTAAACAAAGTGAGAACACTTTTAGGAATGGAGGTTAATCTTGAGCAACGTAAATTAGAGGATGGAGTAACAGTTGTTGAGGCAGAATCTTTTGAGCAAGGAGAAGAGATAATGATTGTAACTGAAGATGAGCAAAAAATTGCTTTGCCTGTTGGAGAATACAAGATGGAATCCGGTGAGATGTTGGTTGTGAAAGAGGAAGGGATCATTGATGAGGTTAAAGAGGAAGAGGCAGAGGAAGAGGTCAAAGAGGAAGTTGTTGAGGAGAAAGAAGTTGAGGAAGAGGTTGAGGCATCAGTTGAGGAAGCCAAGCCAATTAAGAAAACAGTTGAGTCAATTGTTAAAGAGACTTTCTTTACTGAAATGGAAGCTATCAAGAAAGAGAATGAAGAGCTTAAGGCGGAGATTGAATTGCTTTCTAAAGAGCCTGTTCAAGAAACTAAAGAAGAAAAGACTGAGGAAGTCCAGGAGCAAGTTGAATTATCTGAAGAGAAATCTGAAGAGGTTGAGGCTGCTGCAAAACCTATTGTACACAATCCTGAGAACAAAAATGTCAAGGTTGGGAAAACTATTAGCCCTAACCGTAAAAGGACAATCATGGATACTGTGCTTTCAAGAATAAATAACGCAAATAATAATTAATAATTTAAATAATAAGTATGGCTAATACCTTAACAGGAAGCACTTATGCTGGAGATTTCGCAGGCAACTTTGTCGCCGCTGCTCTTTTAAGCGCACCTACAATTGAATCGGGTTTAATTACTGTTCTCCCGAACATTCACTATAAAAGAGTAATGAAAAAAATCAGTACAACAGGAAATGTATTGGTAAACGCAACGTGTGACTTCGATCACAATATGGATGTTGATGTTGCCGAGAGAGTTCTTACGTTGAAAGAAGTACAATCAAACGTACAATTGTGTAAGAAAGACTATCATCAGGATTGGATTGCGGCTCAAGCCGGATACTCTGCTTATGAGGATTTACCAGCAGACTTTAAATCATTCATGTTGGCTCATGTAGCTGGAATGGTTGCATCTTCACTTGAGACTTCTATTTGGGAAGGAGCAACAGGCACAAGCGGACAGTTCGATGGCTTAGTTACTTTGGCTTTGGCTGATGCAACTGTTGTTGATGTAGCTTCACATGCTGCTGTAACTGCTGCGAACGTCGTTGATAAGTTAGGATCCATCGTCGATGCTATAAACAGCAATGTGTATGGCTCAGAGGACTTGACTATCTACGTTTCAAGAAATATCGCAAAGGCTTATGTAAGAGCTTTGGGCGGTTTCTCTGTACCGGCAACTTCAAACGCTGGTATTGACAACAAAGGAACACAATGGTATTCTAATGGAGCTTTGACTTTTGATGGGATCCCTGTAGTTGTTGCTGCTGGAATGGCTGATGATACTGCAATGGCTGCTCAGACTTCAAACTTATTCTTCGGATGTGGTTTGTTAAGTGATGTAACTGCTGACGCAAAATATATTGACATGGCTGAAATCGATGGATCTCAGAATTGTCGTATTATTTACCGCCTATCGGCTGGAGTTCAATATGCAATTGGTTCGGACGTAGTTCTTTATCACGCATAATTAATATTAATCAGAATATATCAAGGGGGAGGTCAAATGCCTTTCCCTTTTTTATTCACAAAACTTAAAAAAAAATGAGTTGCGATATAACAAACGGACGAGTTGAGGAATGCAAAGACAGCGTATCGGGTTTAAAAGCCATCTACTTTGCAAATTTCGACGATTTAAATACTGATAACATAGGCTATGATTCTTCAAATACAGATGTAATTGATACATGGCAACCAGCTACAGCAATTGATTTATTCAAATATGAATTAAAATCAAACGAGAATAGCTTTACAACTGCTATTCAGACTTCACGAGACAACGGTACAACATTCTTTGAGCAAACCCTACAAATTTCTTTAAAGAAACAAGACCAAGCTATGCACAAAAACATCAAGCTTTTAGCGTATGGGCGTCCAAGAATAATTGTGCGCACTATGACTGACCAATTCTTTCTTATGGGATTGGCTCAAGGCTGTGATACGACTGCCGGCGAGATATCTTCAGGGGCTGCCCTCGGTGACTTCAACGGTTATAAATTAAGCTTCGTTGCATCGGAAAATTTACCATCCAATTTTATTGATGTTTCTTCAGAGGCTACTTTAATAACTGCCTTTGCAACATCAGGAGGAGATGCGGCTGTGATTAAAACAAACTAAAGTTTTATTCCCTTCTATAAATTAGGCACTTTTCGGAGTGCCTTTTTTTGTTTACATTCGTAAAATAAAAACAAATGAAAAAAAAGTAGGTTATATAGATAGATGATTATATTGCAGCAAATAGGAGCAGAGCAGACTTTTAGGTTTATACCAAGAAGTCAAACCTATGATGGTCTATTTATAACTGATGACCAAACCAATACAGAGGTACAGGTAACGATTGCAAGTAGTGTTCAAGGAGATTACTATGATTCAATCAATGCTACCTTTTCAATATTGCAAAATCGTTTTTATAATCTTGAGGTAAGGAATGGATCCACAGTAGTATACAAGGATAAGATTTTCTGCACTAACCAAAGCATAAACACCTACAGCATTAATGATGGTAAATTCACAAGTCAGGCATCAGACAATCAATTTATAATTTATGAGTAAGGACGTACACATTTTAGAGTTAGCAGCGTATGAGGCTCCTGTTATATCAGAGAGCAAGAAAGACGATTACGTTTCGTTTGGCAACGATAATAATTATTTTCAGTTTTTGATAGACTGCTATACCAACAGCACAACGCAGAATGCAATTGTAAACAATGTCAATCGTTTGGTTTATGGTAAAGGACTTACAGCAAGTAATGCAAGTAAGAAGCCAAATGAATATGCTGCAATGGTATCCTTATTCCCAAAGCAAGATGTGAGAAACATGGTTAATGACTTGAAGCTTTTAGGTCAATGTGCCATGCAAATCATCTATTCTAAGGATAGAACAAAGATTGCTCAAGTCCATCACATCCCTGTTCAATTATTACGTGCTGAGAAGTGCAATGAAGAGGGCAAGGTTGAGGCTTACTATTACTCTGATAATTGGCAAGATGTCAAAAACTATCAACCAAAGAGGATCCCAGCTTTTCAAACATCATCGGAGGACATCGAGATACTTTACATCAAGCCCTATAGTGTCGGTTTAAAGTACTATGCTTTGCCTGATTATGTTGGAGCTTTGCCTTATGCAACTCTTGAGGAGTCAATTAGCGAGTACCTTATCAACGAGGTCAATAATGGGTTCAGCTCTCGAAGCGTCGTAAACTTCAATAATGGCGCTCCATCGGAGGAACAACAAAGAATGATAAAGAGCAAAATCATGCAGTCGTTGACAGGAACTCAAGGTGAGAAGGTCATTGTTTCGTTCAATTCAAATGCAGACTCCAAGACGACAGTCGATGCGATGCCTGTAAATGACGCTCCTGACTTATACTCTACGTTGTCAGAAGAGTGCTTGAGGAAGATCATGCTTGGTCACAATGTTACATCTCCGTTATTGTTCGGAATAGCATCAAGCAATGGATTCAGCTCTAACGCAGATGAGCTTAAAAACAGCTATATTCTTTTTGAGAACATGGTAATTCAACCAATGAGAATGCTTATCCTGGATGCAGTTGAGCAAGTATTGGCATTCAATGGAATGGCTTTGAATGTACACTTTGAAGAATTACAGCCATTAACAGGGTCAGGCGACTTAACAAAGACCGATCAAGCTGAAGATATTATAAATGGAATTAACAGCCTGTCTCCGTTAGTTGCAAACAAGGTATTGGAGAACATGAGTCCTGAAGAGATACGCTCTGTAATCGGCTTAAAAGGCAGTTACAGCAGACCAGCAGTTGCCTTGCATAAAGACTTTACTGACCAAGAAGGAAATCAGATGCTTGAGAACTTGGATGGAGAGGCAATGGGAGAGGCTTGGGAACTTATAGATGAAAGAGAGCTTGATGATGATAACATTGAGCTTGATGATTGGATCCAGGAACATGATAAGAAAGGTAAAAGCACTTTGCAGAAATTAGCAGAAATTGTTAAAAGCTTTCCAAGCAGAAGTAGTTATTTGGATAAGTCAGTATACAAGGTGAGATATAGATATAGTGAAAGATACAGCAGTCCAAACACAAGGGATTTTTGTAAGCAGATGATGAGAAGAACTAATAGTGGGGTTGTATATAGACTTGAGGATATTGATAAGGCATCAAGAGCTGGGGTAAATAGTTCATTTGGGCATAAAGGTCAAGCGTATGATTTATTCAAATTTAAGGGCGGCGTTAACTGCGGCCATTATTGGAGTGAGCAACTGTATCGCTTAAAGAAGAAAAAAGATGGATCCTATTATGAGGACAAGGCATTGAGCAGTAGTGCAGAGGTTACATCAATTCCAAAGAGTTACAAGCCATCTCCTTATGGGAATGCAAAAAGCAAGATAGCTCCAAAGGATATGCCTGATAATGGAAGATACCCAACTAATAAAGGATAAGAAATGGCAAAGGCATTATTAATTACGAGACAGGACATAGTGCGATTCACATCAATGAATGGGAATATCGACACAGATACGTTTATACAGTACATCAGCACATCTCAAGATATAGAGATTCAGCAGATGCTTGGAACTGACTTATTAGAAAAGATCCAGGCTGAAATAGTTGCTGGAACATTAGCAAATCCATACTTGGCTTTATTGACTGATTATATCAAGCCATGTTTAATCCATTTTGCTTTTGCTCGTTATCTCCCTAACGGTGCTTATACGGTATCGAATAAAGGTATCTATAAACACAATTCAGAGAATAGTGATACAGCATCAAAGGAGGAAATTGATTACTTGCAAGGAACAGCTATGCAAACAGCAATGAATTACAAGCAAAGATTTACGGATTATATGTGCTTTAACTCTGCAAGTTTTCCTGAATATACATCAAATTCAAACGGTGACGTTTATCCGGACAATGATATTAACTTTACAGGATGGGTAATATGAGGTATAAGACCAAGAAAACAAATGAAGAAAAGTTGAAACTGTATTTAAAAAAATTAGAACATGGCAGATGTAAAGATAAGCGCACTCACAGCAAAAGGAGCTAATTTAGCAACTACTGATAGACTTGCTATTGCAGAGGTCGGTGGTGGCTCTTTTAATAGTAAGCACATCACAGGTAGCGAAATAATTGATGGAGTCAAATTAACGACTCAAAGAGATATTTCAAGCTTTCCAAATACCTTGACTTTAGCGGACGCAAACAAATTTCTTACTTTAGATAGCGGTAGTGCAAACGTCACTACAATACCACCAAATAGTTCTGTAGCATTTCCTATAGGAACACGAATTGAAATAGCTCAGAAAGGCGCTGGACAATCACAAGTAGTTGCTGGTAGTGGTGTAACTTTAAGAGCAGCCGGTGGAGCAAGTAAATTAGTTGCACAATATTCACAGGCTACATTGTTAAAAATAACCACAAATGAATGGTATTTATTTGGATCAATAACAACTTAAAAGAAGCGAAATGGCAGTTACAAACGGATGGGGACAATGGGAAAACACAATTGATTGGGGTAAAGGTAAAACCACAGCCACAAATGATTGGGGTAAGATATATGATTCAAGTGCAAGTGGAGATACTAATTTAGGAACAACAGCAGCATTTGCAAATACAAAGAGTATATTGATTGATGGAGTGGACGAGTTAATATCTATGGGCGATGTTTTAGATATGGCAAACGATGGAACAGATGCTTTTACTTATTCGCTTTGGTTTAAAACTACAGATACAGGTTCGTTTCAAACTTTTGTTTCAAAGAACAGGGGTTCGGTTTGGCTTAATGGTGTGAGTTTTTCAATGAGGGCTAACCTAAAAAGCTTCAATGTGTCTTTAGGAACCGGGCAAAGCAATCAAAGGGTAAAGGGAAAAACAGGAACAATATCTAATATAAACGATGGCAACTGGCATCACGCTTGTTTGACTTATGATGGCTCACAAGTCTTGAGTGGTTTTACTTTGTACTACGATAATAGTGTTGTAGCCTTATCAGTAGATGGCACACAAGGAACTCCTAATAATGTATCAACTACAGGACAAGCAGATTTTATGATTGGCGCACGAGGTTTGGCATCTAGTCCTAGTTTAGCTTTTAACGGAACGCTTGACGAGGTCTCGTATTTTACATCTGAGCTTTCTGCAAGTAATGTTAATACCATTTACGGAACAGGAGTTCCAAACGATATTAGTAGCTTAAGCCCTGTTGGATGGTGGCGGTGCGGTGATGGAGATACTTCGCCTACAGTAACCGATAACGGTAGCGGTAGCAACAATGGAACAATGACAAACTTTACTGCATTTTCAACAGATGTACCAACCTAAGAAAATATGAAAAAAGCAGCAGAAACATACGTAATAATAAACATAGCAGATTTATCAAGTATTGACTTTTCGCAAATAGGTGAAACATCTAAAAACACAATAAGAAAATCTTTAGACAAATTGCAGTTTGTAATTAAGTACAATAAAATACCAAGCTTCATAAGTGATGGAACAGTAACACCATTGCAAACTTTAAGCCATTCTAAGGCACTTGCTTTGATGGCTACAGATGCTTGGACTGAAGATATAGAAACGAAATAATGAGGCACACAAACATACTTGCAGTATTATATTTTATTAGTGGCTACTTCGCTGCTATAACAATGCTATTTACTACACAATTACACATACAATCATTTGGTATTTTCTTTGTAATTTACCTAACTTATATGCTTGTAGAACAACTTGAACAATGAAAGAACAGTTACTTTTGCTGATAACTAAAACTAAACTATATTCAATGCAACTATTAACTGTTGTTAGCAGCTTCTTTTTGCCTATTTACGGCATATTAATTTTAATCTTTTTTTGTATTGTATTTGATACAATC
>Ga0209337_1002667_pt1 | contig 12810 bp, 25 predicted proteins | sample LinPmetageLP53_FD_184044 | JGI IMG/M metagenome (GOLD analysis project Ga0209337, IMG submission 184044) | Marine viral communities from the Pacific Ocean - LP-53 (SPAdes) (version 2) | ecosystem: Environmental > Aquatic > Marine > Oceanic | place: Pacific Ocean | collected 2010-02-08 | reverse complement strand
ATATGCAGCATACTCTTCTTCTTCAGGTACAGTGGCAGTTACACACAATAATCTATCCCAAGTATTTTGTTCAAAGAACTTTCTATACTCTGGAGATAACCCTAAATGTATTTCATCACATACAACTATATTATAATGATGATCTTCACATTTATAAGCAGTTTGATAACATGTAAATATAACATCATCTACTATATCATCATAACCCCACTTAATAAACTCTTCTCTAAATTGATCTTTTAATTGTATTGTTGGTACTAATACAAGAGCATTCCAATTCTTATTTGGATTTTGTCTAAGACTTTCACCTACAGCAAGAACCCCGCATCTAGATTTACCAAAACCAGTTCCAGCTATAATAGTGCCTGTAAACCCTTTACTAGCCCAGTTGTTGACAGCGTCTTTCTGCTTCTGATCTTTTAATTTGTATTTCATGTTGTTTATTATGTTTTTGTTTTTCCCAGTATAACCTGAAATAATCTCTTCTTGATTTCAATGTAGGTAATTTAGCAGACCTAACCATTGTCGATTCTAATACTAAGTCTTTATAATTATTATCATATTCTTCAATTTTTCCACTGTATTTCCATAATTGATCTGCAGTTTTATTAATTGGTCCATTATCTCTTTTGTGGCTCTGTTCTTTTAACAGTTGTTCTACTACATGGTGTCTTTCTTTCATATCTATTGTTTTAGTTTATTAATTAGTAAATAATGTTAGGAGAATTACTTCTCCCAACAATTACTTACAGTTACCTCAGCTTTTAGTAATTTGTTGGTTACTATCTCATCAGCTGCCATTTCCATTAACATTTTCATATCCTTGGTCCAAGTATCTATATAATAATCAGCACATATAGTATCTATTTGATCATGAACAGTCATTATTAATTTAACTGGTGCATCCACCATCTTAATCCAAGATCGCATTTCAACTAAAGCTTTCTTAGTCATATCTGCACTAGCTCCCTGTATAGGTGTATTCTTACTAGCTCGTTCAATACTACCTAATTCAAAACCAGATGACTTGTTAGTCCAGATTTTAGGATACCAATTAGTAAACCATCTCTTTCTACTATAAGGAGGGAATGTTTTAATATATCCATACTTTTTACCAAAATTACCTAGTTTTTCCAAGAATCCTTTAATAGATGGGAAAGCTTCAAAATACTTTTCAATAAGAAGCTTAGCATCATCGACAGTAATATTAAGGGTATCAGCAAGTTTGTTAGGGCCCATGCCGTAAGCAAGACCAAAATTAATTGTTTTAACATTTGTTCTAAGTTTTTTATGGTTAGCACAAGTACATTTCATTTTCTTAGACATATAAATACAATCAGCATCAGCTGCTTCTATCCATTCTTGTCCGTATACCAATTCTGCACAGGTAGAGTGTAAATCTTGGCCTTCTTCTAAAGCCTCCAACCATACTGGATCTTTAGACCCAAAGGCAATCACATTTAGCTCTTGCGAACTATAGTCAGCGCTTACAAAGCTCCACCCTTTAGGAGCAATAAAACAGTTTCTAAAAGAATTATCTGCTGGTATTTGCTGCATATTAGGTTTAGACGAGCTTACTCTACCTGTATCTAGAATTTGGTGAAAATTAGTATGTATTTTATTATCTCCTTTAAGATTCTTAAGAAATGCATCACCATAAGATGTGCATAATTTCATAGCTTCTTTATATTGAATATAAGTATTTATAATCTCATGTTTATATCTATATTTATACATATTTTTTCCATTAACATCGTCTAAATCAGGTACAAGCATTTTAAATACTGCTAGTACTTGTTTAGGAGATGTCCATTTAACATCGATCTTTCTTATCTCATCAATTGGTATAAACATATCTGATTGTACATAGTTAGATACAAACTTTTGTAATTTTGGGTTCTCAATTAGAGTTTGATCTAGGTTAATTAATAACTGATCAGCTTTTAATGTGTTAGCTCCCTCTAATTCTTTCCATTTAAGTACATCTAAACTTAATCCATTATACTCAATGTCAGCAAATGCTAGCACTGCTTCATTTTCAAGCTTAGCAACTGGTCCCAATTGATTCTGAGTTAGTTGATGAGCCTGTTCCCACTTGATTCTATTTAAATATTCTACATCTTTAGCCCCATAAACTATTTGATCTTCTGTAAATGGAGTACCTTCTAGTCTAATAAATAGATTCCGCGTTTCTTTGTTTAATGTCTCATTAAAATAACGTTTAACTAAATCAGCAAGTCCAAAACCTATTTTCTTACCGCAGTTATTTATTAATTCAACAAGAAATGTGTCATAAATACCCTCACAGGTAATATCAGCCCACTTCTTGATGAATTTGTAATCAAATTTAGCATTATGAAATATTTTTATTATGTTATAGTCTTCTAGAACTGGCCTTAATGGTTCTATACTAACATGTCTTGTGTCTATTACATATTGATTAGTTGTATCACCTATCTGAAACATTATCATTCTCTTTACAGTGAAATCAAATCCTTCAGTCTCCGTGTCAACACCTAAATATTTTTTAGTTTCACAATATTTCACAACATCTTCCATTGTTGCCTGTTCACAGCATGGAAGAATAGATGGAGGCCCTACAAAATATATCATCTTCTCATGTACATTTCAGCCATACTATCTATATGTGCATCATATTCTGCTTCAGCTATAATAGCTAAATCAATAATAGCTTTAGCTCGCATTACTTCAAAGCTTTGATTATCAAATATAAAAGCTTTAAGTTTGTATTTTACTGCATTATTATATAATGCTTTAAATACTGAAATAGTACCATTGTCTACCATTTCATAAATCCATTTCATATGTCCCATTGTGTTTAATTTTAATTGTTATTAGTCTAAAAATGAACCATTTAACTCTGTGTCTTCCATTAAATCTGGTTCTTTCAAAGTTATAGGTTCATTCATAATTAAATATTCAGGTAAATCATGTTTTAAGAACTCATGATTAGGTTTATCCCAAACAATCTCAGTGTTAGAGAATATTAATTTACCTCTGTGTTTAAAGTATTCTCCATTTAGTTTCTTGGCTTTATGTTTCCAATTCTCAGCCTCTTCTTTTGATGGAGCAGTTGTTTCTATAACTTCCACACACATTTTCTTTATTGCGTTGTCATCTTGATCATATCCATATGGATGTAGTATATTTAATTCATAGTATTCTCTACCTTTATCATCTATTTGTGATTCTATGTCATAAATATCTATATTCATATTCTCTACTAACTCACCATAAGTGACAGGTATATTAGCTCTTCTTAATCCAGGGATATAATCTCTCTTCCTTGTTCTATTGAAATTACCTGCAACTCCTCTTTTCTTCACAACTATTGAACCAAATGTAAGAAATAAATTCTCACCTGTTCCATCAACTGTTGCTCTAAGTAATATAGTTTCCCCATCTTTAACTTCACTAGGGTCACCACTGTTAAGCTTATTTATTAGTTTTTCCATAATTTTATTATTTTCTCTATTATAGTGCCTATAATTATAATTATAAACACTGTTAGTGCTACTATTCCAAACATTATTTGTATTTAAGGTTAAACAAAAGGGGACTCTCACCCCTATAAGTATATTATATTAGTCTTAATTTCTCTTCTTTTTCATATTTTCTTATCCACTCGTCTAATATTTTATAAACTCTTTTATGTTTCTTAATTCCTAAATTACAATATATTGTTTTATCTATTATTAATTTAATTAACATGTTTTCATCTTGGCTTTCTGGCTTCATATCAATTACATTTATTAGAGTTAGATAAATACCAATGATCCACTGTAACTCCTCCTTTATCAGGTCTTGCCCAAGAATATTTATATCCTTTGGATTTTAAACTCGATAAAATATCTTGAACATGTTGGTTAATTACATCTTTACGGATGCTATTAATACAATATGTATATGTATTTATTATCTTTCTCTTTGCTTTAGTCATCTTGGTGTATACTTTCTTGTTTCTCAACTGATCTTGATGTAATTGTTGATAAACTACTTCATTACCTATTACTTTCTCTTCCTTACCATCTTTATAATAATAAGTCTTTATCATTTGTGCTGGATGAAACATTTTTTCCTTGTCTCCGTGTCTTACGTGTACTGTTAGTCTAGTCATGATTTAATGATTTTTAATGATTTATATAATTGTTTGATTGTTTAATATTTCTGTTATCTTTCTTATTAGTTTAGAATTCTTACCTAATAAATCTCTATTGCTTCTAACTTCTGTAGTTAATTTTAATAAAGAGTGAGCTAATTCTACCATTTGCTCTTGTTGTGCCTGCATTTGTTCTTGAATTGTCATAATTTGATTATTTATTTGAGTTATATGTGATTTATGTTGTTCGTCTCCTGGATCTGAAATGATTGTGGTTATTATTCCCATATTGTATCATTTTGTTTTGTTATCCACATGATATCTTCATCAGGATAATAATAGTTGTGATGTATTCCTTGTGTTGGCTCTTCTGGTTCTGGAGCACAATATCTAAAGAATAATACAAATATTATAGTTGATAGTATAAAAGTTATAACTCCTACTATATTCTTTGTTTTCATGTTTTAATGGTTTAAATGTTATATTTCTTTTTTATTTCTGTTCTCTTTCTAGTTAATACTTCTTTAGTTATTCTTAATCCTTTAAACATTGGATTATCACTTGCTACATTAGTAGTATCTCCAATCTTGTTTAATGTTTGAGTTATGTTCTTACATATTTCAATTGCTTTTTCTTTCATAATTTAATGATTTAATGGTTAAAATAAAAAATAGGCTACAACACACCTAGGCTCGCTTGTGTTCTATTCGCACTAATGTTAACCTTAGTCTTATACAATCATCTCGTATTACTACGTTATTGCTGGTTAGTGCCTATTTTTATATTTATGTTGATGTTAAAAAAGCAGTTTATCTACTTGCTTAGGTATACGACGTTGCAGTGACGACAAGCACTACTATTTATACGTCCTTTCTAATAATGTGTGCGTTGTGGATTATGAACATCACCACCATTTACTCGTAATACTTGTTTTGTTCAATTGAGACATGTTTACGCACACTTGGCATGAAGCCAAGATGAATCTTAAAGGTAGGATATTGCCATGACCATAGCCATAACAATTGCTATTCCTACCATATAACCTAATATATCCATAAGTCTTTCGAGTCCTTTCTTTGGTTTAAGTACAGGATAATTTGCTTCGTATGGTGGAATTTTATGTCCTTTACTGTTTACACAGTACCATACTTCTTCTTTATTCTTTGTCATAATGCATTAGTATTAATATTCTTCCATTCTAATCCTAATGTAATACCTAGAATTGTAAATGCTATTCCTTTTGTTAGTTGAAAGCCAACCATAATTAAATCTAACTGTTTTATGTTAAATTCAAATTGTAAACAGATGTTAAATCTATTTAGTAGTGTTATAGAACACCATTGTTTTGTTACTGATTTCATGATTTAATGATTTTGATTATTATTAGTTTAATTGTGTTTATGTTATATAGTTATAATGAATGTGAATATGTTGTTGCCAAATTAAGGGCTAAATGTTATGCATCACTCCTCCTTCCTGCTCTCACAGCCATTATCTAGCTGCAAGGAATAAAAAAAAGGAAAGGAGATTTCTCTCCCTTCCTTCATTACTAGTTTACTAATCTACCACGCTTTAAACCTTTTTTGTCAAGGTAAATTTCAAATGATACAAGAGTGTTTTTCTTTAACATTGTTGCAGGGTTGAAAGGTATTCTATCGCTTGTGCCGTTATACTTACCTTTTGATACTGTTACTTCTGTTAAGAAAATGCACCAATCATTTGCATTTGTTTTGCCTACTATCCTAGACATATTGCCTGTGATAGTACCCTCATATTCCCCTACTTCTAAAGGGCTCTCTGATGATGTACCAATGATTGATAAATTGTTTTTCTTTACTTCCTCAGCATAAGAACCTAGTTCCTTTGCTGTGGAAAATTCTACATAGTTTTGCATAATATATAATTGATTTGGTTAATATTCATTAATTCAATTTAGGAGTTTGGAGGGCGGACCTTCAAATCCTTATTTCCCACCGGGGTTACGCTTTGAGGAGGTCTACGCTCTCACTAACACCCAAGAAAAATTTTTTAGTATGTTTTATTTTTTTATTCCAAAAAAGTTTTATATCTTTGTCCTGTGGTATTATTCATCCCTTGGTAACCAAAAGAGGGAAAAGACATCGGGTTGTAGTCCTAAATAGGGATAGAGTTTTCTCCGGTAACCACAAAAGAGTGAGTGTATAAACTCTAGGTAGGATGCATAACCACATTAGTAAGTGTGTTGAATTAACAACGAGAATAGCATCCTTGGGTCCCTTAACAGGAGAACTACTAGAGTGAAATCCAAACTTAAAATACAAAAATCATAGGGGGATAACTATATCCTTTTAATAAATAAAAAAAGAAATTATGAATGATCCAAATTTTGATGTAATTCAAACTCAAGAAGACAATAATAGGTTTGACAAACCGTTACTTGTAGCATCAGGTATATTAACTAAGACAAAAACAATTACTAATTCAGACGTAATTTTGTATGATTATGATAGTGGGAGTACTATATTCCTAGCTATAACAGGTAATACAGATATTAATATAACTCTACCTGAGCCGTCTATTAAAAAAGTCGGTATGAATTTTAAATTTATCGCTGCACTTAGTCCAGCTGGGACAGGGGATGCTGTTATTAAAACTAATACAGCTGATACATTAGTAACACATGGAATAGTACCAACTGCTACTGCAGTTGCACCTGTATATACATTAACTTTTTCAGCTGTTCTTGTAGCTAGTAATGATATTAATATGGATATTAACGATACTCCTTTAACAACTACTACGTTTGCTACAACTAGTGATGCTACTATGCAAGCTCTTGCAACTAAAATACAAGCAGACAATGCAGTATTAAGTGCTGTTGTTACAGTGGTAGGAGGAAATCAAACAGGTACTGATGATCGTGTAATTACAGTTACAGGTAGAGATGCAGGAATGCCAGTAATATTATCTACACCTCTTGTTACAAGTGGGAGTAGTCAAGCTACATGTGTACTTCAGAATACTGTTAAATCAATGAACACTACATCTACAGGTAACTTTAATAATTTATTAGCAGATAATGTTAAACTTGAAGCTGCTGCTCTTGGGGGCGAATGGATTGAGTTTGTATGTGATGATACGTATTGGTATTGTAGAGCTGGTGCGAGTACAACTACCTCTTTAAGTTTTAACGGATAAACATTTAATAGAACATTTTAATTATGGGTGGTAAAGAAATTTACTACCCATTTTTTATATATATTAAAAAAACTTTAAAAACATTTGGAAGTATAATAAAAATTTTTATATCTTTGTACCTAACTTTAAATAATAGATTATGTCAAAGAAAAAAATTAGTTTTAAACCGACTAGAGATTGGATCTTATTACCTGATCCAAGAAAAGATGAAACAGAAAGTGGTATATACTTACCAGAATCTGTGCAGGCCAAAATCAAAGATAATATATTAAAAGTATTAGCCGTAGGTCCAGAAGCAAAATGGGTTAAAGAAGGAGATACTGTTATGATTGATCCTTCTGGGAAAGGTCATATTATAGCTTTAGACGAAGTGCCTCATGTTATGGTACCAGAGTTTATGGTGTTAGGAGTTATGTAATGGAAAATATAAATGGTACAATAACTATTAGTTTAAAAGATTTTAAAAATATATTAGATCAAAAAGAAAAATCTTTAGGAGTAGAAAAGAAATTTAAAGAAGTAGCCTCAGAATTAGAGGTATTTTTATCCTGGTTATGTACTAGGTATAATGTAGAGGAGCATGTGAATAAATATAATATGCAATCTACTAATGCTCGTATATTAATAGAAGACGGTAAAGCAAAAATAGAAATAAGAAATAAAAAGAATAAAAATGAGTGAGCATATAAAAATAACTTTAAATAGCCCCTTTCAATGCATACAGTTTTGGAACGGAGTGTTTAATTTAACAAAAACAGAGTTGCAGGTATTATCTTTACTTATAACTGTTAATGAATCTCGCGGGTTTGATAATTTATGTGATTTAGAAAATAAAAAAGCTGTTGCTATAGCAATGGGAATAAAGGATCACAATACTTTAAATAACTATATTAAGAGATTAAAAGATAAAAAAGCCTTAGTAATAGAAGGTAAAAATTATATAACTAATAAACTACTAAAAACTAATGACGGGGGAGAAACTACGGTTACGGTATTTAGAAGATACTAATACAATTGTGCAGGTGTGGATTAGATTTCCATATAACATCTGCCTAGTACTTAATAGTGATGGGTCACTATTAGAATTAATAATAGATGAGCACGATGAAGATATTTGAACAAGTAGCACAATTTACTAAAGAGTTAACTATATATATAAAAAAAGGAATGCCTAATGTTTCCCCAGCAGAATATGAGGAGAGATTAAAAACTTGTGAAGGGTGTGAATTTATTACTCCTGCATTTTCTTGTGGTAAGTGTGGGTGCAACATGACAGCAAAAGCTAAATGGGCTACTAGCGATTGTCCAGAAAAAAAATGGCAAAAAATAGAGAAGAAATAGTAGAGGAGTTAGCTGCTAAACATAATTTAACTGTAGAAGAGATAAATGATATAATAAATCACCAATTTAAATTTGTATCTATGGTTATGACAAAAGGAGGTTTTGATACTATTCGTTTGCCTTACCTTGGTAAATTTACAGTAAATAAAAACAGAGTGAAACATATAAATAGATTAAAAAATGAGAAAGATACTAAAGATGTTTAAATTTTTACATTACTTAAACATACACAATAAAGATTGCAGAAGACCTGTTTACACAGAAGAAAATACGTATCTTTGTTTAATAACAGGTAATACCCACAAAAAATTTGAATTATGACTTTACGAGAAACTTTAAAAAGATTAAAAAGATCTATAAGAGGTAGACGTTGGATAGTTAAAATAAATTCAGATACTTCTATTAGAGAAGTAAAATTAATTTTTAACCCTAATGAATATTCTAAATTCAAAGGGTCTAGAAAATTACACACAGACAAACAACTATTAAAAGTATTAGATACGCATCATGAGGAATTTGTTAGAAATAAATAATAATTTAGCCTCACCTTCCCCACAAGCTTTAACTATAAGAGAGTTTAAACAATTATATAATAGGGATAAGAATAAGGGTAAAGAAGTGGCAGTTAAAGAATTAGCTTATATTTATTTTAAGTGTAATCATAATTCTCCTTATATTATATATGAAGGAAACGAAAAAGAGTCTAAGATAAAAGAAAGTATTTTTGGGGATACTAAATGGAAACCAGATTCTGATGTTAAAGCCGCTTGTGATAGATATTTAAAACTTATGGATACACACGCAGTACTTTTACTTAAGGCTGCTAGAAAATCTGTTAAGAAATTAGAAAAATATTTTGAAGATATAGACTTAACTATATTAGATGATAATGGTAAACCAATATACTCAGCTAAAGATTTAGTAGCTAATTTAACAAAAGTTGGAGATGTAGTTATGGGATTATCTAAATTAGAAGAATTAGTTAAGAAAGAGGATCAAGAGAAGGCTGTGACTAGAGGAGGAGTAGAAGTAAATAAATATAATGAGTAATGGCAGAATTTGAAGAAGATTTAGAGATGTATCATGAAGCTATGAGTAATGCATATTTACTAGTTACTAATAGAGTGACTATGGAAAATTTGTACGACTCTTTAGGTAAAGGTCTTGGGCATTTAGCGCTTCCATTTGACCCTGAGTATCATGATGGTAAATCTAATGATATAGTAGATATGTTATTAGATTACTTTATAGAGGTTGAAGAATATGAGAAGTGCAGCGAGTTAATGAAAATTAAAAACCAAATTGGGAAAAAAATTTACAAATAGTCATAAGTTTAGTCCTGCGGCAAATTATTTTAAAGCACATCAAGTGTACACTACATCCCTACCAGGGACTACAGATTACTATGAGTTTTGGGATGAAGAACGTAAACGATGTTTATATGGTTATACTATTGACGATATATACTTAACAGGATTTCATTATTTTTATTTAAACTATTGTCCTATTGATAGGGCGGTAGATGAATTTTTACCAGATGGTACTGTACAAGCAAAACGTGAGCGGACCTTCCCTTCTTTTTATGATGGCGATTATAAATATTTTCATGAGATAGAGAAAGCTAGAAAAAGCGATAGGCATATGATTGTTCTAAAAGCTAGGCGTAAGGGGTATTCATATAAGGCTGGTAGTATGCTAGCTAGAAATTACTTTCATGTTCGTAATTCTAAAAACTTTGTATTTGCTTCACAAAAAGAATATTTAATTGGGGATGGCCTCTTGTCTAAGGCTTGGGACTTTTTATCATTTATAGATGATCATACAGCTTGGGCTCAACCTAGACTGAGAGATAGAGAAATGAGTAAGATGTCTGGATATAAGAAAAAGGTAAATGGAGTAGAAATTGAAATGGGAATGAAATCTCAAATAATGGGAGTAAGTTTAAAAGACGCTCCCGACAAAGTGAGGGGAAAGGCGGGAGAGTTAGTTTTCTTTGAGGAAGCTGGTTCTTTCCCTGGACTCCTTAAGGCTTGGGAAGTAACTATGCCTACAATGCGTCAGGGATCTAAAACATTAGGGACTATGGTAGCTTTTGGTACAGGTGGTACAGAGGGGGCTGACTTTGAGGCTATGGAAGAAATTTTTTACAATCCAGTAGCATATGACTGTATGGATTATGAGAATATATGGGATGAAGGGGCTACTGGAACTAAGTGTGGATACTTTATTCCTATAGAAGAAAATCTAGATGGATTTATGGATGAAGATGGAAACTCTTTAGAAATAGTGGCTAAAGAATTTCAAGAAAAAGAAAGAGAAAAAAAGAAAGGTAGTTCTGACCCTAAAGCTTTAGATCAATATATAGCTGAGCACCCCTACTCTCCTAATGAAGCTACATTACAAGTAAGTGCTAATTTATTTGACATAGCCAGTTTAAAAGAGCAGTATAATAAAATAAAAGTTCACAGTTTAGATTCGTTAGGTACTGCAGGAGATTTATATTATGGAACAAAAAATAATATAAAATTTAAACCAAATCACAATCTTAAACCTGTTCATAGATTTCCACATAAAAGAGATGATGACAATAGAGGGTGCCCAGTAATATGGGAATCTCCTTATAAAAATAAAAAAGGACAAGTACCAGCTAATTTGTATATAGCTTGTCATGACCCTTATGGTCAAAGTCAATCTGCAGACTCTAGATCTTTAGGGAGTGTATATATATTAAAAAGACCAAATAATATTTCTGTTCCAGATGATATTATAGTAGCCTCTTATGTAGGGAGACCAGATACTTCTGATGAGTTTAATAGGAATTTATTTATGCTAGCAGATTACTATAATGCTAAAATAGGATTTGAGAATGATCGAGGTGAGGTTATAGCTTACGCAAAAAGACACAGAAAGTTACATAGACTACAAGAAGAATTTGAGATGTTAGATAAAAGAGAATTACAATCTAGAAAAGTTAGGCGTCAATATGGAATGCATATGACAGAACCAAGAAAGAGGCAGGGTGAAATATATATTAGAGACTGGTTAATAACTCCGAGAGGTAAAGATACTGAAGGGGATACTCATCTTAATTTACATACTATACATGATCCTGCACTAATAACTGAATTAATAAAATTCAATCACTCAGGTAACTTTGACAGAGTTATGGCGTTGATGATAGGCATGTATCATACTAGAGAGTTATATAATTCTGAAGTAAGAGAAGTGCTAGAAGACAGAGCTGCCGATAAGTGGTTTGATCAAAATCATTACTAAAATGGGAAAATGTAAAAATAAAGATCAATACAAACCGTTACCTAATTATTTATCTATAGGACCTTCTGATATACAGGGTGTTGGCATTATTGCTAAAGAAGATATACCTAGAGAAATGGAATTAGGAATAAGTCATGTATATGATCCAGAATTTCAACATAATTATATAAGAACTCCATTAGGAGGATTTATAAATCATTCAGAAACACCTAATTGCGAATTAGTTGACAAGGATGATGATTATCACTATAAGACTATTAGAACTATAAAGAGAGTAGAAGAGGGAGAAGAATTAACTTTAAAATATAGTTTATATGAAATTTGCGATTACTTATAAGTGTTATAGTAATAAGACTAAAAATCGTTTTATTTATAAACAAGCTGTTCTAAAAATAAATTAGTATATTTGTAGGTTAATTAAACTAAGCTATATATATTATGAATCAAGAGATTCCAAAACAAAAATTACCAGCGTCTAAAAAGAATGATAAATGGGCTAAAGAATGTGTGGAAGCTTTTATAAGCTTATCCGATCACAGCACGTATAATGTTAGTAATAGAAGAGGGGATTTAAAAAGACTATATGATTTTTATAATGGAGAAATAGATGAGCACGATTATAATTATGTATTAAAACCATATGGTAAGTCTAGGAAAAATTTCCCGTCCAAACTTAGAAACTACCCTATTATAAAACCAGTTATAGATTTATTATTAGGAGAGAAGTCTAAAAGACCTTTTAATTTTACTGTAGCCGTAACTAATTCTGATGCTATAGATTTAAGAGAGGAAGAGAAGAAACAAAAAGTAATGCAGTCTCTTCATAAAATGTTTGTAGCAAAAGTGCAACAACAAGGAGAGATGCAAGGGTTACCCCCACAGAATCCTGAAGAAAT
>Ga0209337_1002665_pt1 | contig 12816 bp, 21 predicted proteins | sample LinPmetageLP53_FD_184044 | JGI IMG/M metagenome (GOLD analysis project Ga0209337, IMG submission 184044) | Marine viral communities from the Pacific Ocean - LP-53 (SPAdes) (version 2) | ecosystem: Environmental > Aquatic > Marine > Oceanic | place: Pacific Ocean | collected 2010-02-08 | reverse complement strand
GTATGCTGGTGCTGGTGGCACAACTGCCTCTTGCTGTGCTATTATTACAGCTTCAGTTTCAGCTACCGCTTGAGCCACTCTTAAATTAGCATCCGAGTCCGATTTTTCTTTTTGGTTTTTCATATAGATAAATAAACCGCCTACGGCTACAAATCCTAATCCTAATGCTAATACTGTATTTTTTTCCATTTTATTTTATTTTATTTATTAAATGTTTTGCTTAATACTATATAGAAAATAGCTACTCCCAATACTGAGAACAAAATCAATCTATTTCCTGGGTCTTTCATTATTATTTAGCTTTTACATTAATCATTTTAGGAGAAGGTTTACCAGCCCCCATCATTACAGCCTCACTCTTACCTTTTGTGGCTACTGCCGTTCCGATTCTTACTGCTTTCTCAGGATTTACAAATAGCGTATACACAAACCCTACTCCAGCTAGAATTATTATGCCTATTAGTCCAAAATATAGTATCTTCATACCAGACCTCAAACCCCCAAAGAAACTGTTCACTTCACTGAAAAAATCTTGCGTTTTCTTAAGTCCAGTTACAGTTAATTCTACTCCTTGAGTCCTCATATAGGTTCTTAATCTAATCGTACTAGCATCAGAGGACGAACCAGCTCTTTTTTGCCACAACTTTAAAAATAAATCATTAGCACGGGGTCTTCCTACACACCTTACTAAGTTTTTATGCCAATTCTCCCATATATCCCCACTGCTGGTTTTATTTGGAAACGCACTACATTGATTCATTAACAATCCCATTCTCTATATTTTCTTTTTTACTTTTGTTGCTCTTCCTTTTGTTGCTCTTCCTTTTAGTGGTGTTCCTTTTGTTGGCGCTCCTTTTCTAAACATAAAGTACGCTCCAACTCCCGCTCCCAATAATAAAACTCCCATTATAGAATAAGCTATAATATTTTTTTTTCTCGTCTTTGCTTCTTGCTCTTTTTGAAAAGCAATTTGCATTTGCTGTTGAACTTCTGGGTCAACATAACACTCTTCCTCTTTTTTTTCTTTTAACTCACCTCTTCTTTCCTTTAGGGCTTGAATTTGTCTGTCCGACACTCTTTTCGCTCCTTTTCCTCCAGTAGAGTACACGTTGCTAGATATTTCGTCTTGCAATTTAGAAAGTCTATCTTCCAACACAGAACAACTGCCTTTTAAAGAGTATTTCCTATCTACATCTCCTCTTGCCTCATTAAGTCTATTTTCTTTATATTTTTTTGGGGCGAAAGTAGATTGCCAGAAAGTTTTCCATCCACTCATATCCGAATATTCATCACTTTCCTTTTGTTTAGACCAAGATGGAAAATTTTTAGGAAGCGTACCTCCTCCAAAATTTTGAGTTATAGGGTCGCCAATAATAGTATTATTGCCTTCAGTTGCTTTAAGCTCTGAAGACATAGGAGAAAAAGAACCTATTACCGATTCTTGTTTAAATCCAAATAAATTATTGCCGTGAGTATTCATCAGGTTTTAAATATTAAATATCCCATACCAAATAAAATAACCACTCCTCCCATTCCTAATCCTAATTTCATACTAGTAGACATTCCAGCTTTTTCTTGTGGAGCTGAGGCTAACATTGAGCCTTGAATTTCTCTTAGTAATTCAGCCTTTATGTCGCCTAGATTTGCAGAGCCCGAACCCCCTCTATTTCCTCCGTTTCCTCCTCCGTTGTCATTTTCGTTTCCGTAGTCCTCAGCGCTGCTTGGACGACCTCTATCTTTATTACTAGCGCAAACACTCATTTCACAGCATTTGTCTTCTGCAAGCTTATAACCCGTATTTAAAGGAGCTTCTATACCTTTTAATACCCTTCCTTGCATTCTTCTTCCTCCTCGTTTTCCAGGACTTGCTCCAGCTTCCGAATCCAATCGGTCTTCCATCTTGTCTATGGTAGAATTTATCTTTTCACAAGACGAGTCACCACCAAGTTTGTATTGCTTAACTAATCCATCTTGAACTTCCTTGTCTCTGTCTCTTTTATATTTATTAGGAGTAAAAGTGGAGGACCAAAATGTTTTCCATCCACTCATATCCGACCAATCAGAGTCTGGTCCGTGTAACATACCAAAACTATCTGCTCCAAAAACGAAAGTATTTGGGTCAGATGGTAAAAAATTTCCCCCCCCATTATCCGCAAAAGCAGAGGGTCCTATACTGTCTATAAATGCCATAATTCTTACTATTTATTTGTTAACACTTCCTTAATGTCTTAGCGCTCCTACTCTTTGTAGCGGCTTTGTTCTTCTTTTTACCCAAACTCTTACCAGCAGTAGAACACTTCGCTTTCTTAGTTGTTGTTTTTTTCTTCTTCTTTGTCAAGTCATCATATCCTAATCTTGACCCCGCTGGTTTACCTTTACGAGCACTTCCTTTTTTTGTAGTTTTTCTTTTCTTTTTTGGGGAAGCCTTCTTTTTACTTCCTCCAAATAACCAATCTAAAATTGCCATATTCTATTTTTTTAATTATTATTATTACTTATATTACATTGTCCCGAACCCGCCTTTAAATATCTTCCTGAGTAACTGATGTTATATCTTCCTTTCTCAAAGTTTGATATAAATTGATTAAGCACATCAAATCTTCCTTTATTTTGTTCTGAAGGAGTAGATTGAAATACCGTGAGAAAACTTTGGAAAGCCTCAATTCTAGGGAATCCCATTCCGAGGTACAATAACAAACCGTTTAAATCCGCCTCAACCTCGTCTTCCATTTTATCGTTTAGGTAGTAATGCGAAAATTCGTGAAGCATAATCGCCATTCTCATTGGCACTGTATATTTTTTAAATAAGTCTTTAGAGACTTGTATATTTCCTCTTGACTGAGATATTCTTGCTGGCGTATTTAATTTCTTTCCGCTATTAGATTTAATCGTATCAAGGTAATCTATTCTAAAAACCCCATCTTCAGACATATATACGCTTCCTCCAGCTGATAAATAGCCAGCCTTCTGGCAAAATTCAGAAGAGAAACCTATGAAGCTTTTGATTTCTGGATTATTAAAATCTATACACCCTAACTTTCTTTGTAAAGGCATTTCTTCAAATCCAATTAACTTAAACGATGTGTCCTCACCTTTAGATAGATTGCCGTTTTCTTCATTATAAATATTAATCTCAGCAATGATTGGAGACAAAGGCATTCTAACAAAAAATTTAAGAGTCCCATCAACAGTAGCGTATCTATCCGTATATACAGTAAAAGACTTATCGTTATCTTTTACAATAACTTTAATCTTTTCTGGTTTGGATGTAGCAACCTCTATCATTAAAGTAATCGGCTTGCCCCCTATGTCTCTTAGAAACTTCATTTTTTTGATTTATTCATTTTATACCAACAGTACCCTAAAACTAATGCTCCACCGATTATCACTAACGTACTAGTGTTAATGCCCGCTACTTTAGTATTCTCATCTCCAGAAGCGTTTAATACTACTGGTGGTGGCGCTATTTCACTTTCTATATTACCCATAGAAAACTTTTTTACAAAATCTCCTCCGTGTTTGGACTTCATCTTGCCTAACCAAAGATTAAACGGAAGAGTTGTGCCTGATTGTTTGTATAATTTATTTGCCGTCACTTTATATTTTTATTTATTACTCCACCAATTAATGCTCCAACTACAACCCCTAACCACACTCTCCATCCTTTATATACTGAGACCCCGCCTCCTACAACTGCTCCAACTAAAGTAGCTCTCATATCTACTACGGAAGTTTTTTTTAGGTCACTACCTAAACTTCCTCCCATTATTTTATCTATATCCCCTTTAACATCTTTAGGCATTTTATCATACCCTTTTTCATTAGGATTCTTAATCTCATTTACCTCTTCATAAGCGACATAATCGCTCATTAATTATTCTTTTTTCCAGCTCTTACGACCGCCCATATACCCAGGCCTAATACAGCTGCAACACCTACACCAATACCAATTTTTGCGCCCATACTCATTCCTCCTGAATCACCTCCTTGGTTGCCTCCATACATACTACCCATAGCTAATTGATTATTTATAGCTTCGGCATTTATTTTAGCTAACTCCAAATCGTGCTGCCTCATTCTTTCATCTCTCTCGTAAGCTTTTTTATCTTGTTTTCCTTTATAAATTGCGCCTATTGTTACTCCTAGAACTTGAGCAAATTGCTCGCTGCCAATTACATCCTTTGTTCCTTTCCAGATGTTCTTCCAAGCATCTCCTTTAGCATTTGAATACTCTTCATCTCCTGATGTAGCCATACTCATCATATCCTTCCATCCCACATTATTATCTAAAACTAAGTGTCCTATTGACCTTTGCAAACATTCATTGGAGGCCATATTTCCCGACATCACGTTAGAAATTTCAAATTTATCGGCTTGCGGGTCTATATTTATCCCGCAGTCAAAAATTGCATCTTTAACTCCAATAGGATTAGCGTTTATTACTCTTGCTAATTCAGAAATTATCATATCTCTATCTAAAGAGAATGACTTTCCGTCTGCATTCATAAAGTTTTCCGCAAAATTATGTTTAGCGTATATCATATCTTTATTTATTTAAGTTTTGGTAAATCATATATCCTACAAATAATGAAGAGCCTAAAATAACTAAGTGTGTCATTGTAAATCCAGTTGGCGGGTTAGGTTGTGATTGAACAGATTTCATTTGTTCTAAAAGCTCATCGTGTTTTTTTTGTCCAGCCATTCCATTTTCTATATCTCTTGAAATTTTTTCTGCCAACGCGTCCTCATCTATTTTGTATGGCGCCTCTACTGGTCGTGCAAAATCTTGAATAGGAGGAGTTCCATTTGAATTATAGAAAAAGTCTGGTGCGATTGGTCTTTTCGGATTATTTGGAGTCCAATAAGTGTTGGTTTGTAGATTCTGAACATATTCTTGTCCAGATACTCCAGCAAAATTCATTTGCTCATTAGCTGAAACCGTTACCTTGTCTTCAATTAAAGATAAAATAAGGTCTTTGTCTGGGTGAATGTCAGCTAAATCTTTTAATCCTTCTTTTTTATTTTTTCTTACTAATGCTTTTAGGTTTTCAGAAATTTCTCTTTTTGAGAACGTCTTTTTATATCCATAACCAGAAAGCATATAGTTTGCTTCTTTTGGGTTGTTTGACGCGATATATTCGTATACATTCATTTTTTATTGCTTTTTGTTATTTATCTGTTAAATTTTAACAAAAGGGGGTAATAAGAATTATATCCCATCACCCCCTAATAAATTTATGAAGTCTAGTAAACTAAAATTTAGTTACTATCCTTTCAACGCATTAGCTACACCTCTACCAAGTACCACTTTGTCTTGACGAACAATATTTGGGTTACCGTATGCTCTCGCAACAGCTTGTCCAGATAGTCCACGTCCAACATTTACGTTTTCAGATGGGTAGAAATACAATGTAGAAGAAGAGACCGTGTTAACGTCCACTGCTATACTTGTAAAACCATCCCACTTAAATACCGTACGAAGGGCAACGATAGATGTTTGCTGCTGATAAGGGTCAATGATAGGTACAAGAGTTTTCTCTTGAATGTTACCATTTACGTCTCTAACTTTTAATTGAAGTGACTTGATACTTTGTGCTGCATCAGAACCGTCAATATATGTTAGGCCGTTAACAAATGGGCGATTTAATGTTGTGTAAAGGTACTCTAAATAAGTCGTACCTGATACTCCCATTGTTATCACTACATTTGTGTCTATCCCATTATTTGATGAAGTAATGTTTTGATAAGCTTTACCAATTATTACAGAAGAAATAGTACCAGCTGATGAGTTAGTTAACGTAAGAATGTATGGCTGCGATGTTGGTGCGCCACCCATTGCTGGTGCTGGAGCTTGTGCTCCCGCTCCCGCGTCAAACGAAAAATCGTCATCAAAATCAGTATCATCTCCGCTATAAGATAAGTATTGCTCATTCATTTCTTCTTCAGCGTCTATAAAATATTTTTTAATATCCATTTTATTGATTTGTTTTTGGAATTAATTAATCTAGTTTTGCTATTTCACGCATAGATTACGGGCATTTAAGTATGCCTACAATTCAACTAACTCCTTACTCTTTGCGTGAGCAATACGCTCTCTACCTCTGACCGTGGAGTAATCTCACACGGGGGGGAGAAAAGACTAATAACTTTGTACGGCTAATAAATTAGCTTTCCTTTATTACGAGTCCGAAGTTTTCGTCATTTTGCTAGTGCCAGTTTCAATAGCTTTATAGATACCGAAACCTAATGCTACACCGACAGCAGTTGACAAAATGTTCATCCACATTTTTTTTGTTCCTTCTTTCATAATTCAAAATTTTACAAAAAATTCATTAAACAATTATACTCAACCTTAGAATACCAATTCCAAAATCTTGGGACCAAAATTAAAAAAACCTAGCGCAATAAAGACGCCAGGTAATAGGGTTTGTTCTTAATATTTAATTCAATAAAGTTTTAAATTATTAACCTTACTAGATTACAACTTCATAGTTAGGATATTAAATTAAAGGCCATTTCTTATAAATAAAGGCAATTTCACTAAGTTTACACATATCAATCTCAATTTTATATATTTGATTTTTTATATGAGTAATATATTCTTCAGTGATATAATTAGTAAAAGGGTAAAGGCCTTGTTCATCTCTAATGTCTTCCAGTAAATCGGTTGTCAGAGTATCTCCCTCTTGTATTAAAGGGAATCCATAAAGCTCTTTTCCTACCGTATTGCAAGTATGTAGGTCTTCTATAATATAAAGCCCTTTTAAAGAGACGCAATCTAGCAAATGCTTTAGGGTTTTTTGGTGCATTTCCATTGAATGACCACCGTCATCTATTATAATATCACAATCGTTTCCTATATTAGACTTAAACTCTTTTATGCTTTTTTCATCTGTCTGGTCTAGAACATAAGTTGTGATGCGAGGATGATTAATAAGAACATCGCTCCTATCTATCAATGTCTTACCATCAATGCTAAGTTTATAGTCAGTAGCTGAGTAATCAATAATATCCGCTCCAATAATCTGTGCGTTAGGGAAGTATTCCGCCCACATTAACAAGGAGTCTCCATAATGTATGCCTATCTCTACAACCTTTTTAACATCCTCCCTTTTAATTGTATCGCTAAAATGCCTTTCATAGGTTTCTAAATATTCGTGCTCATTTTCTTTATCAGTCCTATATTTTCTTGAAATTTCTTTTAAGTTCATTTGTTATTTAATTTAATATGTTTATATTATTAAATTTAATACTATACTGCTGATATATTTTTCCTCAATATTTTTTTAGCTTCTAAAATAGCTGATTCTGGAGTATGTATTTTTTTACCCTTTGCGTCTCTTTTGTTTTTATAGGGCTTGACTACTGAGTTGTGGTTAAGTGATACGAAATCATCTATCGCCTCTGTTACCATATCGGCAGTTATTTCTCCGTGTATTTTTTCTGTATCAATGTCCACATATAAGTAGAAATAATTATTTCCTCCGTTGTACTCATTATTAACAATATTCTCAGCTACTTTTAACATTTGATACTTGTCTGGGAATTTATTTTTATGTCTTTCAACTGAATCAGAATTTCTATGAAATCTTAACCAATTCATATTTTGCCATATTTTAGGAGATATACGTCCAATTGATTGAAAGTGCATAATTATATCTTGGTCGGTATGCCTATTAGTACAGATGGCTCCGATTAAGTCGTTTGGAAGATAATCTGAAACATAGCGATTTATGTCTTCAATAAGTAATGCTCCGTGCCTATACTTATCTAATACCAGCCATAAAGTATCGGCTATTTCCCTTAAGGTCATTCTCCTTCCGTCTTCCAAAAAAGGTCTTATTCTTCTAATTTCAATTGTTGGATGTATGGAAAATCGTTCAATCTCACTTACTGACAGAGCTTTATATTGCTCAAATTCGTCATTAACATCCATAATCAGAACTCGTCTTGGCGGATAACCATTACCTCCTCTTACATAGTCCTCAAGAACTTTACTAGTAACAAAGGTTTTGCCTATTCCTTTTTTTCCACACGCAACTCCCAGCTTACATTCTCTAGACATTTTTATTTATTTTTGGGTTAGACTCCTGGTATCTTTTCATAAAGTCATTCTCAAAAGTAAACAAATAATTCTTTAAATAATCCTTCAGTGACTGTATTTTGTCGTCAAGCTCCAAAAATTTTAGTTCTAGCTCCACCTTTCTTATAGTTCCTTCTTTTAGAGATGAGTATTCTTTTTGTATTAAGGATTTAAGCTCTATGTTTTTATCAATTATCATTTTTCTTCGGTCTATGCCTTCTTGGATATGGTCTCTCTCCGCATCCCATTGCTCTAGACTTTTTGTGAGTTCTCCATTTACCTCATTTTTACCTCTTGTTATTTTTCTTGTTTTCATATTATGCTAATTTTTGTAAAAATTTATATCCGTTTTTTGCCCAATCTCTATTTCGGTGTTCACAACATATACTGGTATCCCAATACTGTGGAATGTTATTTTTTCTTACGTCCATAGAAAAAGTGGTGTCAGAAAAGATTATACCCTTCACCTTATTTTTAGCATAAGTGAATTTAACCTTCTCTAGAACTGATTTGTGAATTAGGTTACATCCTAGTCCTACGGACCAAGCAGACTTAAGTTTTCCGTCTACAAAATGCTCTCCGTTTTGCCCGTTTATATGTTGGGATACTTTACCATAATCATTATCCATTAATCGTATCATTAACTCTCTTTTATCATCATCATATAGATAATACGTTGCTCCTACCAGCTGGGTATTATGAGCTAAGAGTCTATTTATTATGTCTTTAGGGGGGAATACATCGCTTTCTAAGTGAAGTAAAAAATCATAGTCATTATCAAGCATATATTTTCTGACTGCATTGTGTCCGTCCGCAACCCTCTTCATAATAGACCCTCTATTGTGAGCATTAGTCACCCACTCGCACTTTATCCCATATTTTTCTTTATACATCTTGCTGTTATCGGAGCTGTCTGAATTGTCCGCTAAAAAAATATCAAAATTACTATACGTAAATTTTTTTATGTTCTCTATCCAATCTTCAAAACAATAATTTTTGCCATCAAAGGTTGGTCCTCCAACTAATATCTTGGGTAATTTCTTTTTAGCCATTCGGAGTCGTAAATATAGTTAACTTTTCGTCCTCTTTTTCTACGGGGTGTTTATTGTATTCAAATTCTTCTGCAAAATCCTCCCACTTAGTTTCAATTACACTCATTTCTGGAATAGTCCATAGAGAATATGGTAATAGTATTTGGTCTCTTTCGGACATATTACCATAAAGTTCCCAAAATTTACTTGATAAATTCTGTGTTGCCTGAGTATTTCTCCATATCATTACAGTAGTTTGATATAATCCGTTATTAATTGGATACCCTTCTTTTTCAAATAATTTTACGTTTTGCGAAACGGCTTCTTTTGAATCTTTTTTCTCTCCTACAATAGCATTAGCCTCCGAGAAAACACAATTTCTAGTAGGATGAGTAGCTAGAGTTATGTCGTATAGACTTGGTAAATAAAAGCTAGCAATTCTATCTAAGTCTTTAACTACACGAACATTTGCGTCTATGGTTATACAAATGTCATAATTAGTGTCAAAGGCAGAAAAAAGACTATTAAAGGGATTAAATTTAAAATAGTTTGCAAATCTTTTATTGTTTAGGTTTTTTTCATTGTCCTCCACGAATACGATATTCCAATTATCGGATTTAATGTCCTTTCTGTTAGTAAAGCAAACTAAGTCCCACGTCTCATTAGAATAGTGAGGCTCAAGCAATTCATCATCCTTACCCATTAGGTAAGTAATTACTGCTGTTTTCATAGTTAGATATTTTATTTTCTTTTAAAATGTCCCGTTTTTGGGTCTCTTACGCATCCTTTATTCCATTTAGGGTCTAAGTTCATTTGTGCTCTAACAATATCCTTAATTCTTGAGTCATTACACTCATCGGTTGCGCATTGTTTTTTTTTAAGCACTACAAAATAGACAAAAAAAGTAATTAAAAGAAGTGAAAAGATAATCGCTAGTAAGCTCATAATTTAATGTTTAGTTATTATTATTTTTCTTCAGATTCTTGTATATTGTTAGCATTAGGCTCTATTAATTTAGGAGAGTTATCCTCCTCCTCTAATACCTCTGTATTCATCTCTATAAGCTCTCCTCTTTTGACGCTTCTAATTTCAACTTCCTCTGCCTCCTCTTCATAATCCTCGTCATCAAAGTCTTCATACTCTCTATTTGTCTGTGACTCAGATTGAGTTGGTGGTGGAGCTGGAGATGGTGGCGGAGTTTGATTAGGGGGTCCCTCGCTAGGTCCTGGAGGAGGTGCTTGTGGTGGAGGCCCTTGTTGAGGTGAATTAAAGCTGTTTACTTGTTGTTGTTTATAGCTTTCATAAGTCATTTCTAATATGTTATTTAGAGACTTTTTAAATCCAATAACTTGCATACCTTTTTCTAGTATGTCCTTTCCAAATAATACCATTAAATTTTGCTCATCGGTCATTCCTAGCCCTCTTTTTGAAGCTATTCTCACCATTATAGGTTTAACCTTTTCTACAAACTCTTCATCTACCGTAAGAGTCTCCTCTACTTGTTTATTAAAATTTCCAACAAATTCAAATAAAGGTAATGATTGGACGGGCGATACCATTATTTGCATACGCAAGTCTATCTCCCCTTTTTTCTCTTTCTCTATTAGTTTTTCTTCCGTTAGTGTGGCCCATCTTCTAGCGAATGTGTGCATCATTTCATACCCACCAATAACAGTATCAACTAGATTTTCGTGTGCGAATTTTTTATCGCCTTCATCTAAATCGCTTACTTTTTCATCAAATACATTGGATTGAGTCTCCTCTCCTTCATCTTCAATGTCGTCTGGGTAACCTCCAATTGGAGGCGGCTCAAAAGTTGGCTCCTCTATGGGTGCTCTTTGCTCGGATGTTAGTGTTTGTTTGGTCTTAGTATAGTCTCTTTCTATAACGCTTTCTCCAAAGGGATTATAATTTCCTTCTAGAGCAGAATAATCTTGATTAGAGTCTTCCACTTCAACGTCTTCAATATTAGTATTCTTTTTTGCCATATCGTAGTATCTGCTTTATATTTTCTTTTATTATTATTTCTATTTCACTTCTTTTTTCTATGAGCTCTCTTTCATATTTTATTTTATCTGATAAAGTAATTACGTCTTTTATATATTTAGACACGCAAGCGGTAGTTTTACTTATTAGTTTAGAGACCTCTAATTGAGTACACTGAAGACTTAGATGAACAAAATAACAAAAAAAAGATACAGCCCATTTTCTATTATGCTTTCTAGAGTTCCCAAATAATAAGTTTTTTTCTGTAATATCAAACTTAATACATATAATTTTTTTTATGGCAGTGATTATCTCCTCTTGCAACTTTTTTTCGGGTTGCTGTCCTTGTTTAAGTATTTCTATGGTCTTATTTAAGCCTCTTTTCTCAATAACCTTGTTTAGGTGACTGATTAATTCTAAAGAATTTCCATTTTCTGACATATTAGATTTAATATCGTTTACGGCAACAAATATACTTAACCTAATGTAAAATATTAAATTTAGTCATTACTTATTTATTAACAAAGGGGTGTAATTCAAACTCTATACATCCACTCTCCCTTAAAGTATATCTTTTTTCTAAAAAAAGAGAAGAAAATTGTCGGTCATTGTTTATAACTTTGGTCTTTTCTAGAACATCCATCAATCCTTTAGCGAGGTTATCTAGGTCACACTTATTACGAATAGGGGCAAAATCTATTCTATTTTTTTTAGAAGTATTCTTTGGGTAAGGGAAAAAAAATCGCGCGCTTAGATGAGAGTAATCATCGGTAGGAATTTTTAAAGACTTAATTAAAAACATCATATCATTCTGATATTTTTTATATTCCGATGTATTATACACTCCGTATCTACCAAGCCTAGGTCTTGGTGTTGGTCTTGGAGTAAGGTCTATATTGTATTTAAAATGCCTCATAAAAAATAACCCCAATGTTAGTTTGAATGCTAACATCGGGGCAAAGAAAAGTAAATTGCTGAAGGTGGATAAACAAACAGCAGTTGAATACTACAAAACTACCACTTTTTTTATAAAGAGGAAGTTTGTTTTTTATTTTTTTGCTCCCGACTTACTATACAAGTCATTTATGTCAGATACTTTTTTACTTAGAACAGCCCAGGTATACGATGTATTAAACCCATTTCCAATTTTACCGTCCGCTCCTCCAGTAGTTGCTACCCACATTTTAGATTGCCCACCAAGTCCGAGCAAATAGTTCTGCATAGACTTTATTTCACTAGAATTGTATTGTCCAGCATTTACATATAACAAGTTGTCTAGTGACGTTTTAGTAGCTGGCTCTGTTACGGCTACCACCTTTCCTTTATCATCTGTTTTAGTAAGGTTTCTTGGTAAACTATCTATTATAGTTGTTGCTATCCCTCCCCAGTTTATGTTTGGAGCTCCAGTATTTCCTCCATTTTGTACGGGAGGTGGTGGAATTTGATTGTATTTTGGTTGATTTCTATTTCTTAGCAAGAAATATAACCCAACACCTACCACGCTTACTCCTCCTATAATTAATCCAATTTTTAATCCAGTTGTCATTTTATTAACTTTTTAGTTTTTATATACTTTTCAACACACAAACATACGTAAAATTTACCATTTCCCCAAAGGGCATTTTTCCGAACCCACTTTAACCTTGGATTTTACGAAACATCCACATTGGCGGCAAACTCCTTTATTGGGAATATATTCAGAACATCTATCATACC
>Ga0209337_1002663_pt1 | contig 12824 bp, 22 predicted proteins | sample LinPmetageLP53_FD_184044 | JGI IMG/M metagenome (GOLD analysis project Ga0209337, IMG submission 184044) | Marine viral communities from the Pacific Ocean - LP-53 (SPAdes) (version 2) | ecosystem: Environmental > Aquatic > Marine > Oceanic | place: Pacific Ocean | collected 2010-02-08 | reverse complement strand
AGCGACAAATAGAGCAAGTCGAATCTCAAAACCCTAAACTCAAAGGGCTATGAAGATAGAAGTAGATGGTACACTAGTAACCCTGAGAACTAGTTCAGGTAGATTTATAGGTAGTTCTAATTGTATGAATGGCAATGCGCTTGATGCATACAAGTTAAATCCTAAAGACTTGGATATGATCGGTATGTGCGGATTCGATAGCCACGAACAGGCTAAATCCGAATTGATCAATGAGGTCTTAATGAATTGCGAATATTAACCAATTAACCCCAGTAAGTTATGACAGTAAAAGAATTAATAGCAAAGCTAAATGAGTATCAGCCCGATGACGTAGTAGTATTAGAGGTCTTTGATACAACAGCATACGAAGATCTATACGATTTTTATGTGGATGACGTAGAGGTGACTCCCGAAATGAAAGAAGTTCGTCTGTCATTAATCGATACAAAAAGAAATTTTGATCTAAATAGTTAATCATTATGAAGTACGAAAAAACAATCACATACAAGACCAATGTTCGCACAGAGACTAGCTTTTCAGCTAGCCCTTGGGAAAATGTAGAGATGGAGTTAAGCGTGAACGTAAATACTGACGATTCATACGGATGGTTTGAACTTTATGACGTTGAAAATGGCGGTGAGCAATACTACGCTGAAGGCGGGCTATGGTTCGATGGCAAAACCCTCACCGATTACGATGGCATCTTCGAACTGCCTGAGAAAATCATTGAGATACTAGAGAAATGGGGTTTTGATTTAACTGAGATTCACTAATTAAATTTATAGCTATGGCTACTTGGACAACCAAAGAAGGTAAAGAAATCGATGTTGACGATATGTCTGTGACACATCTTCGCAACACGCTAAAACTAATCATAAACTCAGGCATTCTTGAGGCAACTGTGATTAAGAGCAAGCCTAAACCCAAGGGATGGGTCGGGGTGCAAGGTGAGATAGCCCAGGAGTACGAAGATATGGCGATGCTGTACGATATTGACCCGTCTTTGACTTGTTCTTGTGATGATGTTCACATATGTCAACAATGCACCCAATAAACAGAATTTAATCACGTTATCTAACAGATATGGCTACTATGAAAATGACAGATCAGCTTAACGAAAAAATCTCTCTTTATAAAAGAAAGAATATGAATGTAATGGTTTACGTTCGAAACCCTGAGTGGAATAAGTTAGGTCATCTATGTCCGTCAAGTAAAAAGACATGGTGGCTGTTGTTGATGTGGGAAAATGGCAGATACATTTATGACGATTTGATACCATCATTGACAATTTATCTCAAATCAAACCCTAATGTAGCTAGTATAGATGATGAGCATTTTGATATGTATTGTTATGTTAAAGCAGAACAAGGGTGCGCTATAATAGGATATTAACCAATTAAATTTATAAGATATGACACAGAAAATGTTAGACTCATTGATCGAGGATGCTGAGTTCAGTATCAGACATCACCAAAAGAAATTGTTTGAAGCCCAAGCTACACTCCGAGGGCTCAAGCAGATCACTCAAGAAGGGAGTGTTGTGATAGACGTAAATAAAGAGCGATGAGAGACACGACCATCAGCTATACCAAAGGGTTCATCGTCAGATCTTATTATCTGACTACCCCTTTCGATGACACGTTTAAACAGAACGTCCTGGACTTAGCTCGTCAGATGGAAAATCTAATTAGAGCAAGGAAGTTCATGCGTGAAGAGCACACCCTACGTTCCATTGAATTAAATTAATTGTTCACATCGCTTGTGAGCATCGTTAATAACCCCTACATTTGTCAACACTATGAGTAGAATAAAGCAGGTATTTTTAGCTGAGCGAGAGGCTGAGCAAATCGAATCATCGTTTCTAGATGATGCGTATCACTACGAAGTATTTAAATCTAAATTTAATAAAGATGACTATGAAGATAGTACAAAAGCTAAGTAAGATTCAACAGAATCTTAAGGCGCCGAAAGGCCAATTAAACAACTTTGGGAAGTACAAGTACCGAAGTGCGGAAGATATTCTTGAGTCTGTTAAACCATTGACTAGCAAGGAAGGACTTATACTGACGTTGTCGGATGAGATTCAGTTAATCGGAGATCGCATCTACGTCAAAGCTACTGCTCGCCTAACTGATGGCGATCAAGAGGTGGTGACTATTGCCTTTGCTCGTGAAGAGGCAAGTAAGAAAGGCATGGATGCATCTCAGGTGACTGGAGCAGCATCAAGCTACGCTAGAAAGTATGCATTGAATGGTCTGTTCTGTATCGATGATACAAAAGACAGCGATGCTACCAACGATCACGGCAAACAGCCCGTGAAAACCACCACTAAGAAGGCTTCAAAGCCTGAAGATCTATTCACCAAAGCAATAGAGCATGTCCGAGCATCGAAGGATAAAGGGTCTGCGATAAAGGCTGTTATCAACAAGTATGGTGGTGACTTTACCAAGGAGCAAGTAGAACAGCTTGAGAGGTTAGGTCGTATGGCTGAAAAATTATCCTAATGGATTTAGCACTGAAGATCAGCAAGGAGTATGGGAAGGGATACCTTTCCTACTCCTCTATCAAGCTAGCGCTACAGGATATGCGCCTGTTTGAGATGAAGATGCGTGACCAATTGAAGTTCGATAGTCCCGCATTACACTTTGGAAAATTGTATGACTGCATGCTTCTGACTCCAGAAGATTTTGATAATCAGTTTATCACTATTAACGATGAGAAGATCTGCAAAGAGATCGGTGGTAAAGCCCCGAAGAGAACAAAGGCCTACGCTGAGTGGATGAAAACTCTTGATCACGAAGGGAAGACTATCGTATCTGCTGAGGACACCTTAAAAGCAGAGGAGATGATACAGCGGTTGAATGCTACTGGAGTTCAAGACATAGCTCTTAAGGGAGACAAGCAACACGAGTTCAACGACTTCATTGGAGACGTCCCAGTACGTGGATTCTTAGATGTCCTGGGGGATGGCTACATAACGGACTCCAAGACTACCCAGAAGCTGTCAAAGTTTAGGTGGTCTATCAGAGAGTTTGGCTATGACATCCAAGCCTACATTTACAGCGAGGTTCTGGGGACTAAGGACTTCCGATGGGTAGCTCAAGAGAAAGCTTACCCATATGCTGTAGGATTGTACTACGCTAGCGAAGACACCCTAGATTTTGGGAAGATGAAGTTTAATAAAGCGGTGGATCGCATCACAGAGTTCCTTGATAACGGCACACCCCACAATAAGTATTACGAAACCGATACGATATGATAGAGAAGATAATCAATATCACTGGAGCAGACCGCCAGACCGCAAGCATGCTTGCCATTAGGTTCTGCATTTTCGAAACGACAATGTCATTTGGAGAAACCTCAGAATACACAGGCGTACACAGCGACCCCTTGTATAATCTATTTACTAGAGGTAAAAGAAGAATGGGATCTAAAACATTTAGAGACATGTACAAAAAAGTTAAATCAGAAATAGTAACCCCTAAAAACAAATAAAAATGGGAGCATTGATTGAAGGTTCAATTAACTTGAGCAAACTGCCGAAGGACAGAATGTCTACGGCAAAGAATGGAGACACTTGGTACACCTTTACCATGTCAGTTAACGATGACACTAGCCAGTACGGTGACAACTGTGGCATCTGGAATAGGCAGACCAAGGATGAACGGGAAGCTAAGGAACAGAAAAGCTATGTCGGTAACGGCAAAGTTCTCTGGACTGATGGTAACATCAAGCCTGCTGAAAGGAAGGAAGACCTTTCTAGGGTGGTGGAGAAGAACGACCTCCCGTTCTAGCTTGATAAAAGTGTAGCCCTAACCCTTGTCAGCGGCGTCTTGTGCAAGGGGACAGCCGTAAGGTTGGGTGGCATTAACCGTTAGGTTAACCTCAACAGGGAAGTTCTTGGTTTATACCTGTTGATTATAAAAACCATGCAGTGCTGGTCTGACTCCAGTAAATCTTATCGTGGGTGGAATCCAAAGGATGAACCCCAGTATTCTAGAGTGCAAGGTAGTTTTCCCATCATAACATGTGGGATGAGGTAGCACCTCAAGAACTATGATAGATAAGTATTAAATACCTACACCAACGTTGCAGGAGAGCAATTAGTAAGCAAGAAAGCTCAATTAAGAGCGCTGAAAAATAATCTGTGTAGGTATTTTTTTACTCCCGTAGTTCAACGGATAGAACAAGAGTTTCCTAAACTCTAGATCCAAGTTCGATTCTTGGTGGGAGTACTAACCAATTAAATTATATTAAATGAATGCAATCAAAAGTTTTCTTACGTGCTTGCTACGGCGTGATGATATATACGTTGTTGTTGTGCAGGAAGATCAAGGTAATGCAGAGGCATTACTGGCAACACATAGTGAGGATGACGCTATTGAATACCTACTTCAAAGATCTTCGATACACTCAAGCGAAAGGTTACATATCAATAGAATAAAACTGATATGAGTGTAATCAATAAAGAAGATATGCTGGACATAAAAATATTTGTGACAGCAATGTTGTTTCAAGAACTACTGGATGAGACTGGAGGCAAGTCTCACTACATCCTACGAATGAGAAAGAACATAAGGAAGCTATCTAAAGAGCTAGATGTTTTGCTGGATGAGAATATCAACAGCGATATGTTGAGCTTAGTCTTGACTGATGCAGCTCAGGCGCTAGAAGATTCCATCAACCAGTACGAAATAGAATTAAGCGAAGGCTAAACATTTAAATAAAACAATAATGAAGAATAAAGAAATAAGGGTGGACTCTATAATTAAGCGAAGGAAATTAGAGTTGATAGAACGAATTAAGGAGGAGTACATCGATCAAACTGGAATGAAAAACATAGACACTAGAGAAAGGAAACATGTAGAGCACAGGAATGCTTTGATAAATAGCATGAGTAGATTCTCTGTTGAAGAGCCAACAGCTGAGGCTTTAGGAAGGCATCGGACTACGGTATACCACTGCATGAAAAACCACAACATGTACTATAACTACTCCGCACTCTACAGAAGATGCTTCGCCCTTAGTGAATCAATAGTAGATAAATACGCTGCTGAATTAGCCGCTGTAAGTCATGACATTTTAATAAGGAAAGATGGGGGAATAAGAAGAGGAAGGAAGGCTTCTCAGTTAATAAAGAACAACACTAGTAAGTCTGCAATGATCATGAGTTTACAAGTAAAGATCGATGAGTATACTCAAGCTATAGATGAGAACACACTAGTAAGAGCTTCTTACATAGATAAGCTAGAGGAGATAACAAATTTAGATAAGCCTTTAGTTGGTAATATTGCAGAATGATTACTATATATGAATCGATATACGACACATCCTCCCCTAACTACATCTCCTTAGACCATGCGTTATCTAGAATTAAAGACGGCAATCAACAGGAGAAGGTAGATAAGATTAGAGCTGGGGATAAGTCTGTTAAGCAGTCACTACCAGTCGTATTGTTTAGTGGCAAGTTTACTAATCGGACAGATGATTCATTAGTAAAACATAGTGGTATTGTTGTCTTAGATTTTGATCACATCGATGTGTCCGAGTCTAAGAAAGTTCTCTCATCAGATCCATACGTAAGAGCTTGTTGGGTGTCCCCATCAGGTGACGGGCTTAAGGCCCTTGTTAAAGTAACAAACCCAGAAAAACACAGGGATCATTTCAGAGGTCTCTGTGATTACTTTAATAATCAGTATGGGTTAGAGGTAGATAGGACTGGCATCAATGAATCAAGAGCTTGCTTTGAGTCTTATGATCCTACAGCTGTTGTGAAAGATAGAGCTGAGGCATTCGGCAGGATGGTGTTTGAGACACATCCTGGTCAGTCAGAGCTGCAAACAGCCACCCTTAAATTAGATACTGATTACAGTAAGCTAAACCTAGCTGCGAAAATGATTCGTAACGCAGTGGATGGCGATAAGCATGCTATACTATTGAAGGCTTCTATTCTTCTGGGAGGTTTCATTGGGGCAGGCAGGGTTGAGGAAGACGAGGCTGTTAGATTACTGGAGAGGGAAATATCTAAGAAGGATATAGGCAACATGGATATTGCTCGCAACACAATCCGTGACGGAATACATAGGGGTAAGTCTGCTCCTATATCTGAGACCGTCCAAGCTGAGGAGCAAATCAAAAGGGAGATGATGCTCAATGACGGGGACATGTCTTTCATGAGTAGCGACATCGAAGACCTTGAATGGATTATGAAGTTTAGGAATGGCGAGCTGGAGACTGGACTATCTACTGGTAATGTAATCATAGACAGGAACTTCCAATTCAAAAGGGAGTTCACTATGATCAGTGGCCACAGCTCTATAGGTAAAACAACCTTCATGATTTACATGATGATCTCAGCATCTATAAACCACAGTTGGAAGTGGATCATCTACAGCGCGGAGAATAAAACAGCTTCACTCAAGATGAAGATCATACAGTTCGTAACTGGCAGGACTATAGAGAACCTAAGCATGCATGAAATAAAAGTTTTTATGCGATGGGTGTCTGAGCATTTTATAATCATTGACAACACTAGAACCTTAAGCTACATTGAGGTGCTGTTGTATGCTGAGAAGATAGCTAGACACAACAATGTTGATGGGTTACTTATTGATCCTTACAATTCCTTACGCATAGATCTATCTGCTACTCGCGGAGTAGGCGTACATGAATACCACTACGAAGCAGCAACAGAATTCTTAAACTTCTCATCGCGAATGGAGATGGCTGTTTGGGTTAATGCTCACTCGGTAACCGCTGCTCAAAGAAAGAAGGATGATGATGGTCACCCTGCTGCGCCAGGAACTGCCGACACTGAGCATGGCGGTAAGTGGGTAAACAGAGCAGATAACTTTATAGTCCTGCATAGAAAGATGCACCATCCAGTACCCGAAAGAAGAAGGGAGATTGAATTCCATGTAGGTAAGATTAGGAATCAAGAAACTGGCGGTGGCCCGACACCACTAGACGCCCCGCATATATTCAAGATGACTGATGATGGGTGCAGCTTTGAAATAAGAGGCCCGTTCCCTAGACTGTTTGATAATATTAACTCTACAGATGTTGAAAAACAAATGGAAATAACAGACGGAGTTTAATATTTTTTATTAAAATGCACCTCGATGGCGAAGAAGAAAAAACGAAAAGCTAGAGGGCATAGGAGATCAGGTCAGCAACTACGCAGTGCGCTTGAGGCTTACTGCTTTGATAGGCTAAAAGATTCCAAGCTGAAGTTTGATTACGAAGGCGAAGTCTTCTACCTGGTGGATGGATTCAGATACTCAGGGGTGTATCACAAGATGACTAAAGGCAAAGATGTTATGACTGATAACACGAACAAGGCTGTCTTAGGTATCAAGTACACTCCTGATTTTGTTTCCCACCACCACAAATTCATCATTGAAACAAAGGGGTATGTCCATTCACAGCACACGTTCCCACTAAGATGGAAGCTGTTTTTAAAATACCTAGTAGAAAACGGGATGGATGACTACATGTTATTCATTCCAAAGAACCGCAAACAGGTAGACGCTACCATACAATTAATCAAGGATGAATTATCAAGAGCTTAGTCAGCAGTACTTCATATGCTGCGACGAGATACAGCGACTCACAGTAATGTTATATGAGGAAATACACAACGATCAAGGTGACCCAAGACATAATTGGGAAGCTATAATAGACAAGGTGAAAAGCTATAGGCAAGGCATCCAAGCTGAGACCGAAGCGATCATCACAGCCTGCCAAGAACACAACGAAGAATGATTAACAAGGATAGGGTTGATTACTCGTTTAAGACAGGAAGGATTGTCGAGGATAGGTGGAAGTCTATCTACCCAGAGTCTATTAAGTCATCACGAAAGGATGACATGGAAAAGCATATTGATTTCTACATTGGCAATAAGAGTGTCGATGTCAAGGGTAATAATGCGCCTCACCAGATATGGCTTGAGATAAAGAATGTTCGGGGTGACAAGGGGTGGATCTACGGAGAAGCAACTCACATAGCCTTTGACTTCCCAGAGATGAGAGGATTTGTGGTACTTGAAAGAGAAAAGCTAAAGGACTACATTGCTGCTAACATAGAAAAGGAGTTCGCTAGCAAGTCCGATTGCTACAAGAAGCTATACAACAGGAGAGGTAGGGAGGACATCATCACATGTATAACAATCACCGACCTAACATCCATGCCTCACTCTGTAGTAGAGTACTCAAGGAAATACACACACCCCGCCAGCGGGGATCTAATCTCTTTCTAGTATGGGATATTGGATAAGCACAATGTCATGCGCTCCTTGGGATTGCGAAATAAAAACGACCGCATCTAGCTTATTCATTCTTCTTTACTGAAGCCCCATAGTAGTAGGCAAAGATGTTACCGATAACAACTCCCTCGATCATACCCATCAAGTGTATGAACAGCTCGTTCTCACGAACAGACTCGATGTATACCACAGCGTAGATTGTAAATAGGAATGAAGTCAGCCCGACAATTCCTGTGATGATCATCATCCAGTCACTCTTTCCCGTAGCTTTAGCTAGCTCCACTTCCCTGTTACGTGCTGAGGCACGATCCGCAGCCTCCAATTCAAAAGCTATCTGTTCGAACTCCGCTTCCTGCTCTGGCGTTACATCTGGATCACTGCTTATTAAGTTCTTGACAACACCAAGGTATCCCTGATCTGGCAGTAAGTCACCAACTATATCTAATACTTTCGGAGCTTTCTCCTTTAGCCACTGACCTATCTTACCGTCTTTTATCTTTTTCTTTTCACTCATATCTGTACAAAATAATAAAAAGTTATTTCATCTTGGCCAACAACATCTAGTGTCCAAGTGTATATGTCTTCATAGCCTGAGTAGTTAGGTTCATTAGACTCATCATACGGAGTGCGGTGCATCCATCCAAAGCTAATGTTTGAATCAGATCCTGTGTACGTCAGCCACGTATTACCCTCTCCAAAAGTTTGGAAGGGAGTGAAGTCTGCAAACGAAGGATACTCAGGTTGAGGATTTCCAAACCCACTAAGGTTCAGCAACACATCTTCGGTGTTCACCTGCTGATCATCATTCAAGTCAAACTCAGAAGGCGGTGAATTAAACGCTGCAAGAAAATTGTTATTGACAGCTGTGTTAAAGTGGTAGGTGTTGCTGTCTGGATACTCTGCCCTAAAGCAATAGAACTCACTGCCCAACAGCTCCTCTAGGGAGGAGCCTGATGACCTAGTCTCAAGGTAAGGGATAACGGATTCTTTCTTGCACGAGCCCAGCATTAACACAACCACAATGATGATAGCGTAAGCCACTTTGCTCAGATCAATTCTTAAAGCTTCTTTCATTTCTCTAGAAGTCACTCATTATAATTTCATCAACAGCATCCTGGACGTCATCTCTATTGGCGTCAATCTGCATCATGATGTTTGCTTGAAATCTTTTTACTTCTTCACCCTCATTAAAGACAATGATGGTAGGCACTACAACTATCTTGAATTCAGCTTGGAGCTGTGGAGATGTAGCGATGTCAACTCTATCAGTTGTGCAATCATTAAGCTTCTCAATCCAATCAACACTGTTCTGTTTATTAAACGCAGCGTTAAACTCCACAACAACAATACCATCTGTAGATAGACTGGGGGGATCAACCTTTGGTATCGATACAAGTAACGCTCCAGAAAAAACAAAACAAGAGAGCAGACTAAGTAACAAACCTTTCATAATTCTATTATTTAAGTTTATCTATTTTCTCTTCGATCCTCTTCATGTCTGCCTTAATCTCACCCACATCTTCCTGTGTCGTCATAATGGTTTGACGTATTAGTTGATCCTTCATATCAAACTCCATCCGTGTCACCTCTGGATCAGGAGGTATGGGTAGTTGTTTCGCTTCAGCAATGTCAGCCTGTAATACAAACCACATGCTAATAACAGTAGCCATAACACCTCCAATGCCAGCAAGTGTTTTGACACTTACTTTAAATCCACTTTCTTCGTTAAGCTCTTTCGCCATCTCTTATCTTTCTTAAAGTATCACATAGTTAAGGCCAACTGAAAAATCATACCACTGCCTGTCCCAGTATCTGTTGTACTTACCTTCAAGGTAAACACCTAAACTCTTGCTAAATCTTTTCCCAAAGATAAGACCTCCTGAAAAATCAATCCACTGGTCACCATCATTGAAGCCGCTATAAGAGTATTCGCCATTTGAATCCAAGTGGTAAGGTAAAACATTGCCCCAGCTGTGTAGCCAGAAGTCATCTGTGTAGTGGTATAAGTCATACCCAACTACGAGTGAGTGTACCCATTGATTAGATAGCTCACTTCTTTTTCTGCTAACGTAATCACTTAGCATTTGAGGAACTACAACAGCCTCCCAAACCTCAGTGCTGTTTGCAACAAGATCTCCATCTGGCGAGAAAAACTCTGAGTTGTTTACATTAATGGAGTACCCCTCCTCTAAAGCAAGAGCTGTGTAATGGATCTGCCCATTAGGCAATACCCAGTCATTTAATGGATTGTATCCGTATGGCTCAGATATACGTTGAACAACGCCTAGATTAATACTGAGCTTACTATCAAGGTTAACCCTAAATCTTTGTGATGATTCAAAATACTTAACATCTGCAAAGTTGTCTTCGATGTACTCAGCCTTAGCAATCCAGTTCTTAGCTACATATCTAACAAAGTGATCTTGATTGAAGAATGATATACCTTGCTGCCTCTTCCAATCTACCTCCGACAAGAACTCAAAGCCCTTGATTTTACCTATAGTAGCAGCATCAGAGTAAGACTTCTCAGTGCCATCGTAGAAAGCATTAGCCCTGTTCTCATATCCAAACCTAGCTATCTTCCTGACGCCTGCTGTTACAGCGTAATCAAAGGGAGTTTCTATAACATCTGTAGTCAACCCATTAGATACCCCGTATACATTACTAGGAGCTAAGGAGTTGTTGCCACTTGCTCCAATGTAAAAGGTAGAGAACTTGACTAGCTTCTTAAGGGACTGGCCGCTTGCAGATACAAAAAGCAGACAGGTTATAATGGTTAGTATATATCTCATTGCTTAATAATTCTTTCGCAGTGTATTCTCTCCCCAACTTTTACTTGGATTATGTAAACTCCTGAAGGGTATTCTGATAGATCTAAAATGTAATCAAGACTTGAGTCTATAAGAATCTCACCAGCCACACTGTATACGCTAGCCACTATAGGTAGTGTAGACTTTATATTAACCACGCCCGTTGTTGGGTTGGGGTATAGGTGTAATTCCAAATAAGATTTATCTTCCATACCAACATAGTTGTCTCCGCAATATTCATATAGATTAACACATGACTCATCCCAATCACTACTACAGCAATAAGGATCTACTTCAATCACCCAAGCATAACAAGGGTCGTTTAACCAGTAAGGGCTACCTGCTCCACCATAACACCCAGCATCATAAAGACAGGTGTCGGTGCTAGTGTTAGCATCTGCATTATAGTTGTATGCATCTTGATCTACGCATCCTTCAACCACTTCAATACATCCTCCGTTATCTACATTAGCCTCCTCATTATAATTGAAGGCCGTTATATCTGTACAGCCAAATACCGCTAGGGTCTGACAACTCCCATCATCATAGTCAGCCTCAAAGCCCTGAGTATAATACTCTAAGTACCCTGCTGACATACACCCTGGAGAGTAGTAACAGCTCCCGTCATCGGTGTTAGCAGTAGCTGCGTAGTTAAACGCAGCCTCATCCATACATCCGTAAGCGAATGGGATGCATGTATTGCCACAGTAAGGCTGGAAGTCGTATACAAAAGGGAAGGCATTAATAAAGAACTGAGGCACCTCAATAACAACTTCCCCTTGAGGATTAGTTACCTTAAACCCGCACTGCTGGATAGTGTTTATTGATTGAGAGTTAGCGAAGAAATAAACCTGAGCTTCATCGATAGAGTTTAATGGAATGGAGTAGGTTTTTTCAAACCCATCTTCTGGGTTCATCTCAAATTGTGGGGACAACCATCCTTCCTGGTAGACCCCTAGCCAGCTACCGAACCAACCGTCCCCTACACCATCGGTGATGGTTAGGGTAAAGTCACATGCAATCACCATGTCTTCTACGTTTGCCTCTGGGCTGTAGTTGTATTGCGTGTCATCCATACATCCCTCAATCACTAGAGTTAAACAGCTCCCGTCATCTACAGTAGCCTCTGGAGAATACTCTATGTAATCAGAGTCGATGCATCCTTCAATGTCAACGTCACCCGCACAAGGTAATACATTAAAGAAGATCTCGTCTTCATATCCAAAGTCAACAGTCATTGGATTAGTAAAGTAATATATTGAATCACAAGATCCCACGATAGCAGCCCCATCAGTACCGCCAAACTGAGCAGCATTCAATCCGTCTCCGTAGGTGTCTGTTATTTCAAACTGTAGCGTTGATCCTACTGGAGCACACACTGCTGTCTGAACAGGAATGCCTGGAGTATCGTACTCTCCTGGAAGTACTTCATAAATAGTCTCAGCATTTGTTTGATCATACAGCTCCCAAGCTGTTTCGGAGGGGTAGCTATCTGGAACTATTGTTACAATAATTGGAGACTCGCCAGACTCGCAGTCTATCTCAATAGGCAAGTCACAAAAGCCTAACTCAAAGTTTGCCCAAGGATTCCAGTTGTACGCTTCTGGATTTGTACATCCTGGAATAGCTCCACATGGCAAGCAGCTTTCCCAACAGAATGGGGGAAGGATAATGTCTTCATCTCCAACAGTTATCTGCCTATTAATAAAACCAAACTCATCAAAAACAAAACAGCCCGACTCATTAACTC
>Ga0209337_1002662_pt1 | contig 12827 bp, 18 predicted proteins | sample LinPmetageLP53_FD_184044 | JGI IMG/M metagenome (GOLD analysis project Ga0209337, IMG submission 184044) | Marine viral communities from the Pacific Ocean - LP-53 (SPAdes) (version 2) | ecosystem: Environmental > Aquatic > Marine > Oceanic | place: Pacific Ocean | collected 2010-02-08 | reverse complement strand
GAATTAAACAGGCTGTGCTTCTCACTTTAGGAAATTGGTATGAAAATAGGCAAACTGTAATAACAGGAAGAACAGCAACTGAACTTCCTTTGTCAAGTCAATACTTATTAGATCAATATAAAGTGCAAGTATGTTAAGCATTGGCCAACTTGATAGAAGAATAGAAGTACAATCTCCAACTTTTACAACAGATAGATATGGAGAGGAAACAAAAGTTTATGCTACTCTTTACACTTTATGGGCTCATGCAGACTGGAAAGCAAGTAGAAGAAAAGAAGAATCTCAGGAACAAGTACAAGGAACAGATTTAGTTTTTTATGTACGTAATTTAGGAGTTACAATTTTAGGAACTTATAGAATAGAATATGATTCCAAAACTTATATTATTCATGGGATAAAAGAAATAGATGGAAGAGAACAATTTTTAGAAATAGAAACAAAATTAAAAGATAATAACTGATGGCTGATGGTGTTACAGTTGAAACAAGAGGACTTAAAGAGATTGGACAAATGTTCAATCAATTGCCAAATAGAGTTAATAAAGATGCTGTATGGGGTAGGTTTTGGAAAAAAGTTACTGTTCCTTTATTAGATGCTGCAATAGAACAAGCTCCAGTAGCTGATAAAGATGTTGTTTATCCACCAGATAAAAGCTTAACTATTGCAAGAGGAACCTTAAGAGATTCTCTTAAATTTTATAGAACAAGAGCTTCAAAAGGAGATGTTCATGGAGCTTATATAGGCCCAAGAGTAAAAGGTAAATTCAAAAAAAATATGGGTGGTTATTACGGCGCTTGGGTAGAGTACGGGCACAAAAAAAAAGGTGGGGGAATGACTAAAGCTAATCCATTTATGCAAAGAGCTTGGTTGCAAAAAAGTGGTACAGTTTTAGCTAATGGATTCACTGATGCTGAAAAAATATTTCTTAAAGCTGTTCAAGCAGATTTAAGAAGAATGAAAAAATGGGGAAAATTCGCATATTAAAATGGATATAGGAAAAGCAATATATAAAATTTTAAGTGATAACATTGCAGTATTTTCTTTAGTTGGAAGAAGGATTGCTCCTAATGTTATGAGACAAACTTCTCCATTTCCTTTTATTGTTTATGATGTTTCATCTGATACTCCAGAAGGACAAAAAGATTCTGTTGCTTTATTAGATACTGCAACAATAATGGTTTCTGCATATTGTAAAACTTATGCAGAAGCTTCTACACTTGCAAACTATATAAGAACGGCGTTAGATAGAGTAAATGGTTTGTATGTAGGTGTAAACATTCAAGCAATTAATTTCCAAGGTTATGATGATGTTTTTGATGATATGAGCGGTTCGGATGGTATTTATAGAAAGTCTTTAAATTTTGATATTAGAATTTTAAATTCATTTAATAATATTTATTCTACTCATTTTGATGGAGTAGATGATTTTGTTTCTTTAGGAGTTTCTGGATTAAGTTCAATGAAAAATACTGGATCAATTTCAGCATGGTTTAAATTAGAAACAACTGTTTCAACTGGGCATATTGTAAGAATATTTGAAGATTCTTCCAATAATATAAGAATTTTTTATCATGCAGGAAGTAATGAATTGAGATGTTATTATACAGCCGGAGGAACAACTTCAACAGCTGTTTTAACAGATGCAATAGAGGGAGATGGTTTGTGGCATCATGTTTCTGGAACATGGGATTCTTCTGGAAATGTATCAATTTATTTAGATGGAATTTTAAAACAAGCAAACGCAATAAGTGGAACTTTTGTTGGTAGTTTTACAACTGCAACAATTGGAAATAACTCAGAAGGTGCAGCTTATTGGATAGGTAATATAGATGAAGTTAGTTTTTTTAATTTAGAACTTTCTGCATCAGATGTAACTTCAATTTTCAATGATGGATTACCTTATACAGTTGCGGCAGATAGTGGTTTAAAAGGATGGTGGAGAATGGGAGATGGTGGAATAATAGGAGATCCAATTGCAATTTTTCCAACTATTGTAGATGAAACTGGAAATAATAATGGAACAATGACTAACATGACATCAACAGATTTTGAGGCTGATGTTCCAGAATAAAGATATGGATAAAAAATATGTTATAATAGAAAAAAGCTATATTGATTCAATTGACTTCCAGAAAGTAATTGAAACATCAAAAGCGACATTAAGATATAATTTAGATGGAACTAAAACAATAGTAAAATTTATTGGGGATGTTCCTGATTTTTTAAGTGGGGATAAAATATATTCTCATTCTGAAATAATAGAAACAATCAACAAACCAGAAAATGGTTGGATTGATACAAACGAATAAAGAAATGAAATTTGAATTAAAAAGAAGATATGTGGTAAACTCAATAAAAACTTTAGAAGCTGGAGCGGTTATTGATGTAACACAGGAAAAATATGAATGGCTTGAAAAAAACGGATATGGAGAGCCAGAAAAATTAAAAGTAAAAAAAGAAACGAAAACAAAAAAAGTAGCTTCAGAGAAGGAGCAATAATTATAATTATAAACAATTTAAAAAAATAAAAAAATGGCAAACGGACAATTAAACGGAACGGATTTGGGTGTTTATATTGGAGGAACATTAGTTGCATATTCAACAAGCGCTACTCTAAATGTAAACCACAGTCCACGTTCTACAAGCAACAAAGAAGATGGTGGATGGGAATCTGCTATGGAAGGATATAGAAACTGGGATGTTTCATGTGATGCAATGTATGCATGGTTAGATCCAGCAGGAAGTGCAATTTCAAATGAAACATTAAGCGAAATTTTTACTGGTTACATAACAACAAGAGCAAGTTTTACTTTAACTTTTGGAGTAACTACATCTGCAACGGGAGATACTAAATACACTGGAACAGCTTGGCTAACATCAGCTTCCCTTTCAGCACCGAATGAAGACACTGCAACATTTTCAGTTTCTTTTCAAGGAACTGGAGAATTAACACAAACTATAGCTGCTTAATAGTGTAAAATTTTAGAGCCAGCCCTTGCGTTTTCTTTTCTGAGTGCGGGGGTTGGTTTCTTTTAATTCAGAAAAGACAAAATACTTAGAAAATGAAATATGAAATTTTAGAAATTGGAGAACATAAAATGCCAATAAGATTTGGATTTAACGCTCTTAGAAAATACAGCTTAAAAACTGGAGCAACTATGAATGATTTAAATAAATTAGCATCTGGACAATTAACTTTTAATGATGCTTTTTGTTTAATTTATTGTGGATTTGAAGATGGGTATAGAGCGGCAAAACAACCATTCACTTATAACATAGATGATGTTACTGATATGTTTGATGGTAATATGGATTGTATGGAAAAAGCTTTTGAGATATTAGGAAGAGCAATGTCAGATGGTAACGAAAAAAAGGCAAAGGCCAAGAAGGCCAAGAAGTAGAGCTAACTTGGCCGAAACTGGAACAGATAGCATTTGGGCAATTAGGAATGAATGTTGATGATTTTTATGATATGTTGCCAAGAGAGTTCTGGAATAAAGTAGATGGATTCTATGAACTTGAAAACATGAGGCAAAGAAGTGATTGGGAACGTAGCAGATGGAGTACATGTTTATTATTAAACATTCAACTCCCGAAAAACAAAAGTATCAAACCAACCGATCTTATGAGGTTTGAATGGGAAGAGGAAGCGTTAAAAATAGATTTCAAAGATTTAAAAGCAAAAGCAGAATTATTTAAAAAAAAATTAGAACATGGCAAGTAAAGCAATAGGATTTTTAAATTTCAAATTTTCGGCTGATTTAAGCGGTTTTGAAAGAGCAATGAACAAAGCTCAAAAGAAGCTAAAAAAGTTTGGAAAGAATATACAAAAAACTGGAAAATCCTTAACAATGGGATTAACTGTTCCAATTTTAGGTATGGCTGCTGCTGCTTTAAAATTCGGATCAGATTTACAAGAAACGGATTCAAAATTTAAACAAGTTTTTTCAAGTATAAAAAAAGAGGCAGAAGATACAGCAAAAGTTTTTCAAGAATCTTTTGGGCTTTCAGAACTTGCATCAAAACAATTACTTTCAGATACTGGGGATTTATTAGTAGGATTTGGATTTACTGAAAAATCCGCGTTAGATTTGTCTAAACAAGTGAATGAATTGGCTGTTGATTTGGCTTCATTTACTAATTATGAAGGAGGGGCTGAAGGAGCTTCTAAGGCTTTAACAAAAGCGTTAGTTGGAGAAACAGAATCTGCAAAATCTTTAGGAATTGTGATAAGGCAGGGAACAAAAGAATATAAAGATAGGACTACTGCAATAATGAACGAGCAAGGAGTTTCTATTCTTCAGGCTAAAGCTTTAAATAATTTAGAAATTGCAACTGCTCAAAGTCAAAAAGCAATTGGAGATTTTGAAAGAACTTCTGGAGATTTTGCCAATCAATTGAGAATAGTAAAAGGAGATTTAGTAGATATAGCTGCAGAAATGGGAGCAAGACTTATACCCTACGCTCAAGCTGCTATTGAAAAATTTAAGGTTTTAATGAGTTTTTTTGATGGACTTTCATCATCAACAAAGGATACTATTGTTTTTTGGGGTTTAATACTTGCTGCAATAGGGCCTGTTCTAATAGTTATTGGAAAAATGAGTGTAGGTATATCTGCATTAATTCCACTTGTTAAAACCTTGACAGCTACTTTATCTGCAAATCCTTGGCTGGTTTTAGCTGCTGCAATTGCTTTAGTTGCTTTAGCTGTATATGATTATACAACAACTTTACATGGAGCAGAAAAAGCAAAAAGAGATTTATTAGATATTGAATTAGACGCGGTAGCTAATGCAAAAAATGAAGAAAGACTACTCTTACAAAAATTAGAAGTTGCTAGAGATGTAACCAAATCCGATAAAGAAAGACAAGGAGCTATAGTTGAATTAAACAATAAATTAGTTGGATTAAATAAAACACTAAATTTAGAAAATATAGCTGAAGTAAAAGTTACAAATGCTATTAATGAACATACAGAAGCTTTAATTAATCAAGCTAAAATTGTAGGTATTCAAGAATTGATAACTGCAAACTTTAAAGAAATGCAAAAAGTTGCTTTAGATGGATCCAGAGCAATGGGAGATATGGTTAGCATTCAAGGACTTTTAGATGTTGGGAAACACTTTACAACAACTTTAGGTGGAATTTTAAGTGGAGAAGGAATATCTGAATCTTCAAAAAAAGGAGGAAAAGCAATTGTTGATGGATATGTTGATGGGTTAAAAGAAGAGGAATCTATCTTACAGACAGCTCTTAATGAACTGCTTGATATAACTCCATCTTTACCAGGTTTAACTCCAGATTTGGTAGATCCTGGGAAGATAATAGATCCAGATGATCCAGATGGTAAATCTGCTTTTTCTATTAACTTAGAAAGATTAGAGTCAGATTCAAAAGAGGCCTCACTAATTTTAAAGAGAAGTTACTCTTGGAATAATATTACAAAAGAAGAATTTTTAGAGAAACAAAAAAAAGCAGAAGGAAGTCATTTAAATGCATTAAAAACACTATATGAAATTTATGAAAAAGATACCTCAGATATTGACAACAAAATATTAGATCATAAAATTAAAAATCAGGAACAACAGTACAGTTTAGCAGAAGATCAGTTCAAAGGATTGATACAATGGACTACAGAATTAACAGAAGCGCAAAAATTACTAAATGCAGGAGCTGGTATATTTGGAGATGTTTTATCTTCTTCTTTAAAATCTGCATTAGATTCTCAGGAAAGCTTTTTTACAATATTTATTAGAAACATAAAAAAAGCAATAGCAAGTTTATTAATTGAATTAGCTATAATGACAATGATTGATATTTTACTTGGAGGAAAAAATTTCAGTAAAGCTTTAATAGAAGGAAACGCTATGAAAGTGATGGGATTCGCGGAAGGTGGTTTAATTACAGGGCCTACGCTAGGTTTAATCGGCGAAGGTGTGGGTACGACTGCTTCGAATCCGGAAGTGGTAGCGCCGCTCGATAAACTCAAATCCATGATTGGAGGAGGTGGGAATCAACATATAACAGTAACGGGGAAATTGATTGGAAATGATATATTTTTAAGTAATGCAAAAACTGGGGTGGATAGATTAAGAACAGTATAACAGAAAAGAAATGGCAAGAGCAGATTATAATTTAAACACCGCTAGAGATACAACTTTAGTTTCTTCTAATGGAACTGAATACACTTTAAATATTTTATGGACTGGAGCCGAAGATTTAACTGATATGACTTTAGGAGCAAGTGGAGCTCAAATATCATATGAAAATCCAAACGACAAAGATAAAAATTCCTATATTTTAAGTTCTAAATGTACTATTCCTTTTTTAGTTCAAAATGCAACTGATAAAGCTTTTATATTATCTCTTGCAACAACTTATCAAGAAAGAGATGTATGGATTACAATTAGAGAAACAACTGGAACAAATATTTTATTATGGTGTGGATATGTTTTATTAGATTTAAAAGATGAACAAGATGTCAGCTATCCTTATGAAGTAAATTTAACAGCGGTGGATGGATTAGCTGCTTTAAAAGATAAACCATTTATAAGAGAAGTAAACATTGACACTGGAGCAATTCCAAAATTTCCATATATTACTGGAGATACATTCTACAATAGTGGATTTTCTAATATTATTGGAGGAACATCAACAATTAAATGGTTGCCAGAATTACTTTTAAATACTGGAATGGTTTTAGCTGATGATGATACTGGAAGTACAACGTATTTAGAAAATTATAAAATACAAACGGCAGTCAATTTATATAATGAAGGACATCCAACTCCCGCTGCAGATATAGATCCATTAAGATATTCTCAATTAGATATGCAAAGGCTTTATTCTTTTGATAGTGATAATAACGTAAATGTTCCAAACTGTTATCAAGTTATGGAATATATTTGTAAGAATTTTGGAATGAGGTGTATTTATTGGAGGCATGTTTTTCATTTTGTTGAAATAGATGAATATAATACAGATGAAGATGCTGCTGGAACTGCTTTAAATCCAATAAACATTCCAACAAGACAATATTTTTATCAAGGAGGATTTGATGCAAATCAAAATTATCTTGGTAATAAAGATTTAACTCCTTATGATTTAACTTTGGAAAATTTATCTGCTCCAGGGGAAGGTTTACAAAAATTATCTGGAACAATTTATTCTGGACTTCCGGCAATAAAAACAGCAAATGGAACATATTATTCAAATATAGGAACGAATGTATATCGAGGATTTCCATTATTTCCTTCCGTTTGGGATACGTCAGGAGCTGAAGTTGTGTACAGTGAATACCCTTATGATTCAACTGGTGCTAGAGCTTGGGGAACAATGGTAGATGCTGCAAATGCTGATGGAATTAATTTAGAGGTTTATTTAAGCTTTAAAAATACTACAAGTGATACACTTTCTTTTAGATCCTTATTTTATTTAGTTGCAAAGCCAAGCTCTTATACTGGAAATCCATCAGCTTTAGAGCCTTGGAAAGTATGTAAGAGATCAATATCTGCTCCATTTATATATTCTTGGGATGATTGGGATGGGCCAATAGGACAACCCTACACTGGTTCAAGTGCATTGTTAAGAGGGGCAAGGCAAGGTTGTAATATTCCTACATCAGCAGTAATAAATCAAAGCGTTGGAATAAAAGCTTATTCTACTTCTGATGATTCTTTTTGTTCAGATGGTGTTTTTCCAGTAGATGCTGCTTTTACTGGTTCTTGGGATTTTACAATTTTAACTTTTACCTGTTATGATTCAAATGCTGCTTTTGAAATGAAGGGATTTAACGGACAAGGAACATTAGATTATGGTTCTACTAATAATCATGGCCAAATTTATAATTATGCTGCTTCAGGGCAAACAAATTTTGATGGAGTTTTAACTACTGGGATGCAAAAATTAACTGAATATCAATATGACTATAATAACACTATTGACGCAAGTGGAGTAACTCCTTTTCTTGGTAATTTATCTTTGTCAAGTGCAGGGCAAAATATTGCAACAAATTTTGAAATAGACGTAGTAAATAAAAATTCATTTATTTATAATGCTCTTAGTTATTTTTGGGGAGATGGACAAACTCTAAAAGTTTCATCAGATGGAACTAATTATGTTTTTGCAAATTCGGATGGTAAATGGGTAAAACCAACTTATGCTTGGAATAACGGAACTTCAGTTTTTGATTATACTGTTGGAGCTTATAATAAAAAATTAGTTGAATTAATTTTGTTGAATATTGTTTATAATCAAAGTGTATTTTTAAAACAATTAAATGGATCTACTGCTTTATCTGAAACTAATAAATATTTTACTGGAACAACTTTATTAAAATATATGAATCCAATTGGCAAATTAACAGATTTGGATAATAATCAATTTCAACTAATGAGAGGAACTTTTAATTTATTAACGGATGAATGGGAAACTACAATGAATCAGGTTTTTTATGAAGTACCTTCTGAAACAGTAAACGTAGGAGAGCAACAAGTTGCAGTAAATTCAGTAACAATATAAAAATGGAATATAAAATAGCAAATAATTCATCTATTGGAGGAAATACTTTTGAGCCTTCAAAAAACTCTGGACAAAGAATAGGTTTGGCGCGGGTAAATTCTATAAATTTATATAATGGATTAACTATTACTTCAATTGATGTGACTGCAACTGCTTATGATTTAAAGCAAAGAGATATAATAAATATTGGAGGACAAGAATTATCTTTAAGTGCTGATGAGGCGGCTGGTTCAACTACATTAGCTGTTAGTTCAACAGTTCTTTCTTTTGATATTGAATTGAATGATCTTGTTGATATAGATTATAAAAACCTTTTTGTTCAATACCAAAGAAAATCAGCTGGAACAATTGCTGGAATGTCAGTTAGTGCTGATACTTTGGGGCCAATTTATAATTCTGGAGATAATTTTTTCATAACGGGAGTTGATCCAACTTATGTAAAAATACTTCCAAGAGATTTTTTAGTAAATGATGACGCTTCTGCTCCTAATATAACTCCAGCTATTTTTAATGATGGAACAAATACAGGGGTTTCTGTTGAAAATACAGATCAAGAGCTTATAGCAACAGTTAATATCCCTTACGGAACAACTGCTACTGATGTTGCTATTTGGGGCTCTAATACAACCAAACCAGTTGAAGTTTATGAAATGAATATAGATGCTAATGGAACAGGAAGTACAATTGGAACAGGAACTACCAATGGAATTGCAATAGATATAACAGACACAGCGGCCACAACAACAAATTATTTGATGGTAAAAATATTAGTTTCCAATGTAAACCACAGAATTTGGGGAGGTAAAGTAACTTTAACACAAAATTAAATTAAAAAAAATGAACGATACAACACAAGTTTTATTAGCAAATGGAGGAGCTACAGCCTTAACAATAACAGAATGCAATTCAATATTAACTCTTATTTCAATTAGTCTTGCAATTATTTTTACTATTTATAAATTCTACAAACTATCCAAGAAATAAACAAAATAAAGTTAATAACTTTTAGACAATCAAAGTTTTATAATATTATTTTTTATAATTTTACAAAATGAGATATTTTAATATAGAAGAATTTGATTCTCCAGATGAAAAAGGTTCTGGAAAAAATATGAGTCCATTATTCTTAGATTTTCTGGATGAACTAAGAGCTAGATGTGATTTTCCTTTTAGAGTTACAAGTGGATTCAGAACACAATCTTATCATGATTCTTTAACTAAAAGAGGTTACCATACCATTCCTAATTCAGCTCATCTCAAAGGACTTGCTGCAGATATTGCTATTTCTGATAGTGTAAAGAGAGCTCTTTTTGTAGGACTTGCTTTAGAACTTGTCCATGAATTAGGGTTGCCTTTTCGTGCTGGAATAGCTGGGAAATCAAAAGGTAATTTCTGTCACATTGACATAGACGAAGAAAAGACAAATCCAAGATTGTGGATTTATTGAAAACAGCTAATAAGAAGAGCTGAAAATACTTCTTTATAATTAAAATTTTACAAAATGAAAAACGCGTTATTTACTATCTTAAAATCAAAAAAGTTTCTTTTAGGTATTTCTGGAATAATTATTCCTGTAATAATGAAGGCTTTTGATTTGGACGCTGAACTTGCTGATCAAGTTTGGAAAACAGCATTATTATTGATAATTGGACAATCCGCTTCGGATTGGGGTAAAAACAGTAAGTAGTATATTTTGAAGAGCAAATATCTAAATTATAAGGATGAGATATTAGAGCTTTTTGACAATGGTAAAAATTATATTGAAATATCCAGTTTCCTTATAGATAAATATAAGCTGGATGTTTCAGTAGATACGCTTAGAAAAAAGATTAGAGAGATTGTTCATTATTTAATTGCAGATAAAGATATTGTAGAATATAATATTAGACTTGCAAAACAAAAACAAAGATTCCAGGATTTAAACAGAATAGAAAGAAAATCATTTAGAGAGGATTCAAGACAAGAAAACGCTTTAATAGAGTATAACACCGAAATCATTAAACTATTAAAGAGAGAGAGTTTAAACACCAAACTCAGTAAAAAGAAACACAATACCGCATCAGTTATTGTTATCCAGTTAGCTGATCTTCATTTAAACGAATTAGTAGAGATTGAAAGTAATAAATATGATTTTGATATTGCTTCAAAACGATTACAAAAATACGCTTATAAAGTAAAAGAATATATAAAATTCCACAAAGCAAATAAAGTATTGATTGCAATTACTGGAGATTTAATTAATTCCGATAGAAGATTAGATGAGAAATTAAGCATGGCAACCAACAGAGCAAAGGCCACCTTTTTGGGAGTTCATCTATTAAAATATTTTATATTAGATATTAACGAAATTGCAGAAGTTCAGGTTTGCTGCGTTACTGGAAATGAATCCAGAGTAAATTTTGATTTGGGTTGGGTTGATATGGTTGCAAGCGACAACTACGATTTCAGCATATTTGAGATGTTGAGGTTACTTTTACCAGATATTAATTTTTTAAGAGGGGATGCTTTAGAATTAGTTGTTGAAATAAACGGAAAAAATATGTTAGTGATCCACGGGCACCAATTAGGAAGAATGACCTCAAATGATACAGGAAAAGTCATATCAAAATACAGTGCAAGGGGAGTTATAATTGATTTAATTATTTGTGGACACTTGCACGAAACCATGATTAGGGATAATATATGCAGGTCGGCCAGTCTTGTGGGGAGTAATGCGTACAGTGAAAACGCTTTAAATTTAGCAGGAACAGCCGCTCAGAATATCTATTGTTTTACTGATGATGGGAGGCATGATGTAAGGATTGATTTGCAAGAAACAAAAGGATGGGATGGTTACAATATAAAAGAAGAGTTATTTGCTTACAATGCAAAGAGTGCACAAAAAACACATAAAAAAGAAACAATATTCAAAATAATTATTTAATATTGTACCATATTTGTTATTTAGTAATTAGTTAGTTGAGAAAGGGAGTAGAATTTTAAAGGGGTTCTGCTCCTTTTTTTATAGTTTACGTTAAAACTAACGAAAAATCAACGAAATGTTAAGAACTAAAACACACAAAAAACAAAAAAACTTTGATTTGCTAGGTTAAAAATAAATGTAAAATAGTTTGTATATGTTAATAACTGTTGTATATTTGTACTATTATTAATTAAAACAAAAACAAATGCAAATAGATATTAGATCACCTCAAAGCCTTTTTATAACAATAGGAAACAAAACCTTTTATATTGATGATTCAACAAATGAATCAATAATTCAACATTTAGAAGATGAAAGATATTGTAATAAATGCGGATCAAAACTTGGAATAGATTGTGGAGATGCAGAACCAGATTACAATGAAGAATTTTGTAGCAAAGGTTGCTATAAAGAAACTAAAAATAAAAACAATGCATAAAATAACTAATAAGGAAACAGGGTTTCAACAATATATGAGTAATACAGAGGCAGCAAACTTCATGTATCATAACGGAACTGATAAATATAAAATAGAAGAAATTAAAGGATATGATTTTGGGAACTTTTTTGCCTTTATTGTGTTCTTAATTTTAATGGGAACTCTTACAATTGGATATATGTATTTTTTAACTAACTAAAATGGAAAGAAAATTAAAACAAGCAAGATTTGCTCTAATGACTATGTTTGAAGTATTTGAGGAAGATATTGTAGAAATGAAAAGCAGAAAACAAAATAAGGTGCATGCTAGGATGTTTTATAACTATTACTTATGGGAAAAACACAAAGTACCTCACAACCATATAAAAAACTATATTGAGGGAATGCATCATGCAACCAGCATTTATTTAAAAAACAAATTAGAATTTGAAATGAAAAAATACGATTCTGTTCAAATGCAGTGGTTTACATTTTTGTTTTTTGCCGATTACAAAGTATGGAAACAACAGCCGCGCATAAAAGATATGCAAAGCAAATATATATTATAAATAAAAAAAACTATGAAAGGAATTTTAGCTACAGGAAACACCGAAACAAAAAGAGAAATTGTACCATCTGGAACTCATGTTGCAAGATGCTACTCTATGATTCATATTGGAACAGTAGAATGGGAATATCAAGGAGAAAAGAAATACTCAAATAAGATAAGAGTTACTTTTGAACTTCCATTTGAGATGAGAGATTTTAAAGGGGAAGAAAAGCCAATGGTAATTAGCAAGGAATATACTTTATCATTGCACGAAAAATCTAATTTAAGAAGAGATTTAGAAGGTTGGAGAGGAAAGTCTTTTGATAATAAAGAATTAGCTCATTTTGATATTACCAACTTAATTAGCAAAGAATGTA
>Ga0209337_1002661_pt1 | contig 12829 bp, 23 predicted proteins | sample LinPmetageLP53_FD_184044 | JGI IMG/M metagenome (GOLD analysis project Ga0209337, IMG submission 184044) | Marine viral communities from the Pacific Ocean - LP-53 (SPAdes) (version 2) | ecosystem: Environmental > Aquatic > Marine > Oceanic | place: Pacific Ocean | collected 2010-02-08 | reverse complement strand
GCATGAAACCATTCATCAAAGTCTGAGTATCATCCATGTTTTCTGCGATACCTATTCCGAATAAAGAGTAAGGGTTTAGTTCGTATGGAACTGCGTAATACGGAATCTTAGCTGGCTTAAAAGGATTGAGTACTAACCTAATAATTTTATTATTACATACCCAAACATTAGCTTGCAACTGATCTACATTTTCTAATTCATCTGGTATATCAACTTCATTTTGTTCTAATAGTTCTTTGTCTATAGCCCCCCAATATTCTAATACCTCAAATCTATCTACACCTTTATCAACTTGATAATCATTAAGGTCATCTTCCCAATATTTTTTGTAATAAGATTCACCTAAATTAACTACCTCATCAATTACGTTAGTCCTAAAGAAAGGTCTTCTTTTTAAAGCTCTCATTTGAGATCTACTCATTTTATGTCTTTCGATAACATACTCTGCTTCGTCCATGTTATCGGCATCAGGATCTACATAAAAATTCCAAACACTTACATGTGATGTAGATGGTACAGTTTTCATTTTAGGACTGTACTCTCCATCCTCATTCCAATTAGGGTATTCTTTATCTACTGCAAATGGGCCTTTCATTACACCTGTACCAAACAATGCCATTTCAAATGCAGACGATCTTAGTTGTTTAGATGCATTGCTTTCATCTAACTGATCTTTAATTTTCTTTTCCATTTTCTTAGCAGCAGTCATTGCTGGTTGGAAAGTGGTAGCACTAGGTGTTACACCTGGGCCTTCTTTTAAACCCTCTATATTTTCTAACTTGTCTTTTAGTGGGCCTAACTTATCCATTAAAGAATGTATGGTAGCTCCTGGTGGTAACTTTTTACCTCCTGAATAACCATACAAAGATTCCATAGATTTAACCATAGGTGCTACTTTAGGTTTATCTTGTTCTTCAGGTGCTTTAGGATCAAAGTGAACTGTGTCTGATACCCCTTCAGGTAACACACTAGGTTCTACACTTAATGGAAATGTGTTATTAGAAAATAATACATCTGTAATTTGGCTATATGCAGCTAATACTTTAGTCTTAGTTACTTTAATAAAGACTCTACTTTTTTCTGCTTCAGTAAACTGTACATCAGGGCCATATAAACCACGATAATTTCTGTATGCTCTAAGCCATCTTTCTTCATCTACTCTTCTGGAATCTTCTGCCTTTACATATTTATCTATTACATGACTAATCATTGCATGTGCAATATTATCTTCAGGTGCTTCACCCTCATTATCATCTAAAGCAAACTGTTTATCTTCTGTATATTCTTCTTCCATTTAATATCCTAGTTTAATATCCCATTACAGGATCTGATGGTGTAAAGCTAGAAGTTTTTGCAGTTGCAGGATCATAATCCCACAAGCTTGATCTAGGTCTACTCATTACTCCATATCGTAAAGCATCATACAAGTGATCCTCTGCTTTTGTATTTATATCTTCTGGATTATTTTTATCCAAAGGTAATACAGGCAGTTGTGCAATTAAATTTCTACAGTTACTAGTTATAACCAATCTTGGCTCTTCTGTAAACTCATCTACTTGTAATCTTCTATGTATTTCATTCTTACCTGCTACTCTACTACCCCCACTTCTATCTGATTGTCTCCATCTACAGCCTTCTGTAATCATAGTTTCTGCAAGTGATGGGCCTGTATCTCCTCTTTTGTGCCAACATGAAGAATCAAGTACACCATATCTAATATTATGATCCTCTTGTTCTGCTTCAAGTACCATATAAGCTAAATCTTTAGCTAGTACTTTACTAACATACAATTCTCTATAAACTATTAGTTGTTCAGTAGGAGCTACAGCAAACCATAGTACTGCTGAATAACTACCATACCCATAATCACATGATCTAAACTTAGTCCAACTTCCTGGTATAGCTTCTTCTTCAATTACATGTATTTCTCTGTTAAATTCTGTAAATGCTGCACCTTCTGATACATCCCAATTACCATCTAACAGTTGTTTCCTTTGATTCTCTGGTAATGACAGCAACATTGTTTCATAATCACCCTGTTCTGCTAAATATGGGTTATCAGCTAGTATTGCTGGTATAAACTTACGTTTAAATAAAGGTTCATTCTCTTTACTATGTCCTTTTGGGTACGTTAAAGTCCTACCTGTTTCTATATCTGTAGCCCAAAACGATTCATTAGGCTTTGCAGGGTCAATAAACATCTTCTTTACCCATGAATGACCAGGGCCACCAGGGTTTGTTGTAGCTCTAGCATATACAGGTAGGTCTGATGCAGTACTTCTAAGCCTTGACCTCATGTAATCCCACGGAAATGGTGTAGGCCATTGGGTTAACTCATCAAATCCTACCCAACTAAATGCTAAACCTTGATATCTAAGTACATCTTGATCTCTATCAAGGTATGAAAACCATAATCTTGCCCCACTTGGAGCTACCCATTGCATTTTTCTTTCTGACCACTTAATACCTGGGTATATCTTAGGGTACATTTCCTGACTTTTCCAAATCAGTTCCCTTAATTCTTCTGTTGTATGCCTCAATAACAACCCACTAAACTGTGGATGAGCCATATAACGTAGTGGATCGGCTAACATAGCATAGGATTTACCACCTCCTGCTGCTCCACCATACAAAACTTCTCTTTCACCTGCTGCTAGGAATCTAGTTTGAGGCCCAACATTAGGTTTAAATACTACATTCTTTTCAGATAAGTCTAAACTTTCTATATCTTCAAACTTATCCTGTACATTCAACTTGGGTTTGGGTTTCTTTTGTACTTGTTTTTTTACAGCCTTTGGTTTTCTCGTACTTTTTCGCAACGGAGATTGCCTTTTCAAGCCTTCTGGCCCATTCCCTAAGTGCTTGAGATCTCCTTTTGGTTCTTCCTTCATCTTTTATTCTTTTTAATAATCCTGTATGGGATATATATCTTCCTGTAACTTTCTTTAACCATACTGCTACATGTCTTGATGAATATCTTTTTATATACTGCTTTGCCTGTTCTAAAGCTTTTAGCTCCTGTGGTATAGGATCTAAAACATCAGGGTCTGTTTCCGATATCTTATATCCAAATGGTATATATTTAGATCTTTTTAAATAAGGAATCGGTACAAATGAATCATCATCATATGCTTCCTTTGGCTGTGGTAAAACCCAAGTGCCTATATCAGGAAGCTTCTCTCTCATATTTTATTTTATAAAATTATAAATTAACAAAGTTAATCACTATCCTTTGGTGGTAATATCATTAAACCATTACTAGCTTCTACTTGTAGTTTTTCTGTTTTAACAAGTCCTACTCTATCTAGTAAATCTTTAGCAGCAGTAAGCTTATCTTTCATACCAAGCTCAGTAGGTTCAACCATACCACTAACAATTGACATGGCTGCTCTAGGAGCATTTCTTGCCATATACAATTGAGTAGCTTCAACTATTTCTTCTTTAATTGTTTTAATGATTTCAGTAGTAGAGTTATTAGGGGAATACCCTGCTAACTCTTTTGCCCTAACAACATCTCCACCTGCCTCATCAAATAAGACATCAAGAAATCTTTGTTGTTTTTCAGTTAAGGTTTTCATGTTACTTTTCTGTAGCTTCTTGTTTTTTTGGCAATCTTAGTAGGTTGAGCCACAAATTGTTTGCCTTTTTTAGTTCCTTCTCGTTTTGCTCTACTAGTTGCTGCATATTCTTTTGTTGATAAGCTAGCAATTGCTTTAGCTGGAAGATACCTTTCTCCTGTAGCTTTATTGCCTTGTGTGCTAGGTTTTCCACTTTTAGTCCTCCAGTTTTGATTAGTCCAAGATTTTAATTGACGTTGTGGCTTTCTTAATATTGCCATACTATTTTTTTCTTTCTTTAGTTTTTAATTTCATAGCATTAATAAACTTTCTATATACAGCAGCAGCTTTTAATTTTCCTGCTACCTTTGCTCTTTGTTCCATTGCTATTGCTGCTTGTATCTTGTGTGCATGAGTTTTACCACTTTTTTTAATAATTGCAACACTACGTTTAGCATCAGCCTCTGTAGCAAACTTTAAACCTTTAATTGTACCTTTAGGATTTTCATCTGTATACAAGTCAGAGTGTTTCTTAGATCCTTTAGGTTGCCCTTTCTTTCTAGGGATTCTAGCATTTGATGTCAACCTTTGTACCCACCACCTGCTTTTTTATATTTTTGTGCAACCATTTGGGCTTTTCTTGCCGACCATTGTCCAGGTGATCCACCTTTGCCACTCGCCTTAACTTGATTAAATATTCTTTTACGGAGAGATGGTTTCGTATAGTTTCCAGCTGCATTTACTGTACTCTTTGGTTTATTAGATCTTATTGCCATTAGTTTACCTCGTTATAACATTTTCTACTGCACCAGCTACTACTGCTGGTATTACAATTATAAAAAATAATATTAGCCCCATATGTTTCCTTATCTTAAAGGATCAAAAAACTCTTCAGTTGATACTGTTAATGTAAAATTACTAGTAGCTCCAGTTCCTGCAAAAGCTACTAACTGATCACCACTATGTAATGCTAACTGATCTCCATCTAATAAATTAGTAATAGAACTAGATTCCATTCTTAATCCAGTAACTATAGTATTATATGCAGATGCTGAATTATCAAACATCTGAACAGAAACTTGTTTGTCACCACCTGCCCCTGAACTAACTAGTAATAATTTAACTAAAGCTGTAAAGTTCGTTGGACACGTATACAAAGAAGTAGCATTGGCTGTACCAACAGTAGAAGATATATTAACAACTTCAGTTACAAATTTACTACTACTGTTATTTACTATTGGCATAATTTATTATTTAAAATATTTATCTGCTGAAGTTAAAGAACCTTTATGAGTTAAAGCTAATCCACCTGTATTAAAATTTTTAATAACTTTCTTTTTATTTTTAGCTTTATCTCTTTTTCTTTTTGTATCTAAATAAGTTTGTTTAGATACTATCTTTTCATTATCACCTTTACCAACTATATATTGAACTGGATCTTCCTGAGGTGTTTGTTCCGTTTGTTCCATTGCATCTTTAGAATCTAATAACTTTGGCCCTTTAGTTTGTGTACCAAATAAACTTGTATTAGGGCTACTACCTTCACCTCTATACTGTTCAAATTCTTGTTTAACAACTTTTAATTCTTTTACATTGTTTTGATGTATTTTTTTAAGTCTAGCATATTCTTTCTCAGCATTTTTACGTGATTCTGAACCTGATGCTAGTTTTAATTTTTTTTGTTTTTCTACAAATGTATCTAGTTTTTCTTTAGATTTAATTGCTCTTTTTTTAGCAGCTTCTACTTTTTTTAATTCTGATGCACTAATAGGTTTTCCATCTTCAAATGTTTCAAACTTACCAGTTGTTTTATCAAACTTAGCAGATGATGTACCTTTTTTAGGGCCACCCAAACTTTTTCTTTTACTTAATGATTTTGCTGCTTCGTCTTTTCTTCCAGGAAGTAAACCAAATGCTTTTTCTAAACTAGTTACACTTGAATATCTGCCAGTTCTATTTAATTCTAAAAGTTCTTTTATTTTTTCAGGAGAAAGATTTTTTTTCTTACCATACTCTCTAATAGCTTGTGCTGGAACTTTAGCACCTTCTTTAGGTAAAACAACTTTATTAAATTCATCTATAGAATCTTTACGTTCTTTTACTCCTTTAGCTTTAGCTGGAACATTACTATATTTATCAGCAAACTTTACAACAGGTTTATAATTGTTTAATTTTTTTTGAGCTTCTTTTTTAGTTATTTTACCTGCTTCTATATCATCTTCAAGTTTAGCTGCAAATTTTGTTGCTTTTAATTCAAGAGCACTTATATCTCTATTAAATTTAATATTTGCTTTTTCTTCTCTGCTAGTTAAACCTCTTTCACCTTCCAAGGTTAATCTATCTTGTTTAGATATACGGCCACTTGCACTACGACCACTTGAATCAGTTGGTTTTTTAGGCTTATCAAATAACTTCATTTGATTCATCATTTTTTTTGTGCCTGTTAATAATGCTTTTGAAAGTGCACCCATCACTTATTCCTTGTATAAATTATTAAATGTTACTTCAGGATCTGTATAACTATCATCTTGTTCTGCACAATGTATATATTGGCTAGGTCTAAAGTCTGGTGCTCCTTGACCAGTTTCCCAATATGCAGGGCTTGTTACTCTAACTCTATTATTAGGTAAAGCTACTACATTACCTTTCCATTGTCCTTCAGTAAGTATCATTACATGTGATTGTTTATGCTGTGCTGGATCATCTGCAACCTGACTTTCTGTAAAGTCTACTGTAAACAAATATCTAGCTTTATAAAAATCTCCATCAATCTTACAAAGCCAAGGGCTAGGATTAGCTCTAGCAAATCTAACAATACTATGATAATGTGATGGGCAATCCCAAGGTTGAACTAAATGAGTAGGCATACGTTCAGGCCACTCATCTAATTCTATATCCCCTACTAAAGCACTAATAGGCATCCTTGCCCACATTGCTCCACCATGTACATTCTCTTGACTACCATCATCAGCTTCACATCCTGTAAACATTACCTGAAAACTTAAACTTCTATCAGGCATTGTATTTACAGCCATAACTATTGCATGTACAAATTCTCCATGATAGTTATTATGTCCATTAGTAAACTCTTTTCTTACCCAACATTTAAATAGTGGAATATTGTAATCACTTAAATCACTTATCAAATATGCCATTATTACTTTTCTCTAACACCTAAAAATGAAGGATCATACTTTTTCTTTTTAGAATAATCTGTAGTTTTTACATTAGTGCTTTTTTTATTTGTATTAGATTTTTTAACTACTTTATCTTTAGGTCGTGTTTTAATTCTTTTCTTTTTCTTTTTACTATCTCTATAAGCATCTGCTAATGAATAATTTAATTTAGATTTATAGGCTCGTATACTTTTACCCATTGTTTCTTCACTAGTAGATTCAGTATTACCACCTGAACTTTGAGATTTATTTTTATTACTATTATCTTTTTTTACTTTAGTATTTATAGGAGTTGTTGAAGTTTTTACTTTATCCTTTTTTAATAAAAGAGCAGGGCCAGCAAGAAAAACTACTGCTGCACCTGCTACTTTTTTAGGATTATTTTTTACTGCATTTTTTATTCTAGTAACTCTATCTACTTTTTTAGATTTAGAAACAGGAGTAGAGGAATCAGTAGAGGTTTTAGCAGAATCATCAGCCCCTTTAGCTGGTGGTGCTTTTTTATTATTTCTTTCTTCAACTCTTTGTTTAGCTAAATTCTTTTTATTAATCTTTTCTCTAGCTTCTTTTTTTAATCTATTTTGTTCATCAAGTCTAAATTGTGTACCAGAACCACTTTTTTTATCATCATAAGCTTTTACAGAATCTTTAACTAACTTATTAGCCTGTGCTGCATTTTTCTTGCCATATAACTCAGGGTTCTTTACAATTTCATCTATAACTTTAGCTTGAGATTTTCTTGAAAGCAAACCTTGTATATTTTTTAATAACTCTTTACCTAGTAGTTTGGTTACAACGGCCACAATTTTAACTCCTTAAATTAATAAAAACGAAAATTATTTTTATTTTTTTTCTCTATTACGTCTTCTTAAATCAAGTTTTTTCTTATCCCTTGCTAACCTTTTTTTTCTTTTTTCACCAAAAAGATTACTACCTAAACTAACTAACCCAAAAGGATCACCTAAAGGCCCAGGAGATTTTCTTTTATTAGGTGTCATAGTAGTTGTACGAGATTTATCAGGTTGTTTCGTTCCAAAATTTAAACTAGGATTTACTCTGTTCATTATAGAACTTCTGTTTTTTGATTTTGTAGCAGACCCTCTAGATTTTAATGCTTTACTTCTTTTTTTGTATCCTGTACCAGCAGCATTAACTTCATAAGCATTTCTAAATTCTCTAAGATTCATGCCTAACTTATCTAATCTATCTTTAGTTACAACAGGTGTTTTCTTTTTAGATGTAGATGCTACAGATTTACTTCTACCACGACCAGGATATGACATACTACCTACATCATAATTACTAGTAGGAGATGATACATCAGTTCCCCTAGCAGCCATTAACTTTTTCTTTGTTGGCATACCACCACCAGCCATCATTTTTTTCTTCATAGCTACACCACCTGCTGCATAACCTTTTTTGTACATAGCACTACCACCTTTTGCCATTTTGCCAACTCCATCCATTGCAAACTTTGGCATCATTTTGCCTGTCTTTGGGTCTTTTGCCATAGGCATCCCACCAGCAGACATCATCTTCTTTTTCATACCTAGGCCACCAGCAGCATATCCTTTTTTTTTCATGTTACCACCAGCAGACATCATCTTTTTCTTCATCATGATCGTTTCAATCCTTTAACGTGTTTTTGAGATTTAGGAGGGGTTTTTCTACTACCACTAGTGCCTGCCCACAAAACTTTATTAGCCCAATAAGCTGCACTTGTTTTACCTTTAGCAATGTTTTTGCCATGTCTAGCTTTAAAACTTTTTCTAGCTTCAGGGCTATAGTTATGCCCCATTGAAGAATCACCAAAATGAATAATACGATACTTATCTTTATCTTTAATAAGTACCATTTTCTTTTTTTTAGAATTGGTAGAGTTTTTAATTTGATTAACTCTACTAAAACCTTTTTTCTTATACCTATCAGGTATAGCCATATTACTTATTCCATCCTTCTGCCTTCATAGCAGATTCAATATGTTGTAATGTATATTTAATTCCTGAACGAGATTCAATTGCTGCTCTTACATAAAAGACATCACTATGATAAATGTGAATACTGTACAACTTATCTTTTTTTATAGCATTATAGAAATCTGACAATACAGAATTGTCTTTTAGGTATATCTTTTTTTTACTCATAGTCAAGTTATATCTAATAAAAGTACAAACAGGAAGTACTTTTAAATGTACGAATAGAAGTACATATATAAGTGAGAGAGTTTAGGTAAGGATCTGACTTTGTATCACTATAAGTGTTTATACATTAAAAGTGTTTTTAATAGTTATAAGTATTTTACTTTTAACTAATCACTTTTAGTGACCCCCTTTGGTCTATTATATGCACAAATGATAATCTGTCAAGCACTAAATACATAATAACATAAAATACTAAACCTAAACTTTAGTGTCTGTTAATAACTTTGTATTGGTTTACATACACTTGTACTACTTATCCCCTAATAATAGACTACCTGTGGATAACTTTCAAAAATCCTGATCTGTGTAGAGGTTGGTATATATATAACGTAGGGTAGGGCTATGGCCCACGCAGGGTATAGGTAGGCGTGGTACATAGTGACTGTAGTAAATATACACACTAGTCATAAATAGGTAATAGTATCAATGGGTTAGTGTATATATTTACTGATACACTATGAGTATATAGTGACGTGAGCCAAAAGATGAGGCAATATATAGAGGGTAGTGGTGATTATAGAGTCTGTGTAACTATACCCCCTATTATCAGTAGCCAATATACACCCCCCTGAATTAACACTGCTTATTACACATTTTTCCTATTAACAAGTGAATAGGAAATATATTCCATAAGAAGTATTTATTAAGAAGTTTATATTAACTGTCAATTATAAGGAGATTCAAATGACAGAGAAATTTATTCCTAATGCAGCACAGACTAAGTCCATTGAGGACACCAAGGTTAACTTCCAGAACAAGACACCATTCAAGGTGACTGTTGGAAATTATGGAGTTTCGATTAATGTAGCTAAGTCTGTTGAGATTCGTTGGACTGAAACCAAAGGAGTAGTTAATCCTGAAACTGGTATGGAAGAGTCTAAGACGTTTGAGTACACGGCTATGTTGCATCCTGAAGATAGTATAGGTAAGGATGGGGAAAGGATTCCATTCTTAGCAACTAAAAATTCTAAGCTTAAGTTAACTAATAAACAGACTCTAAAGTTTGGTTATAAGCAAAGCCTGGCTGTTCATAAGGATGCTGTTGTTGGTAAGTTGATTAAGTAATACCAACTCTGAAGCCCATTCGTAAGAGTGGGTTTCGGTGTTTGTATAACTTGAAAGGATGTAGATATGAATTTTTCAAAGTCTGAAATCAAGCAGTTGTGTTTTATTTGTGATACTCCTAAATATCATGTGGACTCTTTTCTGACTAATGATAGTGAAGTCATAGGGGTTTGTGATACTTGTCAGCTTTATGATTATTTTGAAGAAGTAGCTGTTGACATGGGCTTAAGACGAGGAGAGGAAATTTCATGGGTTACATAATTAACTTTTGCTATGGACTCATGGCTGTTGTACCTTTTGTAATACCTTTAATTAATAACTTTTTTTGAAAGGAAGTAAATATGAAAAGGCAATATTATTTCAATAAGTATAGGGAGCAGATAGTGGAAACAACTCCATTATTTGACCTGTCACTATCGACTGATGATCCTTATATTAATCCGTTCAATGATGTAGTTAATGATGAACGTCCTGATATGTCATTGAAAGAAGTAAATGAAGTGACTCTTACTCCTAAAGAAATACAGGGGTGTCTTGATGAGAATCTTGATTTTAGAGATAGGTTAGTCCAGGAATTAAATCTTATGTTTCAGCCTAGTAACTTTGCAGATACAAGTAATCATAGGTTAGCTGAGTTGATATGGAGAAACATGAGTGCTAGTACAGTACTAATTGTATTAGATGAGTGTCAGTAGTTAGTATAAATTCTGAAGCTCACTCGTAAATCCAATTACCGAATTTGGTGGAGTGAGTTTCGGTATTTATATTAGAATAAATAAAGGAGTGAATATGAAAGAACAATGGACAGATTGGATTTGGGCTGTAGTAATTATTGGACTATGGTTTATCGGTTTAACTTACGCATAGGAGATACATAATTTGAAAGAGATTAAATTAGACATGAATAGCTATCAAGACTTTCCTAGGTTTATAACTTGGGAGGACTTGATAGTTGAAGGGTGCATATCTATTAGTGCATTTAATAGATTACATAAACTAGAAAGTGATAGGAGAGAAGTAGAGGAGTATGAGCAACAACAGCAGTTGAATAATCAAGATGTATTTTAATTTAAACTAAGGAGAAATTAACATGGCTAAGATTAAAGCTATTGAAACAAGAGTATTCATTAAAGATAATCCAGGTAAGAGTGCATCAGGAATATCTAAACCTGCATTAAATATTAAAGTAGATGTTAGACAGGACTTTGTAACTGACTTTAATATTAATCAGATTGAAGGTGGTATGGATGCTTGGGTTGAACAAATGTTATCTACAGGTAGAGTTATTATACCTGCTGGACTTAAGTTAGATGGTGGTGCTTGGATCTCTAGCAAACTTACAGTTAATGGAGATAAGCAAGCTACTGGTGGACTTGATAATCCATACAATCCTAATGCAGTAAACGTATCTAGTGAAGGTGTTGTAGCTGAACCACAATTAGCTGCTGCATAGTAATAAAAACTAGACAGAGTAGTTTAACTGTACTAAATTAAAAGGTGTGAGGACGTAAGTTCTCATACCTTTTTTTATAGGAGATGTTATGAGTCACGAAGGTAATATAAGGTTTTTAGAACAATGTGAAGAAAGATATTACTTTGATTGGAAAGTAGACAATATGGCTACTGTAATGTCTTTAACTCCAGTTCAAATTGCTAATTTATTTGTTGATGATATGTTTGATTGTGAAGGACATTGGGAACCTAGTAGACATAAACATTTATGGGAAGATGATTATGGCAGATAAAAAATTAAAAGGATTTAACTTATTAGCTTATATGTATGTGAGGACTGATGCTAAGAGTTGGGCTGATGCACTAGCATATACACCTAATAGAAAAGAAGTAATGCTGGACTTGAGGAATCAACTATCTTCATTAGATAAATTAATACCTAGTAATGATGTAGGATTTTTAAATTATTTAGATACTGTTATTACTAAAGATGATTTATTAAATAAAGATCTTAAACACTTAAAGATTTTAGGTGACGATACTAACTTAAGGGAGAATGACTAATGGCTTTTACACAAGAACAGTTAGACAATTTAGCAGATAATAACCCTGACTTACATGACAAGATGTGGAGTAAAGCATCAGATAAACTTAAAAAAATGTCTGTTCGTGATTTTGAATGGGAATTTATAGATGAAGATTCTACAAATGGTAAGGTTGCTTTTTCTGTATTCCAATCTTTATGGATACATTCAATTCATAGAGAGATGAAGAAGATGGAGGATAAAAAAGATGACTAAGTTAAAAGAGATCACTAAACCTAAAAGCATCTATAGTCAAATGGAAATGTTACATATGTTAGTTGATGATTTGTTTTGGGAGCAAGACAGAATGACTGGTTCTGGGGTACATAGTTTAAATAATCTTGCAAATTTTGTAGATGAAATTGAAAGTTTAACTATGAAAGGGAAATAACTTATGGGTTATACAAATTATTGGAAGCAACCTACTGATTTTACAGATGAAGAATGGGATGCTGTAGTTAAAGAATTTAAATATGTATGTGATATGGGTGAAGATTATATTGAAAAAGTTGAAGCTCGTGTATCAACTAAAGATGTAATGATAGACTATATTAGTTTTGATGCAGCAGGTTGTGAAACATTTTATATAGATAAAAGGGCTGAAAATAGTGCTTCATTTTGTAAGACAGGTGCTAGGACTGTAGATATATTTGTATGGCACATGCTTACGTTTTGTCAAATGATTAAAGAGGACTTTACTTGTAGTAGAGATTGGTGGTATTGGGAAAAGAAAAATGAAAAGGAAAAATTATGAAGCTATCTTATACATTAAATAATATTCAGATGTTTTTTTT
>Ga0209337_1002660_pt1 | contig 12834 bp, 15 predicted proteins | sample LinPmetageLP53_FD_184044 | JGI IMG/M metagenome (GOLD analysis project Ga0209337, IMG submission 184044) | Marine viral communities from the Pacific Ocean - LP-53 (SPAdes) (version 2) | ecosystem: Environmental > Aquatic > Marine > Oceanic | place: Pacific Ocean | collected 2010-02-08 | reverse complement strand
TTGTCTATAATCTCTATCTGTCATAATAATCTCTTTTCTTTGGGGCAAAACTTAAACGGTTTTTAAAGTATCAAATTAAAAAAATATTTTTTAGCCTTGCCCTTATGCTAATTGTACAACTAAAATGTTTACCACGCAACATCTCTTACAGATGTGCTTTTATCTTTTAAGTTTTTTACTACATTTTCTGCCTTGATTAAAGCATCTAGCGTTTTATTATCCTTCCATCGCAAAGCATTATGTTTCTTTATATCATAATTTCTTTTAATTTTTTTTCTTTGGGTAAATGCAACCCCAAGTGCTACAGCCGTACCAACCGCTGCTATTCCGATGATTTCTGTTTTTGTCCTCTTATCCATTTTGCCTCCAGCGTTTCTATCCTCTCTTTTTGTAAATATATAACCTTATCTTTATAATATTTCAAACACAATAAAGCTATTAACCATATTATACTAACTGTCAAAAGATTCACTGTATTTTCCTTTTAATTTTTGCTATGAAAGGTAGGGCTAGCCATAATCCTATCATCCAAAATATTTCTTCTACTATTATTGTTTCCATTTTATTTAAAATATGTTCTTATAACTACAAAGACCACAATAAAGCTCCCTATAAATATAGTTAGTTGTTTACCGATATCTACTGCGTTAAAAAAACCTTCCATGTTATTCATTAGTTCTCGTTATACTTCTATACCATTCTTTTGGTGGTCCACCCCAAACTCTTTCAACAGGATTACTACACTCTTCACAAACTCTTAGGTCAATTGCCCTAGTCTCTTCGTTGTATTTATATATAAACTGTTTTACGTCATCTATTTTACAAGTCTTACATTTAAATTTATATATTGGCATTTTATATTAATTTCTTTATTTGAGTTTCAATCCCTTCCTTGTCGGTACCTACTACACTAGCAACAGGTGAGCCGTTCACAAAAAACATTAAGTTTGGAATAGACCTAACATTATATTGTTGAGCTATATCAGGATGGTTGTCCACATTTAGTTTAAACATCTTTATTTTCCCGGAATATTCTTGGGAAAGTTTTTCTAGTGTTGGTGCAATCATTTTACAAGGCCCACACCAGTCAGCCCAGAAATCTACTAAAACAGGTATTTCAGATGATTCTAACGATGTTTCAAATGTATCGGCAGTTAAATTATCCATTTTTTTCCTTAAATGTTGATTTATTATCTATGTGAAAAGCCCTCCTAGACTGTACGTCTTCTCTTTTATTAGACTTTTCTAACTCTTTTTTTGCTGAATTGAGAAAATGAGCTAGTGTTAGAGAAACAGCCACACTTTCAATTTTGTCGGTACCAAAAATATCAATACCTAATTCCTTTGCTTCTGTCTCAAACACACTTCTAAATCCAACAAAAGTTTTCCAAACTTCATTCTCTTTATCTATTATACTCATTTCATCCTCCAAATTGTTTCTTTTCTTCTGCTAACCAAACAGATTGCGTTGTATTACGCATTGTACTTTTTCCTTCTTCTACAAGTTTTCTTTTATTTCTTAGGTCACTCAAAATAAAATGGTCTAAAGAATACTTTTTAATATTGTATAAATCTCTTTCAGTAACTTCAACTAGATAAGAAGTGCTAATTCTAATAACATTTCCTATCTCTGTATCTTTATATTCCTTGCTTTTTTTATTTATTTTTGGCATTATGTTTCTCCTCTATAGCAGGGGCATTTCTGCCCCCACGCAATAATTACTAAGTAACACTACTATAAGCTTTTGACACTTTAGTGTTCCACCATGTTGGCATATAAGCCGGTAACAAAGCCTTAGCTCCATAATGATAGTCTACCACATAAACTTTCTTTTTTGTATCCCCCCTCATTCGGTTGAATAAATCATATGCTTCCTTTATTTCGGGAGCAAATGAAGGTCTTGCTTCTCGTATGTGTAACTGAGTAGGTCTTTTCATCAAGACTAAATCAGCATCCATCATTATTTGTACATCTAATTGTCTACTTTGCTGATGTATAAATATCAACAAGTGGTCCTTATGCCTACAAATTGCGATTAGCTTTAGCCATTCTTTATTTGTAGAACTCATAGCATCTCTTGAACCCGCTATAAAAGCAGCTTCATCTACAATTATGATACTAGGTTTCATACGATTTACTTGAACCATAGTTAGAACATGTTTTATACCACCTCTACCAAATCCTCTTTTAGGAAACAGTTTCCTTGCAGCCATTGTTAGACCAAACGTAGCAACCTGTTTTTTAGTTCTTTTATGCATTTCCTGAGCCATCCACCAACCTAAAGCAGATTTACCTTCTCCTCTATGCCCATTAATAATTACAAGCCCTTGTGTTGGAATTTTCTTCCAACTAACTGTTTTTGTCCTTTTGGATACTTTTTTTGTACTATTCTTTACTTTATTTACCATTGTTCTCCCCTTCTATTGTTTTGTTATATAATTATTATCGCATTAATAAAAGTCGCTGTCAACTTGTTTTAAAAATAGATTATGCAATTAGCTGCTTTTAATTACAGATAAGTTACCCAAACGAACGTTTAACAGTAGCTTAACAGTACTTAAAGCAATATACAGGGGTCCATATATATACCCCCTTTAGGGGGGGTATATATGGACACCACTATTTAACTATTAACTATTAATTAAGTAATATGATAAAAAAATTTTACTTAGATAAGTATAATGAAATGTAATGATTTGATTTAGTCCAGAGAGGAGGACAAAACATGAGAGTAAAAAAACCTAATTTTAAGAACATTTTAAAGAAAACCTTTAGTATATTTCTAGGTACCTTAACCACTATAATGGTCCTTACTGGTACTCTAGGATTATTTTTATCCTATATAAACCCAATTCCTTGGATAGCACACTTTTTTCCACTTCAAATACACAATATTTTGTGGACAGGGGCTTGGATAAATATTACTGGTGAACAAATGTTTCAACAAGTTGTTGCTTGGCAATCAAGTGCCTTACTAAACAGTGGTATATCCGCTGCTGTAATTTTTATGGGACTTATGTTTCATGTACAAAGCTTTAGTACTTGGTGGAAAGCAATCAAAGCTTCACCTAAAGCTATATATAATGCTCCTCTAGCAGCATATAGAAAACTAAAAGCAGGTAGAGATTGGCTATTAGCTAAAATTGATTACCTAAATAGTGAGTCTGCTAAGTGGAGAAAAACTTTTAATATACTAAAATCTCCTTATTCCTTCCTAAGAATGATGGGATTTAGTCCACAAATGGCTATTGGTTTAATTGCTGTTGGTGGTACTGCTGGTACAGGTGTAGTAGTAAATGAAACTATCCTTGCTGAAAGAAGTTTTGAAAACGGTGATGCTGGTATTTATGCAGCTCCGTATAATACTCCAGATGAAACACTAGAAGCTACAATGAGGTGGCGTGAAGAAAATGAACAAGATAATACATTGCGTATTGTTTTAGGTACTACTCCTGTTAGAGAAATAAAAATAGAAAACGTATCCGTGGGAACTGCTTACACAGGGTCGGCATTGCCTAGCGGGAAAACGGAAGTAATGCTAATTGAAGGGACTGATGTGTCAGGTGGAACAGCTACTAGACTAGAAGTTGGGGAACTTATATTTGAAAAGAATAGATGTCAAAGCCTAACTTTTGATGATATTAAAGCTCATACTATTAATGTTGTTGGTAATGCTAGTGATGGTCAGTCTATTAGCACAAGCCCCGGAACTGCTAGGATGAGAGGTATAGGAGGAGGACATCACCAAGCAGAAGCTATGGTAACATCTGGAGGCCTATATGACCGAATCTGGATTGATGCACCTACAAGTGCTGTAAATGGTAAAATTGGTAAACTAACTTTATCTAACATATTTACTAAAGGTGGCAGTTGTATCATAAGACAAATGGATATAGGGACTTTGACTATACAACTAAACGAAACTGGAGAAGGAAATGGATTTGCTACAAAAGAATTTACAATAACATCTGATGTACAAGGTGCTAATTGGAACGTTACAGATAACGTAGAAGTATCTATTGCAGAACCAGCAACAACTACACCATAATAATGAACACAAGACAGTATGCACTTAATATTTTTAAGTCAATTATAAGAAAAGAAGTTACTAGAGGGGATGAAAGTTTTAGTGGTTATAACAAGCCCAAAAGAACTCCTAAACACCCTAAAAAATCTCATGCTGTTCTTGCAAAAAAAGGTGAGAAAGTAAAATTAATTAGATTTGGACAAAAAGGGGTTAGCGGTGAAGGCAAACCAGCTAAGTCAGATTCCCCTGCAGAGAAGGCAAGAAGGAAATCATTTAAAGCCCGACATGCAAAAAACATAAAAAGAGGAAATATGTCAGCAGCCTACTGGGCAGATAAAGTAAAGTGGTAAAAATATGTATGAATATAAATTTGAATTAGACAGAGTTGTAGACGGAGACACTATAGATGTAGATATTGCATTAGGATTTGACGTAATGTTAAAAAAGCAAAGAATAAGACTCTATGGATTAAACACTCCAGAATCTAGAACTAGAGATTTAGAGGAAAAAAAATATGGACTTGCAGCAAAAGCTAGACTTAAAAATATTTTGGAGAGAGCTGAGTCCCTTTCTCTTAAGACGGCCATTGACAAAAAAGTTCGAGGAAAATACGGAAGAATCTTGGGGACTATTTTTGCTGATGAAGTAAACATTAATGACTTACTTATTGAAGAGGGTCATGCAGTTGAGTACTTCGGAGGAACTAAAAACCAAACTAAGTGGTGGTTAGAACCAAAAGAAGAAAAGAACTATAATGTAAAATGGGATTGTTAAAGTATAATAGTATATAAACTTTTTAAAACACAATTATGTCTAAAGTAGAAGAATTTTATAATACATTAATAAAAGACCCAGACCTTGATATAAAGGCTGGTCAGACTCGTCAACAAGCTGCTAGACAAGAAGCTGAATATCGTGGTAGACAGTATGACAACAATGTACAAGCGTTAGCTCTTGCTAATGAACCAACTCAAGTTGAGTCTCCAATTAATTCTTTATTTAATCATTTAGAACAAATGACAAAATCTATACCAGACACTGCTCTAATAAAAGCTGAAGAAGATTATAATGTACCGGCTGGCGAAGAAGGAGCAGGGCCAAACTCCGCCCAAAGAAAGGAAAACGACCAAGCTACAAGACTTCATGTTGATATTAATAATGAAGAACGCAGAAGAAATTCTAGGGGTCAAACATATAAACGAAGGCTACAAACCCATGAATCTAAAAGAATAGCAAATGCTGAAAATACTAATAATGCTATTAATCAAAGTCATGAAACTAAAACAAGGGAGTATAACGGTCGACAAAGCTTCTTTACTCAAATTAATAACCTACGGGTTAAGAGTGCGAACGGGATTAAAGGGCAGATAAAGATGTTAGAAGCCCACAAAGAAAGAACTGCCACCCGTCTTAAAAATCGTATAAGCTTTATAGAAACCCATAATGAAAGAACCAGCAATGATATGAGCAATCATATAAAAGGTTTAGAACGGTTAGACGAAACAATTAGTCAGTCTTATAAAGATACGTTTAAAGAGTTTGAAAAAAATCGTCAAACAGAAGCAAAAAAATTACAAGACAGTTTTTCTGGAGAAACTAAAGCTGAAAGAATTAATAAATACAAAGACCAAGAAAATCTTTCTTCTTTTGATGAAGCACAAAGAAAAATGTACCCGGAAGATGGACAATCCTATCCAACTAAGGCAGAACAATATTCAATAGTTAGGAGCAGAAAATTTGGGAAAAATGATGCAAAGCTTTCAGACGCTTCGATAGAGGCCAGATTAAACCCCAAACCCCTTACTACTGAACAAATCCACCAACATTTTATTGAAAATAAGGATGAATATAAACATATAAAATCTATAGATGATGTCAAAGCCGCTATGGACCCTAAACCGCTTACTGATGAACAAATCCATCAATATTTTATTGATAATAAAGATGATTTTAAAAATATAAAATCTGTAGATGATGCAAAAGCAGCGTTAAATCCAACACCTTACACTGAAAAAGAAAAGTCTAATATTGTTAAAGAGATATTAAATAAAGATAAAGGACTCTTTTCAAAAAAAGCAACTGACGAAGATGTTAAAACTGCTTTAAATCCTACAAGAATGACTCAAGATGAAAAGGTTCAGAGCCTTATGGCTAAAACACCAACCGGTGGGGGGTTGTCTAGGGAAGAAGCTATAGAAGCTCTAAAAGAACCTAAAACACCTACAAACAAAGAAAAACAACAACATCTTATAGACAGTGATTTATACCCGAGTATAAAAACAGAGGCCGATGCTAAAGACAGATTAAATCCCAAACCTTTAACAGAGAAACAACAACATGAGTGGGTTGCTTCTCAAAATATAGGTATGTCTACAGAAGAAGCAGCTGTAGCTTTAAATCCTACTCCTTTTACCCACGAAGAAAGACTCCAATATATACAAGATACAGCTAAAAATCGTTATCTTGAAAATATTTCAGCAGAAGAAGCAGACAGCAGATTAAACCCAAAAAACAAACACTTTGAGCGTCCAACTTTTGCAGACGATACTCCAGCAGAAACAGAGTCTGCCACTGAAGAACCAGTAGCAGAGGAACCTAAAGCAGAAGAACCTGCAGCAGAGGCACCAGCTGAAGAGCCTACTTCAGAAGTAGAAACTCCAACAGAGCAACCTACGGCAGAAGAACCAGAAACAACACCTGAAGCAGAAACCACAGGAATGGGTGCTATTAACCGAGATGCTGCAGAAATACTTCAAGAAGAAAACGATAAGATAGCTGACAACAATAAAAAAATAGAGTCAAATCAAAACAAAATTTCAGAAATAGACTCTAGATTAGAAGAACTAGAAAGTAAACAAAATAGTGAAGAAGGTCTTAGTGAACAAGAGTTTCAAGACTTACAAGGTTTACCGGATGAAAAAAAACAATTAGAATCAGATATTTCAACATCTGAAGAGGAAATCACGAGTGCTACCGGCATGCAAGATGCTGTTGTAGAAGGCATGAAACGGAATCACCAACTTACAGATGATGATGTTAGTAAATTACGTGAAGCAACTGATGTTAATGCCTTGATAGATGAAGGAACACAACCCGAAACAACACAAGAAGAAACAACTCCAGAGCCTGAGCAGCCGGAAGTTACACCTGAGCAGTCAACAGATACTCCACCAGCAGCTTCAAGAATAAATCCTAGAACTGCTGCGGCAGCAAAAGAACATCTTGGGGAAGAACGATATAATGAGTTACTAGAAAATGGGGATTTAGAAGGTAAAAATATAGCTGATATTAGAGAAGAATTTCCTAAACCTGATTCAGAACAACCTACAACAGAAGAATCCGAAACAACTACTGCTGAAGTAGAAACAGCTAGAGAACCCGAAACAGAGGGACCACAAGCCGAAACTGCTGCGGAGGAACCTGAACCACAGGCAGCAACTCCAGAAATGGATGATTTAATTGACAAAGCTAAACAAAACCAAACAAATGAAGATGGAGAAGAAATAGAGGGAAGTAGTTTGTTTGACCATTTATATAATCAAACTCACGGAGACAATCCATTTGGGGACACAAAAGAAGAGTTTGAACAATCATTTAGGTCTGAAGACCCAGCTAAATTAAAAACAAAACTTAGAACTGAACATACAAAACTTGAAACTACTAGAGCACGTCAAGCAGAACAAGATGCGATAAAAAGGCAGGCAAGTAAAAAACAAGAAGCTAATACATTGCCACACGATGAAAGTGATTTTAAAGACATATCTGAAAATGACGCAACGCAATTAGCCACAGAACTGGTAGCTCATAACAAAAAACATAGAGATGCGATGTCTCCAGCAACTAAAAAAAAGTTAGATAAGACTTTAGAAGAGGCAAAAAAAACAGGAGCAGATTTAGAAAAAATTGGTGAAGATAGGGAAAAACTAGGTGATAAATTTGGCTCTGAAGAACATTATAAAGATTTAGCAGAGCATCACGCAGAAAAAGAAAAACAAGCAACTCTTGAAAGACATGCAACTGGTGATGACGATGAAGCCAAACAAGTTAGAAGACGTGCTGGTATGGAAGCAAGTGAAAGTGCTAAAGACTTTCATCATGGAGACGACTTAGAAACAAAATCTAGTGTCGCAACAAACGAAAAAGGAGAAGGTAAAAATTTTGGTCATTCAAGCCATGGAAAAACAACGGGGGCAATGGCTTCTTCAAATATGCCACCAGCTATGCGGGATATAATGGAAGAACAAAATAAAGACAAACCTAACAAAGAACTTATTTCAGAAAATAAAGCTTTCTTAGCTCAAAAAGCTTCAGAGGGATATAAATGGCATCCTGACACAAAACACTGGGTACATGAAGAGGGCTTAAATAGTCTTTTAGGTAGTCACAAAGGAAACTCTGGCACCCTACTAGATGGACAGCATCAAGCAAAAGGGCACCCGCCAACCTTGCTAAATGGCAATGGTTCTACTTCTAATAAAAAAGTATTATATTCTCAAGGAGGCTTACAGAACTTTGGTGGGGACAGCATAACAGGAAAGGCTTTAAAACACTCTTTCGAAAATGGTAGTTTTAAAAGTCAAAATGCTGCGACATCTACTTTAGGAAAAGGCGGGATTAAACTAAATAATGTTTCTAGTCATACCAACTTTGCTGGAATAACCACACCAGCTACTTTAAAACCCACATTAACAACAAGCTTTCAAAGTGGAGAGCAAGGAGGAAGAGACTTTGGGCGAAACTTTAAAACTCCAAGCCTTGATGGATTAAAGGGAAGGTTTTTTGGAAAATCTGAATATCCATATGATTATCCTACAGCTGTTGAAACACTAGCAAAAAAATATAAAAATCTAGTATAATAACAATATCATGAATATAAACAAAGCTGAAACAATTAGAAACCCATATGCCTTAGCTAGATGGCTAGCAGCAAAACACGGTGGGAATTTTGGAGATTACTTGAAAGCCTTAAAAGACCAAAAAAACCAACAGGGGAGTAAAGCTAATCCAGTAGCTAGTAAAAAAAGTATGGATATAAATAAATCAGAAAATATAAACAAACAAAAAATGTCTCCCGGTATGGCAGCCTTAGCAGGTTGGTATATAAGTGGTGACCTTACTAGAGGTTTAGGGCAACCTACAGCAGCCCAACAAAGAGAATTTGAAAGACAAATACAAAGAGCAATGAGGAAAAAAGGTCGTGCTTTGAGAAAAGAATCCGCTATGAATAATATTCAGTCATTCTTTAAAACTAAAGACAGTACTGACACATACGTAAGAAAAACACCCCCAAAGAATGGGGTGAAGGTGGATATTCTTGATACACTACTTAAAGAGCATATGTCATTGCCCCCCTTCGCTGGTGCTAGATTTGACCCGGCTTCACATAGATGGGTAAAACCTGAAAACGTGGGTCAAACATACGCTGCTCGTGGAGGTAAAAAACGAATAAGAGGGTCTGGAACTGGAGCACATGAACGCTCTGTAAGTGGTCACGGCAAGGGAAGGATAAGAGGAGAAGGAGCAGGTAGGAAATATAAAGGTGAAACAGATTTAGCCTCACAAAGGCGAAAGGAGGGATTTACTCATGGTAAACTCAAACGCAGGTAAGAAAAAAGCAACTAAAAAAACAACTACTAAAAAAGCTGAAGCAAAAAAAGTAGAAGAAGTAATAATAGAAGAAGCCCCAAAACAAGCTGTACAAAGCTATTTGGTTCCAATTTCAGTATTAAGAGAGCCAATGGAAAAAAACATTCCAGCAGCTGATATTTTTTATCACAAGTTCTCTAATTCATTTTCTTTACAATGCTTTGCTCCACAGTACGAAGCTGAAGTAGAAATGGTTATTGAAGGAGATATTAGCATAGAAGACTCTGGTAGTATAAAAATGATTTCAAAAGCCGAAAGTCCTGTGTCTTGGATACTTGGTTTAAAAGATTCAAAAGAATTTTCTGGCAATCCCTTTATAGCGGGAGAAGCACAGGAAATTTATGAAGCTTAATGATTTTAATAAAAAACCTACATCTTTAAACCGTTCTTTATCAAACAAAATAGTAATAAATAATACTGCTTCTGAAGCTAGATATAAAGCTGAGATAGAAGAACTTAATACTCAATTAGGACATTACAGACGAATAGAGGCCGAACGAGATAAAGCTGTGTCTAAATTTAATTCTATTGAAGAAACCTTAAAGACGGAAAGATTTGAGGCAGATAAAAACAGAGAGTTAATTGTTGAACTAGAAAAAGAAAAAATTAATTTATCTGGTATGAATGAACAAATTCCAGCTTTAGATGAAGACTTAAGAACTGCTAAAGGATTAGCAGCTGTGGCAAATTCAGAGCTTGATATAATGACAAAACGAGCTGTTGAACAATCAAAAGAGCTTTCTTTATTAAAATCAAACTTAGATTCTATTAATAATAATTATAATAACTTATCTATAGAAGCTAAAGAAGCTATATCTAGAAAACAATCTACAGATGCTGATTTTGAAGCAATTTCTAATAAAAATAAAAAATTACAAAGTTTTACTGATGAAACTAGTAAAATAAATAATAGACTAATTGAAGAAAACAAAACTTTAAGAGACTGGGCCAATTATAAGGATGTTGAAAACAAAGAATTGTTAGTTCAACTAGAAGAATTAAAAACAATAGAAGCTAAACTACGGGAATGGATGGGCAATATGGAAATTAAAGATTCTCAAAATTCATCCTCTAAAAACTCGTTAGAAACTAAAGTTTCTACACAACAAAAAGTTATTACTGACATGAGTAAAACATTAGACGATATGATGAAAGAAATGGCGTATATAGCAAAATTAAATAGAGAATATAAAAAAGAGTTGATTAAACCAACTTATTCTTCTATGTCAGCCATTGCTTCTCAAGAAGGATTTGTAATGCCTAATGGCAAAGAAAATATTAGAACACACAATTTGGGTAATTACAAACCAACAATGTTGAAATTTAAAAAGAAGGAGGAGACTAAGAATGGCAGATAAAGCACCTTGGAGACAGGAAATTGAACTTCTCCAAAACTATCAAAAACATGCAACCTTTACACATACTACAACAGGTAGTACCGTTGAAGATGCATTAACACTAGCAGGAAAGATGGAAGAAGGAAACAAAGTTTCTTTTGTAGTTGAAACTGGTGGAGCATATATAGCCTTTGATGAAGATGCCACAACATCAACAGGTATGTTAGTTCCAGCAGATGAGGGTTATTTTGACGATAACATTTATATTTCAACTAAGATAAGCATAATAAGGTCAAGCGGTACCAATGCAAGGATTCGTGGCATAATATGGGGGAGATAACCAATGCCTTTATCTCAAGCGAATAACAGATTATATACAAGAAGCTCACAACTTATTGGGGAAACCGCATCCGGGTTAGACATTGATGGTTTAGATGATATTGGAGAAGCCATTGCTGATGCCGATTTATTTATTATTGATAACGGTGGTGGTGGAACAAACACTAAAACTGCTGTAACCAGAATCCCTACATATGTATATTCAGGGGTTTCAGGGGACATAACTGTAAATTCTTCAGGAGTTGCTTCTTTTGCAACAACAGTAGAAGCAACAAATTTAACTTTAAGTGGTAATCTAACTGTAAATGGAACTACTGTAACTGTAAACAGCTCTACAGTAACAGTTGATGACCCTTTATTTGCACTAGCCGACAACAACTCTGCGGATACTGTAGACATTGGTTGGTATGGTAAATATGTAGATAGTGGTACAAAATATTCAGGATTATTTAGAGACGCTTCTGACTCCGACATGTGGAAATTATTTTCTGCTACAGGTAATAGTCATGAAGCTCCATCAACTACTGTAAACACAACTTCTGGCTTTACATTAGCTAATTTATCAGTAGGAGAGTTAACAGGTACTATTGCTACCGCTGCTCAAACGAATATAACATCTTTAGGGACCTTAACGGGTTTAACATTAGACGGCAATAAAAGTGTAACTCCGGGTGACGGAGCAATGCTTCATTTGGACACGTCCACTATAACTGATAGTAATACATCAGGTTCTGGGACTGCTGCTTTATATTCTCATGTTCGTTTAGAAGCCCCAACATTAGCAGCAACTAATTCTTCTGTAACAACTACAGCTGCAGCTACACTTTATATTAGTGCTGCTCCGACTGCGGGTACAAACCAAACTTTAACTAATGCTTATGCATTGTATGTAGATGCTGGTAATGTAAGATTTGATGGCGACATTATTATGGCCTCCAACACATCAGGTAATTTATTAATTGCTGATGGTTCTACTTTTAGTTCAACTGCGGTTGGGGATTTATCAGAAATTTCTACAGTTGCCAGTGATGATGTTTTTATGGCAATTGATACATCTGGAGGCGGACTTAAAAAAATTACTAGGTCAGCCATTGTAGCTGGACTAGCAACATCATCAGCTATTGCAAATCTTTCAGAAGATTCCACACCTCAATTAGGTGGTGATTTAGATGTAAACTCAAACTCTATAGTATCAGTATCAAATGGTGATATTAGTATAGTACCAAATGGTTCAGGTAAAGTTATTCTGGATGGTAACGGAAGTTCTGGGGGTATTACTATAACAGACGGAACAATAGATATTAGAACTGGAACTGGTTCAGTAGCAAAAATTTTATTTTATTGTGAGTCATCTAATGCTCACGCTCAAACTGTACAAGCTCAACCACATAGTGCGGGAGTAACCAATACTTTAACACTTCCAGCTGGTGGTGATGGTGAACTTGTAAGCACAGTTGCTACACAAACACTTACTAATAAATCTT
>Ga0209337_1002658_pt1 | contig 12842 bp, 18 predicted proteins | sample LinPmetageLP53_FD_184044 | JGI IMG/M metagenome (GOLD analysis project Ga0209337, IMG submission 184044) | Marine viral communities from the Pacific Ocean - LP-53 (SPAdes) (version 2) | ecosystem: Environmental > Aquatic > Marine > Oceanic | place: Pacific Ocean | collected 2010-02-08 | reverse complement strand
CCGTCGCAAAATATTCCACAAATATACGCAGCATTTTACAGGATAAACCCTGGGGGGCGATTGCGGTGACTACTGAACGCATGTACACTATCAGGGGATAACGCAGCACAGGCCGATTACGGGACGCTGACGGCATGAAAGGACGCAAGCCAAAACCGCGAGAAATAGCCCTGGCAGAAGGGGCACACTTAAAGAACCCACAGCGGTACAGAGACGAACCACCGCCAACGGCATTCCACGAGCCAAAGATGCCCGCCGACTTTCAAGGAGTTGCAAGGGAAGAATGGGAATCAATGCGGGATCTTATGAAGCCTGCCGGGATGTGGTCAGCAACCTATCAGGCAACGATCTCGATGTACTGCGAGGCTACCGCGAGATACCACGAGGCACAACTCAAAGTTGCAGAGCTGGGCCTGGCGATTGAAACAGAAAACGGAGTCAAGCGCAACCCGTTCGCGGTTGAGCTTCACAAGGCTAAAGAGCAGCGGATGAAGTTGCTCGTAGAGCTTGGCATGACGCCAAGTAGCCGAAACCGCGTAAGTGCGAAGCCCGAGGATAAGGGAGACGACCCACTTCTGGGTCTAGTGGTGTGATAACTTCTGAACGTGCTATCGAGTTCATTGAGTGCTTGCCGCTCAGTGGAGACTATGCAGATAAAAAGTTCATTCTCCGCGAATGGCAAAAGGACATTCTGCGCAAGCTGTTCGATACAAAGCTGGAAGACGGCCGGCGACAGTATCGAGAGGCAGGTCTGTGGATACCGCGCAAGAACGCCAAGAGCCAGCTAGCAGCCGCAATTTGTGCGGTCTTTATCTTTCTTTCTGACCGACAAGAGGAGGTGTATTCCTGTGCTGCTGAAAAGGAGCAGGCAGGCATCATATTTCGGCTTTTGCAACAGATGATCGAAAGCAGTGAACTACTGCGAAGCAAAGTAAAAATCATACCGACACAAAAGCGGGTTATTCACAAAAAGACCGGCACTATCTTTGCATCACTATCAAGCGATTACGCATCTAAGCATGGCTACAATTGCAGCGTTTTGGTTGCTGACGAGATACACTGCTGGCACCGCCGCGAGCTTTTCACTGCACTAACAAGTGGCAGTGCAACACGGGCAGAACCCTTATTCCTTACGATAACGACTGCGGGCAACCGTGACGAAGGTGCGCTAGAGTGGGAGCTGTACGAATACGCTTGTAAGGTCCGCGATGGCTCTGTCGATGATCCGACATACTTGCCGGTTATTTATGAAATTAAGCAAGGTGAAGACTGGCTAGATGAGGAAGTATGGAAGCGGGTCAACCCTGCCCTGGGCGACTTTAACAGCATCGAGGCGATGCGTCAGGCAGCTGCCAAGGCTCAGGTGAATACTCGCCTGGAAAATGACTTCCGGCGGTTACACCTCAATGAGCACACGCAGCAGACAACCCGCTGGCTATCACTTGAGAAGTGGAACGCTTGCCGATACGCAAACCGACCGATTGAGCGAGGCGACCAGGTTGTTGGCGGTCTTGATCTTGCCAGCACCACAGATATCGCAGCCTGGTGCTTGGCGGCACCACGCGAAAAGGGCTACGCCCTGAAGTGGAAGTTCTTCATCCCACAAGACCGAATGATTGAGATCGAAAAGAATGACCGCGTTCCATATACGCAGTGGGTGCGAGAGGGTCACGTTATCGCTACGCCAGGTGGGGCCATCGACTATCAGGTCATCATCGATGAGATCCTGAAAGACTTTGAAGATTACGTCCTTGACTTCGTAGGTTACGACTCGTGGAACGCTACCAACACAGCCCAAAAGCTAGAAGCCGAGGGTCTGCAAATGGTCAAGGTGACGCAAAGCCTGGCCCAACTATCCGAGCCTACAAAGGAATTCGAGCGAGCAGTCTTAGAGGGTCAACTGCAACACGGAAGCAACCCGGTGGCAACCTGGATGGCGGGGAACTGCGAGTGCTACACCGACGCTTCCGGGAACATCCGGCCCATTAAACCGAAACACGGACAAAGCGCAAAGAAGATCGACGGGCTTGTTGCTGCAATTATGGCGATCAAGTTGTGCGGACAATTGAAAGACGATTTCACAAATATAGGAGCGTTGTGGGATGATTAGGAATCTATGCGTCATACCGGCACGTCAAACGTCAACGCGATTTCCTCGCAAGATATTTGCAAAGGTTGCGGGCAAACAGGTCATTCAGCGAGTCATTGAGCGAGCATCTCAAGCGGTAACAGTCGACGAGGTCTGCCTAGCGATACCTGACAACAAGGGAAACCGGGAGCTTCGAGACTATTGCGACAAGTGGAAGATCAGATATCACGCCAGCAAGCTCGACGAAAACAACGTACTAGGTCGCATCGCTGAGACGGCGCACATATACAGCCCAGAGACCATTGTCCGCGTGAACTGTGACAGCCCGATGATTCTGCCGGACTTCATTGATCAAGCAGTGCTAGAGATGCGTCAATTGAACAAGAAGAAAAAGCGCGTTGATTACGTGGGCTACAAATTCAAAGACACGCCCACAGTCTTGACCAGCTACGCGGCACCAGAGGTCTTCACGTATCACATCCTGAAGATGTGGGAGTCAGCTATCGAGCATGTTTCAGTGTCGGCCTATACCGAAATGCGTAGCGCGTGGATCAGCTTAGACGGCGCACCGTTTTGCACGACAATTGACAAAGAAGAGGATATTGGAAAGGTAGAGTTTTGGATGACAGAATCAGGATCGGCACAAAGCACTTAGACGAACCGCTCGTCATTGCTGAGATCGGTCAAAATCATAACGGCGACATATACCACGCTATCCGTTTAATACAGATGGCGGCGGCAGCCGGTGCGTCTTTGGTTAAACTCCAAGCACGCGACCGATACGAGGAATTCACACCTGACCAACTCAGTCGGCCTTATACCGGCCGCAATAGCTTCGGCAAGACATACGGCGAGCATCGAAAATTCTTAGACCTAGACAACAACGATTTTGCCCACATTCGCCAGCGTCATTTCTATAACGAGAACCCCACCGACCTGTTCACGACCGTCTGTGCAGTGTCTCGCATCAAGTGGCTGGAAGAGAGCAACTTCTGCGAGCTGTACAAAGTAGCCTCGAAAGACATGCGAAGCGAGAACCTAATCCGGGAACTAGCAAGCACCCGCAAGCCGCTAATCATCTCAACGGGTCAAGCCAGAAATTTGCACGAAGTTGAAGATGCGTTGAACTGGGCAAACGCCACGCAAGTCATCCTGATGCACTGCGTCAGCAAATACCCGTTGCCCATTGAAGAGTGCAAGCTGTCAAGGATTGAAACGCTACGAAAAGAGTTTGGTTGCCCTGTGGGGTACAGCGACCACTCTGCGGGGGTCAAGGCTCCGGTGGTTGCCGCGATCAAATACGGTGCGCAGTTGATCGAGGTACACGTAACCAGTAACCGAGCACTACCAGGAACCGATCACGCTGCAAGCCTTGAAGAGCCTGGACTGCGGCAACTTTGCAAATGGATTGAAGAATCAAGGGTCATGGTCTGATGCCTGTATTCTACAACGATGAACTGCTATTCATTCACATTCCCAAGTGCGGCGGGTGCAGTGTGACCGACGCAGCACGGGAAGGTTTGCCCGGATTTGTAGAGCCAGGCGTCAAACGGAAGTACCACAAGCCAGGCATTCCTATAGGTCACATCCGTGCAGTTGACTTTGAGTTCTTCACCGGTCGACCGCTCAACACGTTCAAACGGATCTTTGCTACAGTACGGAACCCGGTAGCAACGGAGTGGAGCAAGTGGAATTTCTGGAGAATGCGATTCTTTCAGGATGGCGAGGTTGTCAGTTGGCGTCACCCTGCGGACCAGTTTGCATGGGATCGGACGTTTGAAGAGTTTATCGAAAGCGGCGTTGATCCGTTTAATGATTGGTATTGCAGCGAAGTCGTCGAACACGCAAAGCCAAACTATAACGAGACTGGCCGCTTCAATTGGTGGCTAACGGAACAAGTCGAAGCAGTAGCAATTGAGGAGTCAGAAAAAATTAACGCGATTCTCGCATCGCATGGCTGCAAGGTGGAAGTGGGACACGCTAACGCCACAGGTGTGGGTGCTGCATCGATTACCGAAGAACACAGGAAAACGATTGAGGGATACTATGAAGGGTCTAATTTTTGACTGCGGAGCGTTGGGCGGCCTTGGCGTTATTATTTACGGTGTGGGCCTTGTGAGCGTGCCGGCTGCATGGATCACAGGCGGGTGTTTTCTTGTTCTGTTGGCAACGGTGGCGTCTAAATGATATTTGACCGGATCTTCGGCAAGCGTTCCCTAGAGAATCCAGCGGTCCCTCTAAACTCGGCAGGCATCGAGTCAATACTCGGAGCCGGCAACCAAGCGGACAGCGGCATTAATGTCAGCCCTGAGAAGTCGCTCGGTTATCCTGCCGTTTGGCGTGCTGTCAATATACGCTCCGGCACTCTTGGCCGTACACCGCTCAACGTCTTGCGGCGAGAATCTACCGGCAAGGAACGCGACGAGTCACACCCGGCGTTTAAACTATTACGCGATTCACCTAATCGTGACCAGAGCGCCAAGGAGTTTATTCAACTCCTAGAATCCCATTGTATCTTACTGGGCGGCGGATACGCATTCATCGAGCGCAACAGCTTTGGACAGCCCACGGCGTTAGTTCCACTTGATCCGATGCAAGTGCTTCCCTACCGCGAGAATGGCCGGCTCGGATATTCGATCATGCAGAACGGCAAGATGGTTGTGGAGTTGCCCGAGAACATCCTGCACATTCATGGCCTTAGCTGGGACGGCATCAACGGACTTGGCGTCTGTGACATCTTACGCGACTCGATTGGTCTGGGCCTGGCAGCGCAAAAATACCAAAGCATTTTCTTTAAGAATGGCGCGGCACCCATGACGGTCATCGAGCTGCCTAACGCACTGCGGAACAAAGAAGCTATCGAACGCTTTCGTTCCATGTGGGGCCGGCGTCATCAAGGGATTGAAAACGCACACCAACCCGCACTACTTGAAAACGGTGCGCAGCTTAAGAGCTTTAGCGTGTCACCTTCTGACGCCCAGATGCTTGCTACGCGAGACTTTGAAATCAAGCAGATTGCGAACATCGTCGGAATCCCGGCCTATCTTCTCGGAGATTCAACTCGCACCAGCTTCGCATCGCTTGAAGTAGAGAACCGCACATTCTTGCGTGATCTCATGGACCCGATGACAAACTGGGAGACAGAAGTCGGCCGCAAGCTACTGAGTGAGCAAGAGCGAGAAGACCGAACGCACGTGATCGAGTTTGACAAAGAAAGCATTGACCGGGCAGACCTCACCACGCAAGTCAACGCTTTAACGGTCCAGGTTAACAACGGACTGCTAACGCTCGACGAAGCACGTAACAAAATGAACATGCCGCCCCTGCCTAATGGTATGGGTGCGCAATTTCGTATTCCTTTAAATATGGGAGTCATCGGCGCAGCACCGACAGCTCCGGCAGATATCGTTGAAGATGAAGAGGGGCAACCTGCGCCCGAAGTGGAGCCGACAGCGAGCACGCCAGACCTTACCGAAGCGGCTGCATCTGTCTTGCAGCATGAGCTTGAGCGAGCAGCGGAACGGATCGCAGTCGATGCCAAGAAAAGAGCAAAGACGCGAGAAGGTTTTGACGCCTGGCTCGGAACGATTGACGACCGACACCGCAAAGTGATAACGCACAACACTCGACCGGCCGCGTTCATGGCTGCAAAGGCTACAGGACAAAAGCCCGGAGAAGTACACGTAAACACGTTGCACGGCTTTTTTGCTACGATTCGAGACAGCTACAAATTAGCGGCACCCTTCAACGATCAAGAGCGTGCCTTAAAGGTCAACGATGCCAGCACCCAGATACTAAAAGACTGCTACAAATTAGCGAGGCAAAGATGGAGCGACGACTCTGCGAACATGAAGTCAGACTAAACAGCGACGGCGAGAAGAACAAAATCGTCGGCACTGCTGTGGTGTTCTATCGTGACGGCGTAAAGGGGACAGAATACGACCTGGCCGGCTACGGGATGCCTGGCGTTAAGGAGCGCATTATGCCCGGAGCTTTAAAGCGTGTCCTGGGCAGATCGCAAGGCGGGACGCTAGACCGGAATCAAGATGTCTACGCCGCTGTGAACCATTCACCTGACCTGGTGTTTGCCCGCACTACAGCCGGAACGCTTAAGCTATCGGTTGATGATGAGGGTCTGCACTACGAAGCGACCCCCGCCGATACCACCATCGGAAAAGATGCGATTGAAAACGCTCGAGCCGGTAACTTCGGCGGGAGCTCGTTTGCCTTCAGCGTTGCCAAGGGCGGCGACAAGTGGACCCGTGACGCGAACGGCGTTGAGATCCGCGAAGTGCATCGAATAGATAAACTCGTTGATATCTCCCCGGTAGTCGCTCCGGCATATTCTGCCACTAGCGTCAACGCTCGCAGCGCGGACGAATGCCGCGATTCATACACCCGTTGGAAAGAGGAACAAGAAAAGATGGTTAATTGGAAAACATTAAGCAAGCGTCATGTGGTTGAAGTTACAGAAGATGACGAAACAATCACGCTAGTCTTTGCAAAGCACGCCGAAGAGGTAGAACCTGAAGCGGCTGCGGAAGATGACGAGATGCCGACACCCGTCGACGGTGAGTGTCCGGAAGGATGGCGATACGACGAAGAGAGCGACACCTGTGTCGCTGAAGATGTGGAGCCTGAAGCCGAAGAAGAAGAATACGATGAAGCCGCACAGCGGGCATATCGGGCCAGACTCGCAAGCGTGGAAGCTACACTTTAAAAGTAATTTGACAGAATTTCGATTCTGTTATAGAAATACCGACCGCATCGCAAAGGCCAAGTCCCAAGCGGCGCGACATATAAGAACAATAGAACGTACTCGCAGAAGACGCTGTTGTTTGCTGGATCTTTTTACGTACCAGCAGGCCACAGCTATTTTTATGCGCCTGCGTTTTACAAGGTTTTTATAATGAGTAAGAGTTTAGAACTTAAGCAGCAGCGCGTGCCGTTGGCTGCCAGAATGCGTGAGCTTGTCGCCAAAGGCGCAAAAGACGGGTGGACGAATGAAGCCCGCGCCGAATTTGACAAGATTGAAAAAGATATTGACCGACTTGCAGCCGAAGCGGTAGACGCTGAACGCGAAGAGAAGGGCCGAGCTTATGGCGATGCAGTATCTGCCGGCATCGATGAGCAGCGATTTAACGAAAAGAAAAACCGCGACGACGTCACTCTTGACATGCGTGCAAATGCTTTTCGTGCTTGGGCCTTTGGTGATCGTCCCTCGATGGTCCGTAGTGACTGGTCAGACCACGCAAAGGCTTGCGGTGTTGACCTTCACAGCCCGGAATTTTCTCTTCGGCTGATGTCGCAGGCTCCACGCAACGAGCAAGAGCTGCGAGAGCGTATCCGCGAGAACATCACCTATCGTGCCACAACCCCACAGTCGACGACTGCGGCCGCTGGCGGTAATACGATTGCAGATGACAACTCCCTGATGAATAGCCTCGAAGCTGCATTGCTCGCCCATTCTGGTGCCAGGCAGGTAAGTCGGGTGGTGAGAACAAATAATGGATCACCCCTCCCCGTGCCTCTCGTAAACGATACGGCAAATTCTGCTGTACTGCTTACGGAGTCAAGTTCTGCAACCGTTGCAAGCATTGACTTTGGACTGTTGACGCTCGGAGCTTACAAGTTCAACTCGTTGGTTTTGGCATCCTTTGAAATCATGCAGGACGCCGCCATTGATTTGAGCGCGTACATCGGCTCTGCCCTAGGCGAGCGGATTGGGCGCGGCACCGGGCCGTATTACACCTCCGGCACAGGCTCGAGTCAGCCTACCGGACAGCTCAAGAACGCGACGTCTGTGGCTAAATCAACTGACGGGCTTGTATCTTACAAGTCGCTCGTCAAGTTGGTTCACGCTGTCGATAGCGGATACCGAGCCAGCCCAAACTTTGCCGTTCAGTGCTCCGACGGAGTTTACTCCCAGCTCCGACAGATTGTCTCAAGTGACGGCGTGCCTATCTGGAGTGTCAACGTTGCAGAAGGCGCACCGGACAAAATCCTCGGCGTGCCTATCAACATCAACAATGACATGGTTGCAAGCAGCACCGTGGCAGCTTCGTCGATCATTGCAGCGGGTGACTTCTCGCGGCATATCATCCGCGACGTTGCCGATGTTCGCATTACTCGATTGACGGAACGCTACGCGATCCGAGATCAAGTTGCGTTCACTGCTAACTTCCGCACAGACTCCGGTCTGACGGTAAGCAGCACCGTGGCAGCAGCTTCTCAGCCCATCAAGGCTTTGAAGACTACCTAAAACGTTTCGCATCGTTTCCCTGGGTCCGGTCGTCGAGAAATCGGCGGCCGGGCTTTACGGAAGCACAACCCAGGGAAATACAAAAAATGAAAGTTGCAATTATAGGAACGGCTCCAAGCTCGCGAATGCTTGCACCGTTTGCCGATGAGTTTTTCGAGATATGGGCGTGCAGCCCTTATTTTAACATTCAAGACCGGACATTCTGCGACTTGCCGCGAATGACTCGATTCTTTGAGCTACACAAATGGGACGAGCCGGCACTGGTTGAAAAGCTCCGCGAAGCAGAAGCAGACGGCTACAAGCGATGGCTGAAGTCTTTAAAGTGCGAAGTCATCACCCAGGAACCTCTCGACGGTTGCAAGCAGTACCCGATTGATGAAATCGTTGCGGAGTTTGGCCGATACTTTACCAACTCAATCGCGTACATGATCGCCTACGCCATTTTGGAAGGCGCGGATGAAATACACCTGTACGGCGTCGATATGGCTGCAAGCGGTCCAGGGATTGAAAACGAGTATTCTGTGCAGCGTCCGAGCTGCGAATACATCCTGGGCGTTGCTGCTGGTCGAGGTATCAAGATCCACATTCCCAAAGTGAGCGACTTGATGAAATGCCGCCATCTGTATGCGTTTGAAGAGTCAGATGGTTTTGACGCGAAGATTGCCGCCCGCCGTAACGAGATCACGCAACGCTTGCACCACGCGAAGCACGAGATGGAGATGCAAGGCCGAAGTCATGCAGCAACATCATCGGCCCTTAATGAGTTAGCAACAACTCGAAGCCTTCTCAATGGGCAGCTTACTGACGGCTTAGACGCAGCGTTCACAGAACGCGAGCAAAGCCTGGGCAAGCAACTCGAGGGACTACATCAAGCACTGAAGCAAAGCCACGAGCAAGTTCTCGCGCTTACAGGGGCAGAAGAAGATTGTAAATACTGGGAGCAATGGAAGTGACCATATACAGAATTTTAGAACCGATAGCCGGCGATCATTGGAACCTAAAGCCCGGATGCCATTATGAGATAGCCGACCAAGTTGCCGCCAAGCTACTCGAAAGCGGCAGCATCGAGCCAGTGATTGAAACAGCAATGCAACCAAGACCAGGAGCGTCAAAGCGTGCTAGAAAAAATACAAAGCGCAGCGACCACGCCAGTGACTCTAGCGGAGGCAAAGAGACACCTCCGAGTGACGACTGACGACGACGACCAGCTCGTCAGGGACTACCTGCGTGCAGCTACAGAGTACTGCGAGGATCAGGTGCCTGGTGCCAGGTCTTTTAGCCAATGCACCTGGGAATGGAAGATCCACACATTCCCAGATGACACGTTCCAGATTCCACGTCCCCCGCTGCAAAGCGTCACCCATATCAAATATTACGCGACCGCATCAAGCACCGGTTTAACAACCTTATCAAGTACAAGCTACATCGTGAGCACACCGACGTCCTTGCCGGGCCTGGTAGAACTCCACCCCAATGATGGGAGCTGGCCAACAGTTGCAGACCGAGCGGATGCCATACAAATCAGATTTATTAGCGGCTACAGCAACGTACCAGAGCAGGCGAAGCAAGCTATCAAGATGGTTGTGGGGCATTATTACAACAACCGCGAGGCAGTGCTAACGGGAACAATCAGCAAAGACATAGAACACGGCGTCAAGGCACTACTAGGATCGATAGGATATGGCAGTTATTCCTAGCGGACAGATGCGGCATAAAATACGCATTGAGCAAGACAGCGGCAGCACGCGCAACGCTGTTGGTGAGCATGTGCAAAGTTGGGCCGAGTACGCGACTGCTTGGGCAAGGATTGAAAAGCGAAAAGGCGATGAAATAATAAGCGCAAACCAAAAAACCGCAAGCAGTACTCATACGATCACGATGCACTACCAGGCAGGGATTGACAGCAAGATGAGAGTCAAGGCAACGCTTACAGCCGGCAGCACCCACACCTTCGGGATTGATGACGTTGACAATTTAGATTTTGAAAACCACACGCTAGTTTTGACAGTGAGCGAAAATGCCTAACGCGATTAAATTTAAAGGCGTTTTGATAAATGAGCGCAAGGTCAAGCGTGTGCTAGAAGAACTGCCGCAAAAGATTCGCGGCCGTATCATGCGGGATGCTACAAAAAAAGCAGCAAAGCCTATTATTAAGTACATGAAAAGCCAAGTTCCAAGTGCTGACGGTAGTCTAAAAACCCGAGCACTAAAAAAAGCAATCGCTTCAAAGGTCAAGACATATCGAAAGGGGAAAAATGCAGGATTAACATACGTGGCAATTGGTCACAGGACTGGCGAAGCATTCCGCGAGGGCCAAATACCCTGGAAAGGTGCCGTTCCCTTTATTACTGTTGGCACGCCCTTTGAGTATGGCTGGAATATGTCACCAAATCGATACCGGCGCAGGACGCAAAACTTTGCACGATTAAAGTTTCCGAAGTCGTTAGCAAACGAGATCCGCCCAGCAATGTTAAAGGAGGGGCAACGCATCGCAAAAAAACATAAAGCTAATAAACTTTTAAGCAGTAGTGAACTTGAATCCTTTAGTTTTGCCGGCCGCGCATCGAAGGGAAGAATTTAATGGGCATTGAAGCTGCGGTTTATTCAGTGCTGAGTAACTCAACGGCCCTAAGTGCGTTTGTTGGAACCAGGATTTTTCCGAACACGATACCGCAAAATAAATCATTTCCATTTGTCAGTTTTACGATTGAAGACAACGAGAAGTTCCACGGCTTAGGCACCACTGAAAGCCTTACACGGGCCAGCGTCAGCGTTGAGTGTTACACCGAAAATAGCTATTTGGATGCCGTCAACATTGCTACCGCAATAAGAAATATACTGAACACGCAGAGCACAACCTGGGGAAGTTTGAACGTACAGAATGCACACGTTGGGAGCGAGACCGATTTGGGAGCGATCACGCCGACAGACGGCAGTGACGATTACATTTACCAAAGGTCGCTAGACTGCGACGTATTCTATTATTCAACGTGAGGTAAGAAATGGCAGCTACAGGCAATGGCTCAAGCATTACGCTGGCCGGTGGAGCAGTGGGAACGGTAACGGCATTAAGTGGCATCGGCGGCAGCCGTGAAACAATTGACACCAGCAACCTAGCCACCACAGGCGGTAGGACGTTCGTACCTAGCGACTTGGTTGATTACGGAGAGATCAGCGTCGAAGGTCACTGGTCTGGCGCAGCACCAGCAATCACAGGTAGCTCAACTGGTGCGTATAGCATAACGGTGGGCACTACGACCGCAAAAACCTGGGCGGGGTCTGGTTTTGTCAGTTCATGGCAGACAGATACCCCTATGGATGATCTCATCAGCTTTTCGCTAACGATTAAATGCACCGGCACTTGGACACTTAGCTAAACAGGAAAGGGAAACGATGGCACTAAGTAAAGAACAGATCCTCCAAGCAATCGACGCCAAAACAATTGAATTTAATGTTTCAGAATGGGGCGGTTCGATATTGCTGCGGGGGATGACTGGGCACGCTCGGAATGAATACGAACATTGGGCAGCACAGCAAACACAGCAGAAGGTGCCCGATTATCGTGGAATTCGCGAGCGTTTGATTATTAGTTGCGCAGTTGACGAGAACGGAAAGCCACTTTTCACGCAAGACGACATTGAAAGCCTTGCAGAAAAAAACGCGGACGTAATCGACCGATTGCATAGCAAGTGCCAAGAAATTTGCGGTATGGCGACGGACAGCGTGGAGGTAGCGGAAAAAAACTAGAAGAGCGACCGGAGCTTGAGTGGTGGTTTAGGCTTGCCGCTCACTTAGGGATGTCGGTCGCAAGAGCACAACAGGAAATAAGCAGTCTTGAATTTAGTTATTGGCTGGCATATACAAAAAAAAATATGCTAGATCAGGACAGCTGGGAGCAAACTGCTTTGATGTGTAGCGTTGCCGCAAATGTTGCCGGCAATAAAACAAAACCAATTGACTTTTTGCCGACACAAGAAAAGAAGCAAGGACAAACCGCCAAAGAAATGGCGGCAGTAATGGAAGGATTGTTTAGTGGGAGTTAGTATCGGGACGCTGGCAGTGGCTTTGACGTCTAACACGGCGGGCCTTGAGAAAGGCATGAACCGTGCCAGGAAATCAATCAGTAAAGTTGCAGGGGGGATTCCCGGAGTCAATAAGGGACTTAATTCAATGGGCAGCGCAGCATCTTCCGCAATGAAGCCGCTGCTTCTTATTGCTGGGGTTGTAATTGCCGTAAAAAAAGTTTCCGACGCTTTTGGTGCTGTAATCACAGCTGCGTCAGACATGGAAGAAACGATGAACAAGTTCAACGTGGTTTTTGGTGCTTCGCGTGATGAGGCTTTGCAGTTTGCCGACTCATTCGCGGCAGGCATTGGCAGGTCAAGAGTTGAGATCGCTGGATTCATGGCAGAGGCTGCGGATCTGTTTAAACCAATTGGATTTACAACCGAAGCGGCTAAGGGCATGAGCGAGGTGGTTACAACGCTGGCG
>Ga0209337_1002656_pt1 | contig 12846 bp, 19 predicted proteins | sample LinPmetageLP53_FD_184044 | JGI IMG/M metagenome (GOLD analysis project Ga0209337, IMG submission 184044) | Marine viral communities from the Pacific Ocean - LP-53 (SPAdes) (version 2) | ecosystem: Environmental > Aquatic > Marine > Oceanic | place: Pacific Ocean | collected 2010-02-08 | reverse complement strand
TTATAGCGAAGTCAGTCCTGTGAAAAATGGAACTACCAACAGAGATTTTAATTACAGTGGCTGGCGGCGGCGCGTCAGTCATCGTTGCGTGGGGTATAGCCCAGCAGAAAATATCGTCTATTTCGACTGCACTGGTAGATATTGAAAAGCGGCTTAGAGCGCTTGATAACCGGGTCGATAAAACAGAGGGCCAAACCGGCTTGCTGGAAAATCGCATGAACGTGATAGCGTCGATGAACTCACCAGAAAGCCTTGAGAAAAGACACCGCGAGATCGCGTCTATCCTGAAGGACATTGAATTTCTTCGCAAACAATGGGGTGCGAAATGAAGTGGCAAGAAATCATATCGGCTGTCGCTCCTGTGCTAGGCACGGCGATTGGCGGTCCTGTAGGCGGCATAGCAGTGAAGGCGATTACAGCAGCGCTTGGCCTGCCATCAGGCGCGACCGATAAAGAGCTGGACCGTGCATTGCACGACGCAACACCCGAGCAACTGGTAGAGCTTAAAAAAGTCGAGGCCGACTTCGAAGTGCAGATGAAAGAGCTGGACGTGGACGTCACCCGCATCCACGCAACAGATCGCGATAGCGCTCGCAGGCGGCAGATGACGGTTAAGGATAGAGTGCCTGCTATTTTGGCCATTCTCACCATGGTAAGTTTTTTCAGCTACATAGGCGGTGTGACATTCTGGTCACATGCAGTGATGGCTGACCCCGGATTTCTTAACCTCGCCATCGGTTGGTTAGGTGGCACCAGCAGCACGGTCATCGCTTACTACTTCGGGTCCAGCGCCGGGCAGGATCGTATGCAGACGCCCGACAAGAAGGATCAGTAACCCCTTGACTAATCCGGGTATTACATACGAGCAGTGGCAAGAGGCTGAACGTGCTCTGAATGACTGCGAGAATAACAAAGCCGCAGCAGCACGGTCACTCGGGCAACCTTCTGAAACATTTCGGAATCGATTGGAGCGCGGGCGCGTTATGTTCGCCGGACGCGCTGGAGTCGATGGCAGCGCGCCTGACGGTTACATCGTAAAGGGTCGCTCGACGCTGTATGGACCCGATGGAGATGTCAAGGCTGAATGGGTCAAGACCACCGCAGACCGTGACCGCCTTTTGCAAATCGCCCTTGAGGCCGTCAAGGAAGCGGCCAAGGCGTTGCCGAAATTGAAGCCGCAACCGAAAAAGGATAAGGAATACAGCGACAATCTGATGACCGTAATCCCTTGGGGAGACCCGCATTTTGGTATGTATGCGTGGGGCGAAGAGGCGGGAGAGGATTTCGATACTGACATTGCCAAGCGCGATTTATGCGCCGCCGTTGACTATCTCGTGTCACAGGCACCGCCGTCAAAGCAAGCGGTGATTTGCAATCTTGGGGATTTTTTCCACGCTGACAACCACTCCGGAATGACACCGGGCCACGGGCACATTTTGGACGTTGACACTAGGCTCCAACTTGTGATCAGAATCGGCGTCTCAGCGGTGCGCCAGTGCATTCAGACGGCACTGGACAATCACGAAATCGTTCACTTTGTTCCGGTGCCCGGCAATCACGACCCAGTGCTGGGCGTGGCGATGGGCGTCCTTCTGGCAAATGTGTATGAGGACGAGCCAAGGGTGATAGTGCACGATGCGCCAACCTTGAGGTTCTACATCCGGCACGGTAAAACAATGTTAGGTTTCGTGCATGGCGACAAAACGAAGGACTCCAGTTTACCGGGGATTATGGCTACTGAAAAGCCTGAAGATTGGGGCCTCACTCGTCATCGTTATTTTTTCCGAGGCCACCACCACCACGACAGTCGCGTCGAATATAATGGCTGTATAGTAGAACAGGTTCGCACCCTCGCCGCGAATGACGCTTATGCGACGGGCGGCGGGTTCCTCTCAGGACGCGACATGAAGATGATTGTGTTTCACAAAGAATATGGCGAGGTCAGCCGCACGACGTGCAGCGTTGACATGCTGCGAGGCGCGCGTGATCATGGCGAGTTAAGTTAGGAGACGAGTATGGCGATTAAGCCAAATGATAGTGATCTGAACGCAATGCTTCGCCGGGATGAGGGTGTCACAGCGCACCCCTACGAAGATTCCGTGGGCATCCTGACTATAGGCGTAGGGCGCAACCTGCAAGACGTCGGATTGAGGAAGGACGAGATTGACTACCTACTGGCCAATGACGTGCGCGTCGCTATGATCGATTGCAAGGTACTCTTCGAGGACTTCGACGGTCTGTCAGATAACCGCCAGAGGGCTCTGATAAATATGGCGTTCAACCTCGGCAGGCCTCGCCTCGCTGCTTTCAGACTCATGTGGACGGCGATAGAACGCGGTGACTTCGCTGAAGCAGCCTCTCAGGCACTGGATTCCAAATGGGCGCGGCAGGTCGGCAGCAGAGCCTACAGAATTGCTGAACTTATCAAGAAAGGATAAATGCGATGGACGAATTTAAATATCAAATGAAGAAACTGTGGCCCCGGCAGCGGAAGCATCAGATCATGCTCGCGGCTGCGGCACTGATAGTGGTACTGATTGCGGTTGATCTTCTAACTAGATAAAGAACTTCGCCGCCAGCATGACCTGTATCTGATCCCCCTGCGCTACGGCACTCGCCCGTGCTCTGTGTTGGGGGCTAGGGGGCCGTCTCGCCAAGGGGGGTGTGGTGATTCCTCCTTAGGCTTGAGACGGCCCTCACCTTAGCCGGAATCGGATCCGGTGTTGCGTCGCGTCTTTAACAATGCTTCCTCGCATACATTGGCCACGATACCTCCGTTCAGAAGGGCGATGTCGTAGCGGGGGTTCTCTTCGATAGTGCGGGCTACGATGGTGCCGTCACGCTGCAATACCCCGTGTGGGTTGAAGGTTCGCACCACGACTTTATCTTTCAGTGCGTACATATCTAACCCCCTCCGTGATGTGGGCGGTTGTCATGCAGCTTATCTCTTTCGGCGGCGTCGAGGACGACAGCGCAACAGGACATGACATGTGCCAGATGGTGATACCCGCTATCGAAGTCTACGTTGATGCCGTCGTGATACCACGCGATCAGGTGCCGCATGACCGCGTCGAAGTAAGTGGTGCAGTCCACGCCGTTGTCGCGCCAGTTGTAAGCCCCGTACTTGTCTGCCCCACTCTCCATAACGTTGGCCATAGCCGTCAGAGCACTGGCTGGAACGGACGAGTACGACTGCTTGGCCCGTCCGTGTTTGAACTTGGCGTTCTTCGTGTAATTCTCATCGACAAGTTCGGTTACCTTGTCCCATGTTTCTTCTTTCATCAGTCTTCTCCCTTGACAATATGTTCTAGGTAGTAGTGGCATAGCAGCGCGGCCTCAGCCCTGCCGTTGTCTTTCTTCCGCCGCCAATAGTGGTCGCGGACTTCTTCACCGAAGACCTCGGTAGCAATCTGAAGGCTCAGGGTCTTCTCCCTCGTCAGACCCATAGCACCCTTCCACTTGGCCGGAGTCTCGAACCACACGTTCTCCATCCCGAGCATACCCATGAGGAACGACGACGCGCCGCCATACATGGAGCCAAAGTTGAACGTGCTGCTCACGCCCTGCCGAGGCATAGCTCCTACCGCCTCAACTACGGCCATCTCCTTGCAGTCGGCGTAGGGCGTCGTCACCTTGGCGTACCACTCACAGAAGTGGGCGGTGTAGAACAGTGTCTTCCTCCCTAGATACAGTACCGGGGTGTCGAGTACACTGAGCAGCTTGCCACTGCCGGTCATAATGGCGAACGCCCCTGAAGCTCCGGGATCGTGGCCCAGTATGATAAGTTCTTCTCTCATTTCTCTTCGTCCTCGTTATACGATGTGACGTCACACCGATGTGGTGATTACTTCTTGTAACGGTGGCCTTCCCACGCATCGACACTGAGAGGCCAACCGGCATACCAGTACTCAGGGTCTGCGATCATGATCTCCTCAAACTCCTTCAGGCTACCGAGATGTTCAGGAACCTCACACACGACCTCGTCATAGACCGTTAGTATGGGTGTGTACCCATGCCCCTCTAACCTGCGGGCAGCGGGCATCAGTATCTCCCTGCTGGTGGCCTGTGTTGCATTCTCAGCAAGCTTTCCCCCGTAGGTATAGATGCGCGTCCACTGTCCGTTCTTCATGGACATGTAGCTGAGGACGTGCTCCATCTCGCACTTGCACGTCCCGTTTGCACAATCCTCCTCAGTGGCGGGGTCATGCCAGCGAGGCATGCGCTTCGACAGGAGAGGCTGGTAGTACCAGATACGCTTGCCGTTGGGCAGGATCATGGCCAGCCAATCATCCACGGGTGCGAACCCGATCTCACGGTAGCTGGTCTCCTTATCGTCCCTTACTGCACTGATGGCAGCATAGTTCAGGCTCCTCCACAGCTTAGTGGTCTCAGGGTGTTCAGCCCGCCATGCCCGACATATCTCGATGACACGCTCGTCAGTGTGCCGGTCAGTGCGATCAAATTTACGCCATGCACCTAGCGCACCCTGATATCCGAAGGCCAGTTCGCCTATCTTACCGTCGAACCTCTGGGCTGGGTGAGTGGCCTTGGTCACAGTACCAGCGGGATACCCATATATCTTGTCGGCCATGCGCTCATATATCTTCTCGCCAGCGCGAAAGGCCTCGACCTTCCACTGCTCACCGGCGAGACACGCGAGCACAACTGCCTCGACGGAGACAAAGTCCCCAGCCATAATACGGTATCCATCTTCGGCCATGATCCAATGTCGGCTGGCGGAACTCACAGCTTCCATGGCGTCACCGTAGATCATGTCAAGGTACGCCGGGTCCTTGAACATGATGTCCTTGACCAGACGATCAGGAGGGATGTCCTCGTAGCTGCGCTTCAGGTTCAGTGGCTGGAACCCCGACCCTGCGTTCCTCCCTGTCTGTGTGCCATGGTATCTGGTCTGGTACTTGGCCCTGCCATCCTCGCAGGTCTGGCGAGCCATGGCGTCCAGCTTCCGTGTGGAAGCCTTGTTCAACTGCATACGCAATTCGATCACGCGCCTAGTGTTGTCAGGCAGGGTCTGTGAGGTATCATTCGACTGCTTCAGGGTGTCGTCGCGTTCGATCTCCTCTTCAAGCGCATTTGCCTGTAGGTTATCCAACTGACCGCCGTGAGCGTTTATCCATTCCAGAGACTTGGCTACCTGTGTGGGCTTGACACCACAGATGCCCCTGTACACCTCAGACAACTCTTCAAAGCGCTTGTCCACGATCTGGGTGGCAACCGTTATGCCCTTGATGTCGAGCTTGAGACCTCGCTCCATCATACGCATATCCAAGATGAAGTTTGGGATTTCATGGTCGGGCAGATCACCAAGCATATCGCTAGCTGTCTGCTCCAGCAGTACGTCACGTTCGCAATATTTCACAAACAGCATGAAGTCATCTTCGGGGATGTCTCGACGCGCCGTCTTGAGGTGTAGCTTAGAGTACCGTGTTATAAGTCTATAGCCCTGCGGGTCCTTACCCTCGAAACCCATAGCCGCCATCAGCTTCTCTAGCTGCTGCGGCATGGCGTAGTAGGCAGCGACGGCCATAGTGTCCCGCCACTGCTCCACGGGTGGGCACTCAGGCCAGTGGTAGCGGGGGGTCATCACGTTCTTCCAGATAGATCGCTCGAACCCGATGTTGTGGGCTTCGATCAGGTGGCCGTCATCAATGGCGTCCCAAACCTCTGTCGTATCATACGGCTTCACATCCTCTGGGGTCTCGAAATCACCGATCCACCACGAGCGTATAGGTAGGTCATCGATACCCCACGACACACAGATGATGTCAGTGCTTGGGTGTTCGCTGTATGCTGCGGCCCCGACCTTCATCAGGTCAGACTCAGAGCGTGTCTCGAAATCTATGGTGATCATAATGGCTTATCACTGTGGTGTCGGATAGCCAGTGAGTCCTTGTTAAACCCTACGGCGAAGATGCGACCGCAGTCTCCCATTTCATCCCAGACATTGATCCATGCTGTCTGGCCCATGGGAGGGTTGCGCTTATCCAGCGCCCATTTAGCCGCTGACGTAGCGCAGCTCAGGATGCTGGGGTCTGTAATGTCGTGAAATATTATTCTCATTTGATCCCCTGTAGGGTGTGACGTCACACCGAAGTATGTAAAAAAAAGAGGGAGATGGTGAGTATCTAAACCATCTCCCTCAAGTCAGCTCACGAGAGACTTTAAGGCAGTCTCGGGCAGAGGCAGGAGGTGGTTACCCTCTGCCGCGTGAGCGTCTCACGCGATCACCTTCAGAACGCGGCGCGGCCTTGAACAAGGTCGAGTGGTCAGCCTGACTGACCAGCTTGTCACCGTCGCCGGTCTTCTGGACCGCAATCAGGTAAGCCTTCACGCCCTTACCCTGTACGTCGTAGCAGGAGAACACTACACCTAGCTGCACATGGCACCCCGGATATATCTGGTCCCGAGTAGCGGGGCCAATCTCCTGCACGTCTTCGTCGTAGACCTGAACGCCACCGGGTGCGTCCATACCGTGCTTGTTGAACTTGGTCGATGCCCGCATGACCATCTTCCCGGAGTATGCATCTCCGGACTTGCCCTTCTCTTCGCGACGAGCCTTGAGTTCATCGCCATCGATCAGGCAGGACCTGATCTTGCCGTCGAGGAACTGCTGCTCCGCAGCCTCTCCCCACTCAGCAACGACGGCGTCGATGAGGGCGTCTTCGAGCGTGCCTTCACCTTCTACGTCATCGCGATCAAACGCGACCTCGATCTTGTAAGCAGGGTCTCCATCCTTGCCCTTGTCCGTGGTGTACTGGTCCTTCTCAAAGAGGGACTCGTGGATCAGACGCCCGACAGGCGTCAGGTGACGTACTTTTTCTTCAGTCATTACTTAGCTTCCTTCTTGCTTCCACGTTTGCCCGCAGGCTTGAACATGGATTTTGTTTCTGAGTTGACAGCAGGACGGGAGTCACTCCCAGCCACAACTGTCAATCCGGCGTCGGGCTTGAATGCCCAACGACGGGTGAAATCCCTGCCTTCAGCCAACTTCTCGACATCAGCAGGGGAGCGAAAGGCGGGGGTAGTCAGCGCACGGTCACCAAACTTTTCGACCGCAGCCTCCTCCGCACCGTCTTTCCATTTCCGAAACACACGCGCTGGTGCGAGCTTGCGCCCCGGAACAGAGTGGCCAGACTGAAGTCTGATGAACGCGGTATCTTCGGCGCTCTTCTTCAGGGTCTTAGCCAAGTCAAACAGGCCGAGGAACTCTCCGACCTCTTCATTCGTGAGGGCTTCGACGCCACCCTCAAAGCCTTCTATCTTAGCCATCAGCTCTTTCATCCTTTCCATATCCTGCTTCAGAGCAGGGCAGGAGGTGTATCGGGCAGGACAGAACCTGCAGTGTTCTCCGCTCACGACGGTGGTGGCGTCGCCGCCTGCGGTATCCATGGCCGGGAGCAGCTCCGACTCAAGCCAATCCAGCAGCGCATCAACGCTTATGGACCAATCTCTGATCGGCCCCATGGCATGGAAGCCACGAGGCTGACAGATCAGAAGGTTGACTGTGTCGATGGAATCCCACAGATCAAGCTCTTCCAGCACCCCGCAGGCGTAGTACATCATCTGCGGATTGTTTCGAGGGTCCACGATGATGCCAGCACCATGCTTGTAGTCCCAGACCGATACTTCCCGGTTTTTCTGGTCAACAAAGATAGCATCCGACGTGCCGTAGAACAAACCATGAATGGTAGGGCAGTGGAACCGCCTTTCTACGAAGAAATTCGACTGATCCCTATCCGGGTGGCGCTGGCGTACACCGTCGAGGTAGGTCTGGACCGCGATGGCCATTTCCTTGTCAACGGTGCGCCCGTAGACCTCCTCGCCGATCATCTCCCATGCATCCATGTGTCCAGTGAGGCAGCGATCTCCGACCTCGTGTGCCGCAGTACCAAGAGCAGCGTGTTCGCTCTCAGGGTCTTCGACACCCTCACTGAACCTTATCGATGCGGGGCATGCCATCCAGCGATAGCTGCCCGACGCACCCAGAGGGCTGTGTGCCTTGAGTTCGGGTTCGGTCATTTGCAGGCCTCAATCAGCCTAGCCGCGACTTCAGCCCGCTTGTCAGCAGGGATGTCGGAGGCACTGTCGTGACCAAAGCCAGTGATGATGTCCATCACGGCAGAGGGTCCAATGCTGTCGGCAGCTTCACCCGCCGCCTTCATCAAATCTTCAGCCGTCATTTGGTGTGACGTCACATCGGCTTTGACACCACGACGAGAGCGACGATCAGTACTATCGCTGTCATCGTCAGCAGCGTTGACGCCACTTCCACTATCATGCTTGTCGTCTTGCTCGCTTCGAGCACGACGTTTACGCCTCTCTTTCTTCTCTTCAGGTGCGGGGGTCTGCTCGCTCGACGTTTCAGCATCATCGCCCACGGCTCCTTTTCTTCCAGAGCGCGAGCGACGGCTTCGCGTCTTCGGGTTGGGCTCCACGGTCGCGACGACGGTATCTTCTCGCCCCACGGCATCTTCTCCGTGCGGCAGTCCTCCATCAGTCGCGCCCGCACCATTGACTTCATCCAGTGATCCAGATATTCCATTAGTAAGCCCTCCTATTTGTGTTGCACGGATGTGAGCCAAAGCGGAGAGCACATCCACATCTAAATCTCCAAAATAGAAAGTGACTTTGGTTCCGATAGGAACGGATTCGGTATTTATTGATACGATTTTCATCTTATTTCCCCTGTTAGTGATGAAACTGTCACCACGCTAAGTTTGCGTGATACTTGTGTCAAGCCTTGTGATCCAAGGCCAGATAGATACTGTGGTCCTTCTTTATGACCGTGTTGATGATCCTCTCGTCGAGAGAATCTGCGACGACAGGGATGTGTCCGATTACCCTGTCGCCCGTCTGACCGATACGATGCACACGGTCCAGCATCTGTTCGTTCTTACCCGGCACCCAGAATGGTTCAGCCAGCACGACATCCTGAGCCGCCGTCATGGTCCAACCTTCACCCATTGGCAGCATCTGCCCGATGATAAGCCTTATCTCCGGGTCTGTCTGGAACCGATCCACTGATGTCTGCTTTCGCGACGGAGGAGTTGACCCATCCATGTAGGTAGCGCCGAAGCTCTTCAGCTCGTCCATAAAATACGACAGGACACTGAGGTGCCATCCCGCCAGCACCAGCTTATCGATGCCCTCATCCAGCAGCTGCTTGACGTAGTTCACGATGAGCGGGGCCTTGGCTTCCCCCAATTCACGTCGGGCTGTAGAGATAGCGCCATCGATAGGGATGTCATCAGCGAAGTTATCCGGGTCCACCTCGTGCATCTTAGCGGCCACAGTCAGCCCCTCATGCTTGAGTGCGCGACGCACTTCAGGCGTACTCTCCAGAGGCATGATGTGCCATCGCTTGGGTGGTAGCTGCGGCAGGACATCTTCCTTGAGCCTGCGTACCATGATGCGGCTGCGAAGTCGGAACTGCAAGTCGTCCAGATTGATCGGGACATTGCGGACGTTGTTCATCCACTTGACCTTGCCGTTGATCCGCACGAAGCCCTCGCCTTCGGCGTAGTACTGGCGTCGGAAAGACTCGACACTCATGCGATCTATCGCTTCCCAGTCAAGCAGCCGCAGGGCGTTGTAACATTCGATGGGCTGGTTGGGGAGCAGCGTACCCGTGGCCAGCGTGAACCGACCAGTGACAGAAGGCAGCATGTCAGGAGCGCACACGACTTTGGTCCTCTGGTTCCCCTTGGGGTCCTTCAGGTAGTGGGCCTCGTCGAGGATGACGTGATCCCACATGAGGTCCATGATGCTGGTGTTGATGCCGGGGTTCCTGAGCATGTCATAGCTCACGATGTTGAAGTCGGCTTCCGGGTTGATCCCATGAGAACTCTGGAGCACAGCGTGTGTGCTGACGTTTTCGATGTTCGACCAAAGCCAAATCTCGCGCTGCCAGTTGAGGCGCAGCGAGGCGGGGCACACGACAAGGGTGCGACCGCTTTCAATAGCGTTGTCGAGCATGATGGACTGCGCTGTCTTGCCAAGACCGGGCGCGTCTCCAAACACCGCATGGTTGCGGGACATATGGTACTCCACCCCGGCTTTTTGATAGGGCATTGGTGTCATGCTCTCAGGGTGGGGCGGGTTGTACATCATGGGGGCCTTGGCCCATGACGATTGATAGCTGTAGGTATTCCAATCGATCATCATACTTCCCCTGAAAAAAAATAGAAGAGGACCGCTAGCTAGGGACTAGCGATCCTCTCCGTGCGCGTCGTTAGGCTGCTTCTGCTGCCCTTCTTCGCGACCTGCTTGGCGCTGCCGTAGAGTCGGCAACAGCTTCAGCGGGGTTTGACAGTGGGGTGCCAGTGACCTCTGAAGCGTAGCGAAGCAACGTCATCTTATCCTTGGCCGACAAGTCGTCAAAGGCATTCTTCGCTGCCTCCAACGTGCCGGAGTTGGCCTTCACGTCCTTGACCTTCGACAGGTCCTTGGCGTCGTCCTTGGTGACGAGGACCATACCCTGCTTGCGAGCAGTGGTGTCGATGACAGCTCGCTGGTCACCCTCGTCGAGCGAACCGAGCGAGCGCACGACTGCGTCGACCGGGTTCTTCTCGTTTACCTCAGCCTGCTCTTCTGCAGCCTGCTTCTCAGCCTTCTTCTTCTGGCGCGACGTGCGCTTGCGAGCAGCCTCACCCGAACGCAAATCCCCCAGCTGAAGTCGGGCCTCTTCTGTATCGCCGAGTCGACCCACCACCAGAAGGCGTCGAGCCGTTTCGTAAGACCGGCCAGTGATGTTATCAGTGACCCAAGTCTTGAACGGTATCTTGGCTTCCACCGCGATCTTCTCAGCTTCGGCCAACTGCAGCGCAGCACTCAGGCGCATGTCGTTAGCGTCAGCCATCTTGGAGTCAGCCTTTTTCAGACGTACGTTGATGTCCTTGGCCAGCGGGAGCAACTTCTTGCTCGCCGCATTGACCTCGGCTTCGCGAGCCTTCTTGGCCACATCCATCTTAGTCGGTCCTTTCTTCTTCACTGATTTCTTCACGGTTGCCTGTGCCATCTGTATCTCCTGTTTCGGTGTGACGGTCACACCAGTTGTGTGGTCCAAAGCGGAGGTAGTCCGCGATGGTTGGGTGCAAATACACCCTGTTCTGGATCATCCTGCAGGTGCGCAGGATGTCCTTGTTTCCGCCCTCGCCATTGGCCTCTTCGACCACACGTCGAGCGAACTTCGTCAGGGACCTCTTCGACCGGCGCTGATCGACGCATACGCCTTCGATAGCCATCTTCCACACACCGCCAGCGTGGCTGCGTGATATGGTGATGCCGAAGTCAGACTGTCTCATGATTCTCTCGTTCCTCCTCCGTTGTAGTAGTCGCGCGTCGAGCTGTGCTGCCGCGACGCGTAGTCAAGGGCATCCTCGACGCCACTGGCGACGTGGTAGTCGAAGATGATCTCCTCTGGTGCATGCGAATTGTCGAAGAGACAGCAAAGGATGAAGTTGCTGTGGTTACTGCGTGTCAGCTTGTAATGGACTTGTCCGTCGACTTCATACAAATATCCTATGATGTCATCCATTACCTCGGAGGGGATAACCTTGGCACCGCCTACGTGGTAGCGCTCGGCCTCTCCTTCCTCGTCGAAGAGGATTATATCTTCGATCTCATTGCGCATCATTGTGTGGAGCAGAGCCAACCTGAGATATTCGGCCCCGCTATCGGGATCGTGGAGCCACTCTGCCTTACGAGCGTTGTGGTCGGCCTGAATCTTGGCCATCCGGCTTTCAATCGAGATCACGTCATCAGACATCATCCAACCCCTTCATCTTCATCTCGACGATGGCGGTAGCACCGCTGTCGATCAAACTCTGGCGCACCTTTTCACGGATCGCCTTCACCCCCACAGTCGAGGGACTGAGCAGGACAATGTCCAAAATATCTGGCATTGCATCAGCGATGCAAGCGCACCTCTCAAGCTCTAATGTGACAAGGCGCGTGGCCTCGTGGCTGGCTTCGGTGTTGGTCATAACAGACAGCATGGGGGCGATGAGAGCCCGCCATGACGGAGTGGTATTGAACGTTTCCATCACATTTCCCCTGTGGTGGTGAGTGACCCTTCCGGTGTGACGTCACGCCGAAAGGCTCTTGGATTTCCAAGAGTGTGCAGCGTCCGACGCCAGCTACCTTGTGTCAAGCGCTGATTGACATAAGCGCCTGTAAAACCATAGGGTCGTCGCTCGTTCTCACTTCAGGGGTTAACTGATGACACTCACAAGAATGGCTGCTGTCGCTTATTCCAAGCGCGGTTGGTATGTCTTCCCTTGCCGGGCAGACAAGACGCCGTACACGGCTCATGGTGTGCTCGACTCGACCATAGACGCCGATCAGATAAACGCATGGTGGGATACGTGGCCCAACGCCAACGTGGCCATAGACACGGGCAAGTCTGGGCTCATGGTCCTCGACCTCGACCCCGGCTGGTCACAGGAGGAGCTCGAGCGCAACGTAGGTGCCCCCTTGGCAGGGTCCCCGCTCCACGCCAAGACGCCAAGAGGTGGCGAGCATCTGTTCTATCGCTTACCCGAAGGTGAGATCGTGCCCCCCAGCGCATCGAAGCTGGCCAAGCATGTGGATGTCAGGTCTCACAATTCATATGTGCTGGCGGCTCCATCGCGCACGAGGGACGGGGTGTACGAGTGGGCCGAAGGCAGCTGGGAGGATGGGCTCAGGGGTATCAAGGCGGCGATGGCTGACGATGCCTACGTCAAGGCATGCAAGGGCAACTTCCGGGAGAAGTCTGAGGACCACGACACTTGGATTATCGAGCCGGACATGCCGGAGAACGTCGACCTCGCATCCTACTGGCTG
>Ga0209337_1002654_pt1 | contig 12847 bp, 5 predicted proteins | sample LinPmetageLP53_FD_184044 | JGI IMG/M metagenome (GOLD analysis project Ga0209337, IMG submission 184044) | Marine viral communities from the Pacific Ocean - LP-53 (SPAdes) (version 2) | ecosystem: Environmental > Aquatic > Marine > Oceanic | place: Pacific Ocean | collected 2010-02-08 | reverse complement strand
GTTTTACTTGGAGCAAATGGTATTTGAGAATACTGAACCCCCTCCTTAGTCTTGTAATCAATAACCTCTAATCTATTATTTATAGAAACATTTTCAGTTGGTGAGTCTATTATAATCTTATTTTTAGTAAGGATACCTTTAACTGCATTGTACTGAGGGTTCTCAGAGTCTGTGGAATATATTCTAATTAAATCCCCTGGTGCTAAGTCTTTGTAAAAGTTTGTTTCATTATCACCATATAGGTATACAGATGAGGTTCCATTTGTCTCTGAAGAAACAGATCCACCAACCTTCTTAAATCCTATATTGGTAGCTATTGTAGCGTCATAAGAGTTGTTGTATTGCCCCATGTTAGTAGACATATCTGTTAGTAACTTAGTGTCACCCTCTATAGATATAGAGTTATATGTCTTAACAGAAGAAGGGTCTTCATTAAATGGAAACTCTAAGCTTGATCTATGTCTAACACCATAAAAAGTATTGAAGTTAGAAGCGTTTGGACTGTTTTGTTTATACAAATTACCATTTCTAAAAGACACAAACTGTCTGTTTATCTTAGCGTAAAACTCTGGGAAGTAGGTATAAAAAGATGTCCACTTCTTTAACGCCTCACTAAAAGCAATTGTGACTGGAGCTTCAGAGTTTGATGGGCTTAAGTTGTTTACTAAAGAATACGTGTGATCCCAACTAAGTTCTTCTGACCCCCATAATCCAGCGTTAGCGTCATTATCTTTATTTATAATAGCAGGAAGAGTTATTATATACTCATCATACTTTGGGTCGTAACCTGCAACAATTTTAAACTCACCATCAGTAGAGGTCTCAGGATCAAAGGCAACGTAAAGCTCACCCTTATCTCTTATATAATCCTTTAAACCATTGTCTGATATTTTTGTCATACCATCAGCACCAAGTCTAAGGACAGAACCTCTTTTTATATCTACAAAATAAAAGTTATTGTTGTTCTGTATAATACTCTCAGGGTTTAAACTGCAACCATTCTCACTAGAATATACTGTAGCGTAGTTGTTAATTATATTCTTAGATAAAGTAATACTAGATTCTCCATCAGCGTAATTTACTACGTTCTTACCAACAAGAACTTTACCTACTCTATTCTCGTGAAATATAATAAGTTCGTCATTTCTTGTTTCTAAAGCTTGTATAGATCCAAAGTCTTGGTTATAATCAAAGTAAGGAGCTTGAGCTAAATCAAAGCTTCCTAAGCCATTATAATCAGTAGTACTAGAGAACACATCAGAATAGTATACTGAGGCTGACAACCTTCTCTCTTCAGCGTAATTATTAGCTACATTTAATCTGCCTTGATTCCAAACATTAGAAGGGTGAAAATCATTAAGGTAGTAGTCCTCGCAATTAAGTTTAGTAATATCTGGAGTTGCTGAAAAATTGTTTATGAAATGAGATATTTCTCGAACTCTAGTGTAAACATCACCAGTTTTTAAAACTCCTGAAGCGTAGTTTGTAGTAGGGTTACCATCTTGATCTACTATACCATTTATAGAATCTACTGCGGTAACTTCTATTCCAGATTCTTGATCTAAAAAGAAATTATTGTCTTGACCAAGATGTCTTCTAGATATAGTTCCTGCATCAACAATACCTATCTTATCTCCAACTTCGTAGAAAAATCCAGAAGAGTCACCTGTGACTTGTTTTTTTGGTCTATATATTTCTACTACAAGCTTGTTATACCCATTAGATCCTGTTTTGTAAGCTGAGTCAGTAAGATTTATATTTGCTGGAACATTAGGATTATTATTTAAATTAGCAGCTTTAGTCACTACATTGTTACTTGTTGGGTTAGCTATTTTAATATAGTGACCATCTACAATGTTTCCCTCACTTGATTCAGTGTCTTGAATGTCGTCTAACTCTGTTTGAGTGTATATAGCATAAGATATTATAGGAACATCTATTATTTCTTTAAAGTATTGTCTTTCAGACTCATCTCCATCTAGATTACCTCCAAAAGAAATAAACCTAACCCTATCTCCTTGTGCGTAAACATAATCAACTACAGAAGACGTTGTCTCGTTATAACTTTTAGAAAAGGTTTTTAAAGATCCTAAACCTAAAAGTAAGTTAAGATTATCTGTAGTTTGATAAGTATTCTGTATTGGTATTTGTATAAACTCATCTATAGATGTGTTTCCAGAATAAGCCCACTGGTAATGAGTTGCCCACACAGGAGGTTTATTATATATCTTCCAAGACAAAGCGTTTGAGGTATCTGCAGGAGAGTTTTTTTCTGAGTAAAAATCACTGTAAGCTTTTGTACCACTATTATACTGATTTACAGGTAACGAAACATTAACAAAAGATGATCTGTTAGTTTCATCATAATATATTAAACCAAACTCGTGATTAGCTCCAGACTTAAATGACCTTGAAGAAAAAGGATTGTTTCTATAGTAACTTAAATTTTCTTCAACAAGAGGAGTGTTAGTTTCATTTTCTGCAAAATCAAGTCCAGGAGAAGATATAAGATATACCACACTTGGTATATTTGTAGTCTCAATAGTTGGACCACCTGGACCACCTGTATTTCCTATAGTGGTAGTATTCACAGGAATACTTGCAATCGAGTTATCTACGTGATAAGTGAAATCAATATTTATATTTTTAGTAGAAGAATCGTAAGATGCTAACAAACTTTTAGGACCCGATTTTAAAACTAAACTTCCAACACCAGGATTGTGCTCTGTCTTATTTAATATGTACTCTCCATTATTTAAACTCTGAACTACAGAAGTACCTAGCCCATCAATACTTTCAATACTATTAAAACTTAAATCAGAATAAAAATCTCCATATCTAGCTACTCTAGTAAATACAGTGTTAGAAGTCCCTTGAAATTGAGCTAATGTTTTTTTCCAAACATAAGAAAGTTGTAAACTTTTAGCAGATCCATTACTTACATTTTCTAAATTTGAAATATCATAAGACACCCTAATTACAGTAGCTATCTCTGGACCCCCAATAGTTGGAACAGTCAATGCAGGTGTTAAGTCATTCTTGTTTAAAGAGACCCTAACAGAATCAATTATATCTAAGTTAGTGTACACATTAGTGTTATCGTAACCATCAACAACGTTACCATAAGCAAGCCTATTGTTTGATAGTATCGTTTGAGCTTTAGCCTTCTTAGGTAAAGCATCTTGAGTCTTAGCTATATCTACTTCAGAAACAAAAGGATACGTTCCTTCGTTTTTAAAGTCAACAAAAGACTGATTTACGTTTGTTTGATTCTCCCCACCGTAGTAGTGAGTTGGAGTAGAAAACAAAGATTCGTTTTTTCTTTTTTTAAGGTAACTAATAAAGTTATTATTAACTGTGTTTATTAATACAAACTTACCATCATTACCTTTTCTGGCAACAACCTCTACTTTACTTATGTATGATATATCATCAGAATAATAAACGTTTAAAGAGTTAGACAAAAAGTGTCTAAAATTATTATTATTTGAATCTTCAATACTATTTCTACCATAAGAATCTTCAATAGCTACATCTGAAATACAACTATAAGCAGAAACACTACCATCTGTATATACATACCTATATCTAAACTGAAAAAAGTTACCAATTAAATCGTTTACTTTTAGACTACTATCTGTGTAAAACTCAAATGTTGGTTTATATTCAGGTTGATGAGCTAAAGCATCTAAATACTTTATTTTATCTTGCCTCTCACCGTAACTAATTAAGGGAGAGTAAGCATCATCTGGTTGAGCATGAAGCACTTTACCTCCAGGTGTGTTTACTATAGTTTGAATTGGAGTATCAGTAATTATTGCTTTACTATTATTTAAAGTGCTATCAAAAGTTTTTAAATCAAAATCAACAGAACCAGCTCCAGTGACAACACCAGAAGTAAGAGTTATTGTTGTATCACTGTTTACCTCTGCTATTTCGTAAAAATATGGTATACTACTTTTTATTATACAAACGTAATCTCCTGGTATAAATGTAGATAAAAAACTAGATCCAGTACCATTGATTACTTTGTGTGGAGAAGCAGAAACACTTAAGGATGTAGTTCTACCAAATGATTTAACAATACCCACAGCCTTAGAGTAACCGTTATAAGCCTTTGTAATCTCACCAAACGCACCAAACTGCTGAAGATATAGTATGTCGTCTTTCTGAAAAGACAGAAGACTACTAACACCTGTTATTACAGTATTATTTGTTGTAGTTAACGCACTGTTGTATATCGTTACAGCATTAACCGAAGGAGTGTCTGTCCCAGCCTCTTTTAGTATACCTTGAAATGTAGGTCCAAATTTAATATAAAGTTCATTTTTCTTACCTTTTTCTACATCAATCTTTCTAGGTCTATTGAGGTTGTCTGTCCAGTAAAGAAGGTTCTCCACTTTGTTTACACCAGTTATAAGATGACTCTTACTATAATTAAGTACAGATTCAGAAAAACCATTACTACCTTTTCTACCATCTTGATAAACAATAGTGTTTTTGTTTTTAAAATGATTATACTCTACTATACAATCAAACTTACCACTTATACCAGAACTATCTTCTGAGTGTAAGAAATAATATATGCAGTCAGTAGGTTTATCTTCGTAAGACCCTATACAAGTATACCCCTCAAGTGGGGAACTTAAAACTTGATTATTAACGCTCTTAGTTGCAGTGTTTTTTATCATTTTATTTTTATAATTTTATCCCTCAAGTGTAACTGTAGGTACAGCTTGAATTTGTGGAGTAGAAATAGTACTAAGGTTACCGATTAACTGTCTGTATGGGTACGAGTTGTTTCCATATTGTCGAATCATTGAAGACCTTGGTAATGAGGATATACCTGCAAAAACAAATTGCAAAAATCCTTCTCCACCTGAATATTGATTAACTACAGACATGTTTGAACCTACGTTATTCTCAAAACTTAATAGTAACTGAGCACCTCCAGATCCTGAAAACTCTTCAAAATTAGCATCTATATAAGTTAAGTCTATTCCCTCTGTTATATTGAAAGAAGGAGATGAACCATCCATAGAATTTTCATCTTGAGTAAAGTTAGACCAGTAAATATTTACTAATTGAGTTCCAAATCCTGGAACATCAAACTGCCATTGATAACCACTAATGTTTATGTTTTGACGTATATAGTGTAAAACATTATTTGTAGAACTATGAGCGTTATTGTTTAAGTTTAATATATTGCTTTCGGTTAGTAAATCTAAGCTATCAGTAACTTGAGTCTCTCCGTTAATAACAACTTGAGCTGCAATAGAAAGAGAACCTGGAGCTATATAGCTATTAGTAATATAACTTTGATCTACTAGTCCAGGCTCTACTCCAGATATAGTTAAAACATCTACAAGAGAATATGGATTCTGAGATATAAAAGAAGAGCTACCAAATAAAATACCTTGAAGGGGGTTTAAAATTTGATTTAAACTACTAACCTCTGATTGAGCTAAAGAAAGTTCTTCATTAACAGTGTTAATATTTTCTTGATACTCATCCTCAAGGGCTTGTACATCTGCTTGACTAGTTGTTAAGGCATCAGAATAAGACTGATACAACTCGTAAAGATAAGTTTGCAGGCTACTTGAAAATTCAGATGACCTCTCTAAAAACAAAGTTAATTGATCCCAAAGTGTAGCAGAACCATTTTCGTTAAAACCAGGAATCAAGAGTTCAGAAACTTCATCAATTATATCTGGATCGTCACTTATATTTAAAATTTCTTGCTCTACAGATGTTTGTGTTTCTAAGTATTGTTCTCTAAAATCTGAAGATTCATTATATAAGTTATTTAAACTACCTTCACCCTCGTTAGATGAGGTAATAGAAATGTTTGTTATTCTAGCTCTATTATTTATATTACCACCTGCGTCACCATGCAAACCTATAACAACTATATTATTTAAAGATAAATCGTTAACATCATGATCTGATGGTATTATAAAATTAAAGGTTTGAGGGTTTGTATTTACAGACCCCCCAGTACCAGAGTATACTGTAAATTCCTGATAAAGTAATTGATTTTCTAAATTATCAAAGTCTTGAGACTGATCCCAAAGATTAGTTATTATAACTTTACAATTTTTATCTTGATTATTAGCGGAAATAAGAGCATCAAATGAAATCTCTAAAGATATATTTCTTCCTGGAAGCCAATCTTCACTACCAGAAAAACTTGCTTTAGGTATTCTTAAAGCTGTACTTTGAGCGTAGTAGCCACCAACAGGTACTTCAACATATCCATTAGTAGAGGCTTCAGCAACACTAATAACACCATTTGTAAATACGTTTTTATAACGCAATACTTGACCAGCGTAGCTATCTCCTGGAGAAAAATCTTGACTGTAAACAGAAGAAGGTAAAGGTATTGACAAGCTATCATAAATATTTATAGAAGAAATATAATCTTCTTCAGCTGATAAATATATTTGATTTGCTCTATTAAAAGTTTGTTGAACTATTATCTCAGATATGTTTACCTCTTCAACCTGTTGCAATAAAGATGCTACTTGTTGTTGTAATAAAAAAATATCTTGAGCTGTTGTTTCACCTTGACCTATAAAATCTGATACTTGATTGCTTAAATCATCAATATTAGCTTGATAGCCAGATATATCTGAATTAGTGTCTTCTACATATTGACTATACTCATCACCTAAATCACTTAGATTACCACTTAAATCAAGGAGTTGATCACTTAAATTTAAATTAGTATTACCTAGAACGCTAACAGCATCGTTTAACTGTACATTAGTCTGAACAAGGTTGTTATATGATGTTTCTAAAGCTCCTGCTTCTTCATTTAAAGTGTCTAATTGTATGACAGCATTATCAATTGCAATTTGTTGATTTTCGTTTACTTGGTTGGCATCATCCAAATCAGATTCAGCTTGATCTAAATTAACTTGAGTAGCATCAGTTAAGGCTATTTGAGCAGTTAAATTAGCTTGAGATTGAGTAAATTGAGTTAAAAGATCTGCACTAATCTGCTCTAACTCTCCAACATTTGTTAAAGCGTTTTCTAAATCAGAACTAACTTCGTTATAAGACTCGTATATAGAGCCTGACAACTCAATAGAACTTTCTGGCAAAACGTTTCTTGGATTTATAATCATAGTTAATCCAGAAGAGTTTAAAGCTTGATATTGACTGCCATTACCTGTTACCCCACTCAATGTAGAGGCTAAAGATTCAGAATTAGAAGCTAAGGCTAACCTAAACCTAACCCCTGGAGGTCCAACAATAGTAACCTTAAGTTCACCACCATCTAGTAAAGAATCTCCACTAGAAAAGGTTGTAAAAAAATTAGAACTAGGAACTACAAAAGAAATAGGTATGTCGTTGGCTATAATTGTCTTGCTTGTAGAAAACACAAAAGACAACCATTTAGATAAATTGTTTTGATTAGAGTCGAAAGGGTAAGTATCTCCAGAGTCAAATAACCCATCAGTTATTTCTATTAAAGGCTCAACATCGTAAGTTTGAGAAGCGTTGTAATTATTTTCTCTATACGAGAATAAAGTTATATTAGTTAGATCTGCTGGAGAAGTTGGTTCTATTCCTATAATGGATAATTGATATACAGTTCTATTGTCTGCCTCTACAATATTACCGTCAGGACTTACAACAACGCCACCATCAGTAGTATCTGTATTTGAAAGACCACCAGTATCAAAAGACCCTTGCACCGACAAAGTTACGTTACCATTATTAGTTATTGGTATTGTATTTCTACTATATATACCAGAACCCTCACCGTTAAACTCTCCAAAAATATCAAAGTTAACTCCAGAAATATCTGCCTGTATAACAACCTCAAGGTATCCACCTGAAAGCTCTGTATACTGATTAAAAGTCATTAACTTAACACTAGCTGTGAACTCAGACCAAGTATTTAAATCATATATAGGTATACCAGTTCCAAACTGAGAAAACTCACTAAACTGAGATATTAAATAAGAAGCTGTATTTTTTCTGTCAGAAGATCCATTCCATGAAAAATCACCAATATGTCTAGATCCTCCATCATCCATTCTAGAGTATAAAGAAAAGCTATAATTATTATTAGCTTCTTCCCATCCAGATATTCTTATAACCTTTTCATGTAATACTGTAGTGGGATTAACTTCCTCGTAAACTCCATTACTGTTAACAAATAAAACTTCTTGACTCGAAGAATAAAAATCAGTAGGAACAAGTTCGTTACCTTCTATGTTTTCTATAGCACCAACTGTACCATCAGTAGACGAAGCAACTCTTACGTTTATAGCGTTACTGTAGTCTCCATTTTTTACAAGTCTAGTATCAAGGTCTTTATCTAAACCCCCTAAGAAATTTCTTTTTTCTTGAGCCATTACTATTATATTTTAGGAGATTGCTTAAATGCTTTTCTAGATGTAAGCATTGCAGTCTCTTTATTGAAGTTCATCATTCTAGCTCTAGCCAACCTCTTCTCGTTAAAGTAAGCACGTTTAGCCATTTGTTTTTCGTTAGCAGGAATACCTCTTTTTCTTTGAACATACTTGTAGTAAACGTAAGACCTTAATGCTTCTTCGCAAAACTTATGAACCCTTGGCTTATCACCTAAAGTTCCTAACTGAACTAACTCTTGAGATATTACAGAAAAAACATTTGTAGTACCTACGTCTTCAACGTTAGAGTCAAAATAATTTCCTATGTTTAATAAGTTTAAAGGTGCTGAAGTTAAATTACTAAGAGTGACAGTTAATACATCACCATTGTTTGAAGCTTTAATTTTTGAATCAGATGGAGCAACACTATACCTTGGATGACCATTATTTATTACCTCAGATAAAACCTCAGCTAATTCAGATGAAGTAGACCCTGAAGAAAAATAAACATCTGTACTTGCAGGGTTTGAGTCTAAACCATCATGGGAAGTAAAAGTTCCTACTGCTTGTAATTTAAAAGTATAAATAGTAAAAGAACCAGACCTATTTGGTATTTTTATTGTTGTATTGTTTCCTATATCAGAATTTAAAGTAAACCTTACAATATGATTTTTTGGGGGTGTCTCTGTAATACCATCAGATATGTATTCCATAAATACAGTCTTACCAGCAACTCCAGAAGAAAAGTTTATAGTATTGTCAGATCTATTTATTCTATAGTAACCTAAGGAATTTACACCTCCACCAACTCCAAATTTCTTACCTATATCAGTATGAAAATAAGGATTGTTTTCATCATACAAGTCATCATTAACTTGAGCAGAAACACTAGAATCTAAAGATAGGTTAGGATTTGTTCCGAAAGAATGAAACTCCCCATCATCACCTTTGTAACCAATTCTTAAAACTTTAACGTAATCAGCAGGTATAGTCACCTGTAGTGTTGTTGAATCAACAACCATTGTAGTCGTCTTAACAGACTGCTCTACGTCAAACGTAAGCTCTCTAAGACCTTGTAAGGCTAGTAATCTTAATTGGTATACCTGAGCTTCTTTATCGTAAGAAGTGTCGTCAATCATTAACTGAAAGTCGTTAACAACCTCTTCTATGTTAGTGTAATCTATTGCCATAATTAATTATCTTGTGCTATTTCTTTATTTGTAGCGTATTGTACTACTTCAGCTTCTCTAAGGTTAACTCCAAGATATTCTAGTATCTTAATAACTAACTCTCCATGAACCCTAACTGGTAATCTGAATTGAGTTGAATCAGATGGGTTGTAAACTGGTTTACCAGCTATTGTAACGTAAGACCATTGAGGTGGGTTAATTGGTAGGTGATACACGTACATCATAACCGATTTAATTTCGTCTGGAAATACTTTTATTTTTAAGTCTCCTGAATCAATAGAACCACTCATAAGACCTATAGGAAACTCAACAGAAGGCTTAACTAAGCTACTTCTAAGTACTTTATTTATATCTTTAGGTCCAATTATTTCTAAAGGTATGTGTGATTTTATACCAAGACTCTCATCTGGGAGTATAAACAACTCTTTTATTAGTAAAACATTAGAATCAACAACAACTTCACTTTCTTGATACCCTGATCTAACCACACCCTTTGATGTATCTTTAGATATAGATATTAAAAACGGAGCCAAATCTTGCTCCGCTAATTCTGGAGTTAAAGACTCCTGAGTAAATCCTGCAGCTTTTTTAGGCTGAGATTTTTCTCTAAGAACATCTAACCTTTTATTTACCAATTCTAACTCTGCTTGTTTTGCAAGTAAGTTAAAGTCACTTGGCGTTACAAACCCTCTTTGCTCTTTATTAGCAAAGGTTTGCACTAATCTATATATTTCATCAATTGTCATTATACAATAATTTATTCCTAACAAAAGTACGAAATAAATCCGTATAACAAAAAAGGGAGACCGTTAAGCCTCCCTCTTTAAATATATTATATAAACATATTATCCATTAATTGCTTTGAGTCTACGCTCTATCTCTGAGTATATCTGCTCTCCCTCACCTTCAGAGCAAAAGTCTACCATTCTTTCGATAGGATTAACTCCAATTGCAGGAACACAAATAGTATTACCTGAAGATACCCAAGTTACAGCCTTTTTATCCATCTTTATAATTCCTGACTCTTGAGCCATTAACAACATTTGTTTCATCTCTGTACGAGGATCATTCATCCCTGCTAAGAAAGCTGTGGGATTCTTCTCTGCTTGGATCTTCATATCCCAACGAATCTCATCTACGCTCTTGTTAGTATTAACACCTAATACTTTAGCGTACCCTACAAGCTCATTTAAAGGCATTTTAAGAGCACTTTGTACAGCGTCCATAACATCAGCCACTTGAGCTATTCTGTCTTGTGCAACCTTCTCATCGTCTTTTGCTGTAAACAAAATATTTTTAGATTTTATTCTATGAGGATTGCTACCGTTAGCGTTGCAACTATCTAAATAAAGTTTTAACGTAGGATTTGTGTGTTCTACAAAAAGAAAACCGTTATTAAAAGCAATAGGTTCTCTCATTTTAGCTCCTTCTGGGTGGTCGTCTACAAATATAGATGGCTCTCCAGGAATGTATCTAATCTTTCTATTTTCCCCTGTTGTTGGGTCAAATATAATATCCTCAGCCTTTAATAAAGAAACTACAGGGTATTGAGGTCTTCCATTTCTATTTTTAGTTTTAGAAACTAAATTGTAAACAGTAGCCTTATACTCTTGTTTCTTATTAATAAATTGAGGAGTGAATTTTTTTTCTACTATGGGAGCCTTAGCTACAACCTTTGTAGACGTAGGAGGCGTAACAGCCTTACGAGTTGTTTTTGTTGGTGACATAATAATTATTTTCTAAAATTAACTTAAAGTTTTATAAAGGAGGGGATTGCTCCCCTCCAATAAATATAATCAACTATTGCTTGTTAAGCAGCAGCAGTAACTGTAATTGCACATGCTGTAATTCTAGAATCAGCAAACACTGAATTAGAATCATCAGCAACTACAATCATACCTTTACCATCACCAGCAATCATTGGTGCGTTAAATAAATTTATAAGAGCTTGAATTATCTCTTTTTGTTTATTTGCAGTAACAGTTAATACAACTTTATCTACAGCAGCAATATCTGCTCCTGTACCAAGCATACTATCAAAATGAAGTTCTAATGTAGTAGTAGCTGCTACAATACCAAAACCTCTAAATTGAGATAAAGGACGACACATTGCATCGTTTGCACCATCAAATGCTCCATCAGTTTCTTCCATGAAATATAAGTACTTTTCCATTTTCTTATGTTTTTATATATTAATAATTATGATTTCTTGAACAATAAGAAACGGTTAGGAGCAAATCCTTCAAAACCACGCTCAGTTCTGTAGTTACATCGTAACTCATCAACCTCGTTAGTTTTGTTTTGTAGAACAGCACCACCAGTTAACCAGTGTTCCATCTCACGAGAATATCCGTTAGCTGCTTTATATCGCATTCTTAACGAAGGAATTTTCTCACCAGATTTAGCATCTTTTTGTGAATCCATAGGAATACACATACCGTAACCGTTAAAGTTAAATCCAGTACCACCTAACAAGTCAGGACGATTAAATAAGTCATAAGTTTTCTTGTGGAAGGTATAACCACCACGAGAGAACGAGTTAAAACCTAAGTTCAACGCCATGTCTTTGTTGTTAGCAAAAGTACCATAGTTAGCACCACCTGCAGCGTAAGCTCCTTGAGCAGCTAATAAGTCATCAATATCTAAAGATAAGTTGATACCAGCGTAAAGAGCCATCTCTTTAGAACCTCTGTACTTGTCTAAAGATTTAACAGCAGCATCAAAGTCAGCCATTGTAATTACTGAAGAACCAAGATCCATAGTTTGACCTCTGTTTTCCATAAATGATAAAAGACCTTCAGTTGTTTTTACTTGTGCGTTACTATCGACAAAAGTTGATCCAACATCACCATCTTGACTCAATGTACCATCATCTTTAATACCTACAATCATTGCAAGCTCAGAATAGTCTAAGAAACGTTGGTGAGTATCAGCCTCACCTTGTAAGTACCATAAGTATCCAGTACCACTCTCAGGAGAGTTAACTTTTACGTAAACTGCGTTAGTTGCTTCAGAACCAGAAACAGTGAAAGATTCTTTAATAATCTGACATTGATTGTTGTATTGGTGAACACGAGGTGTAATACCAACTGGTTGACCTGAACGCTCTGCGTGAGCATTACCAACTACAGCAAAAGATGTATCAGCACCATTACCTGCAATTGCACCATTAGCAATTTGTCGAATAGTAACGTCATCATTTGGAGCTGTTGCGTCAGATACGTAATACATAAGACCTGAACCACCCAATAATAAATCACCATCTCTAAGAGCAGTGTTACCGTTAGCAGA